>BNJU01002833.1_pt1 | contig 76677 bp, 120 predicted proteins | sample 8539281 | NCBI WGS metagenome assembly BNJU01 (sample SAMD00202456, study PRJDB9452) | human saliva metagenome | isolation source: human saliva | place: Japan
AACGCAGAAGGAGGGATTTGAACCCTCGCACCGCTATTAACAGCCTACTCCCTTTCCAGGGGAGCCCTTCAACCACTTGGGTACTTCTGCTTGGTTTGCGAGTTATCCTTCTTCTGTTTACTTTTTCGCCCTTTAGGGCAAAAGTAAGCGGAGAGGGTGGGATTCGAACCCACGCGCCCTTGCGGACAAACGGTTTTCAAGACCGCCTCGTTATGACCACTTCGATACCTCTCCGTAACTGCCTCATTATAATATCGCACCAAAGCGAATAATGTCAAGCATTTATTTTTATTTTTCAAAAATTTTACACGCGAAAACCTTGTATTTATAGACTTTTTCAGAATATCATCCTTATCTTCCTTATCAATATCAAATATATTTATTATCAAATCAGTACATATCCTCTAATACAACTCATATACTATATCTTTATCGGCTTGAAACTCCTCATCAAATTTAACGATCAAATACAGCTTACCTGTCTTATATTCCCCCGCATAATAACCCATTCCAAAGCAATCATAACATTCACTCTTATCAAAATAAATATCACTAAGTTTTATATATTTGTATCTTCGTCTTTATGTTTTTCTTTTATAATGTCCCTTGCTTTTATTATCAAGTCTCTCAAAAATCCCTTATTATCCTTTTCAATAAAAGTAGCCTAAACCTGATAACACCTCATCCTCACTGTAACCGCAAAAATCAAAAGTTTATCTCTTTCCCGGATATGTTACCTTTAAAGCAAAAATGACATTGTCATTGTTATACCAATCTCTGCCCTTACAAATATATAATAAATCCTCTTTTTTTCATATGATTGTTCACAAAATCCTCTCATATAGGTTTTTAAAAATTGCGGACAGCTACACCGTCCGCAAAACATTCTTATACAACCTTTATATTGAACTTTCTGGCTTCAACTTCACTGTCCACTTCCTTTATATCGGCACCAAGTGATGCAAGCTTTGCCTTCAAAGTCCTCATAACCTCTTTTTTATACTTAATATCGTCTACAGTAGTCTGTCCTTCCGCAGCAAGACCTGCCAATACAAGTGCCGCACCTGCACGCAAATCAGGAGCCTTTAGCGCTGCCCCTCAATTTGCTCACACCGATAACCATAGCGGTATTACCCTCTACTTTTTATATTTGTACCCATTCTTGCAAGCTCATCCACATATTTGAATCTGTTTTTCAAAAATGCTCTCTACCACAAGACTGCTGCCGCTTGCAAGTGCCAGCGCGGTAGTTATCTGCGGTTGCATATCTGTAGGGAATCCCGGATATGGCAATGTCTTGATATTTTGTAGACTTTTGATTGTTCTTTGCAATAACTCTTATCGCATCATCAAACTCTACAACTTCACATCCCATCTCCATAAGCTTTGCACTTATGGCTTCCATATGTTTCGGTATAACATTCTTAACTGTAATATCTCCCTTTGTGATGGCTGCAGCACACTAAAAGTACCTGCCTCTATCTGATCCGAATTATAGAGTATCTGCTGCCGTGCAAAGCTTTTTACGCCTTTTATCCTTATTACATCCGTTCCTGCCCCTTTATATCGGCACCCATACTGTTGAAATTAGCCACGTCAACAATATGCGGTTCCTTAGCCGCATTTTCTATAACTGTCTTGCCCTCTGCAAGTGATGCCGCCATCATAATATTTATAGTAGCACCCTACAGACACTGTATCAAGGTAAATATCAGATGCCACCAAATCTATGGCATGAGCCTTCACTCTGCCTGACTCAATCTCTATCTCGGCGCCCAACGCCTTAATCCCTTAAGATGAAGGTCTATGGGTCTTGATCCGATGTTACAGCCTCCCGGAAGAGCTACTTCCGCACTCTTATATTTGCCCAAAAGTGCACCTATAAAAATAGTATGACGCTCTGATTCTTCTTATAAACTCATCATCTACCAAAACATCCTTCACACTTGATGCATTGATTTTGACACTATGTCTGTCAAGTCTGTCAACGCTTGCACCGATAGCCTTGATTGCCTCAAGCATTACATTGATATCCTTCACATCAGGTAAATTATCTATATAAACATCTTCATCTCGTCATTATGGCTGCTGCCAAGATACCAAGCGCCGCATTCTTTGCACCGCCTATAGCAACTTCTCCTACCAATGGGCTTCCGCCGTTCATTATATACTGAGCCATTTTTCTCCTCTATAAAAACAATACAATAAAAACTTTGACCAATAAGTTACAAAAAATCTTAATCTGTTTCTTTCTTTTTTTATTACGATAGTAATTTTATCACATTACATACTAAAGGTAAAAGAAACAAGAAAAGTCATTTTGCGTATTATTGAATATACTTTGCGCCTCATTTATATCTATTTTTCTGTACACTTGCCGTATTTATATCATATACTGCGACAGTTTTAGAGTCATATGCAATTATAATTACAGGATTATTTATTGCGGTAAATGTAAATACCGGCTTCTTTTGTTGTCACAAAATACATAGCTTCTTTAAGTGTTATACCTTGGAATCTTGTAAGCTTTGTCATTCTCCCAATAGTTCACATAATCGGCCGCCTTTGACACGTCAAAATTTGTATTCGCCGAAGTATCCACCATAGCTCTCACATATACCATTATTCCGTTTCTTCTGACAAATCCCCATATCATTGTATGCATCCTCTATAGCCTTTTGCGGCTCATCATATATACCTGTAAGCTTGGAATTTATATATACATAGTACATTTTCTGCAAATACGCCCTGTTCAGCTCTATATTGTACAAAAACATTATTGCTGTTTACAGAAAGTTCCTTTGCATAAGAAACTTCACTCTCTATATACTTTGTAGTGTCTACAACATAGTTTTTACATCTGAAGTTATCGGTATACGATGATACTCTGGTGTCATTTGTTATAGACTTATTACTTATAATAGTATCTTCTCCGGCTCTTGTAAAGTTTGTGCCGTCATACTGATAAAGATCTATATGCACACGATTTCGGATACATTTATATTGTCAATATATCTGTTGTCATAAGTATACTCCTTTTTGCAACTCCAAAAAGATTATTGTATATACTTACCTTTTCAAAAATACTTCCGGTAGACTTTCCGTTTATTGTACTTGAAACATTCTGTGCTTCAATAGCCACAACCAGATCACTGCCTATATATCCTATCGGTAACATTACCTCATTCGCATTGTCAAGCTGCTTGTTCTCTCCGGTAGCAAAGTTGTAGATATTAAGTCCGTCTCCGACATTCCACGAAATCAGACTTTTATCCTGACATATTGAATACTTTCCGTTTTCAAGATTCTCTGCAACCGTAACATAGTTTCCCGAGCCTATGTCCAGACCTACCACCTTATCAAGAAGTTTCAGATAAAGCATACCGCTGTCACTTAAAAAAGCCAATTCATTTACAGACTCTTTCAGGCTTGCCGCATCCACATCAACCTTTACAAATGCCAGCTTTGAAACCTTTTTATCCTCCGAATACTTTAACAGACTCACGCCGACATCACCGATATGAGCATCGTCCACATTGTAACCGTAGCTTAAAAAATACAGTCCGTCTCCAAACTTAAGCGGCAATATACTGTCATTATTACCTGCCGTATAAGCTAACTCAAGCTTTCCTTCTTTATTATCCGACAAAAACAACTTGTTATCTGCAAGGAAGGCTATTTTTTCACCGCTCTTATTTGAGATAATATTGGAAGCCTTATTTCCTACACCCAAATCAAGCTTTTTGGCATACTCAAGATTTTTTGGCAGTCTTTGATTCATAGTTCTTGTATAGTCAAGCATATACAGTCTTTGCGCCCTGCCTTACAGATAAAAATTCTCTTCTATATTATAGCTTTTTCCGTCTGCATCCGCAGTGAAACCAAAATGTATCTCTCCTATCTTTCCGTTGTAATTTACAAGTTTCACTTCTTTCTCTGACGGGGTAAGCTTCATACCGTTATAGCTCATCATCTCATAGTCTGACTTTAGTGTAACATACTCAAGCCCTCTTGCATTACCTGTACCGTCACTCTCCAAATACACCGTATTTTCTCTGGCATTGTTGCTGTCAAAGTTATTATTTGAAAATGTATTTGCCATATCTATAAGCTTTTTTGCAAAATCCGTATTGCTTCTTATTATTCTTGTATAGTAATTGAATGTATTTGTTTTTGTATACAATCTTAATTGTAAGAAATACTCCTTATTCTCTTCCATCAAGCTTGAAAGGTGCAAATCAAGTATATCACCGTCCACCTTCTTTTTATCTCCGCTTTCTACAAGTTCATTTGTATCAAATGTTCTGATACTGTAATCATAATCCTCTATTTCGGAAATATTTGCATCTACTATCCTAAATTTGATACTGAAATCATCAAGTACAAGTGATAAAACATTGTCACTTGCCATTGTATCCATCTCGTCACTGTAACCGTACATCTTGTTTATATAATAATCTCCAAGTACATTGTAAAGCCTCGGTATATTGGCATCGCTTTTTGCAACATCGTCCGTATCCGCACTACCTTTATTTTTTCTCAAAAATGAATACAATAAAAAGCCCGTCACCGCCAACAGAAAAATAAACACAAATATAATATATCTAAATTTTTTAGTTTTCATAAAAATCCTTATTCATCATCATTCTCTAAGATTGTAAAAGCTACAATCACAAATGCATTATACTATACTTTCAACTCTACTTAAAATAATTTTTATTAAAAAAATGCCGTTTCAACAATTTTTCAATCGTTAAAACGGCAGTTCTTAAATCTTATTTACCTGATACAAAAGATCTTATAAAATCAAAAAGCTTCTTGAATATATTTCCGATTCTTTTTATAGGTGTCATATTGTCATCTTCATTTTCCAAATCCACTACAGCGTCACTGTCACCCTTTTTTATCTCCTGTGTTCTTAGTACAACCTGTACTGAGTTCGGCTCAGGATTTTTATCGGATGTAAATGAGGTCTTTGTCGCCTCGGTATCAATCTTTAAAATATTGCTGTCATTTTCAAGTTCGTCAACCTTTTCATCCCAAACAGACTTTAAAGTGTCATTTGACTGCTTTATAGTACCTGTAACTTTCAGCGCATCCAATGACTTATTTACAATCTCCATACTTGCACTAAGGCTGTCCTTTGTGCCTGCATTCAAAGTATCCTTTGAATTTTTATACATATTGTTGATTGTATTTAGTGTATCGGCCGCCACATTTATATTGGTATCTACAGAGTTTATTATATTGTTTGCCGTATCAACAGCCGACAATGTACTGTCATGATATGAATTTACAGTCTTGTTAAGAGCATTCATATCATCAATAATCTCCGTCAGATTTAGAGTTGTGACCTGTATGTCATCAATCATATCGGTGGTATTGTTGGCCAGATCCTTACCTGTAAGTATGGAATCATTTATATTTTTTACAGCATTTACACCGTCCTTTGCAATTCGGGCATTTACGGCATCTATATATGCATTTGTTTCACCAAGCATTTTACCAAGACCCTGATACATTGCACTTGTGGAAGCCACCGCACTTTGAAGCGATCTGTAATACAGGCTTTCGGCGGTATTTCCGCTTGCACTTGATATCATATTCGCACCTGCAAGTCCTCCGTAGAGTTGTCTCAAACTTTGGTCCATAGAGTAAATATTGATATTTCCTGCAGCGTTTGATGCTGTAGCAAGCACTCCGCTTCCGTCTATCATCTGCTGCAACTGCTGCGCTTTTTTCTTTGAAAGTATCAGCTTGTCACTCAAATCATTCATGGAAGCTGCCGCCTCGGCTGTTTTTGCCTGATTCAAAAGATAGCCTATATGGCTTATAGAGCTGTCCACCTCTCCCATACTGTCCGTCAAATCATAAAGCACCGGCTTTAAATCACTTACTCCCTTATCTATCTTATTTATATCTTTATTAAAGTCGTTCAGGGCATTCTTTGATGTCACAAGATGCGGCACCATCTGTGATGTTGTATTTGCAAGCGAATTAAGGTTTTTGTATAGCCGTATCGGTCTGTCCCTGTTAAGCTGTCTCCATATGAATGTATAGTAGCCCTTGCCGACTGCAGCTCCTTTAATCCTCCGTTCAAGCCTTTAAGTCCGCCTCCCATAGAGTTCATCACATCAAGCAGTGCATTGCTGCTGTTATATATGGCATTTACAGAGTCCTTTATATCGTCCTTCGCATCATTTATCTCTTTTATCTTATCAAGTGAATCCATAGTTGCAGGAACCATTGCCATCATAACACCTGCACTCTCAAAGCTGTCACTTCCTATTCTTATAGTAAAAATCTTTTTTTCCTCTCCCGAAATGCCATAAACAAAACTACCGTATTCTTACCCAAACTCTGTATCTGAGCTCCCGGAGCTTCACGCTTAGATTCTTTGTCATATCCACATCCGTTCCAAGCATAAGAATCATATTGTTGTTTAAATAATCGGACTTTGTCTTTACAGGCTTTGCGCTTTATATTTATCTCAACCATACCTGCTGCGCCTGCCAAGTTCTCAGCCTTTGTAGGAACACCGTTTAACTTATATGATACATCAAAATTCCAAGGAAGTTCCAAATCGTTTGATTTCGGAGTGACCTCATAGTAAAACTTTTTAGAACTGTCAAGTGATGAAAAGCTCACCTGATTTGCATCAAGTTTTCGGTGCGTTGTCTGAAGTCATATTTATAACATTGCTGTAATCTCCGTAGTCACTGAAATCGGTATAACCGTTTAAAGCTGACTCCCTTTACAATGCTCAAATCCTTTCCTTGTGCCATAATAATCCAAGTTTGTATATACCGTTTCATCAACAGTTACCTGCGGTGCACCGGCAAAAACCCGATAACATATTCAAAGATGTCATCAAAACAATCTGTGAAACCGCAACTCCCATTTTAGTCTTCTTTAATATATTTCTTTTAATATTCTTCTTATTCATCCCTAACCGCCTCTATTTTACTATTGCTTTTTTTCTATGGAAGTGATTATACTTTTAAGTACATTTATGTACAATAGTTAATTAAATGATATCAGTACTTTAAACAACGATATTTTTATTATCTGTTTATAAATATCAAATTTAATTGTACAATATATTTTGGAGGGATTATGAACGAACAAACACTGGACAGACGAGTACGAAAAACCAGAGCACAGCTTAGAAAATGTCTCAGCACCTTGCTTGAGACTAAAAAAGTCCAAAACATCACGGTAAAAGAGTTGGCTCAGATGGCGGATATAAACCGCGGAACCTTTTATCTGCACTATAAGGATGTATACGATCTGCTTGACAACATTCAAAAAGATCTTTTAAAGGATTTTGAAAGTATTCTTACCTCTATAGCTCGGATACCGACAATCTTGTTCCTTTTATTGAGGCACTGTTTTTATTCATATATAAGAACAAAGATATGTCAAAGATATTTTCTACATGAGGATTTGGAGGCAAGCTTTTCAAGTGAGCTGAGAAGTAAACTTCGTGTATGTGTGTTTAATAAGTATAAAGCATTTATCAAGCAAAAGAATATGCCGTACTTTGAATTGTACTATGATTTTATCATATCGGGAACTGTAGGTCTACTTGTCAGATGGGTTGACAGCGAATTTGAGATGTCTCCTCACGAGCTGGCTGTACTTACAAACTCCTTTATACAGAGCGGACTTACAAATATTATCGCATAGAAAAAGGGCTTATGATTATTCATAGGCCCCAAATTTTTATGCTTCTTCTTCAAAATGCTTTCTTGCAAAATCCATATCCTGTACTATCTCCATAGTTCCAAGGTATTTCCCGTTCTTATCTCTCACCGCCATGTACTTTATAAGCATATCCTTGCCGTTTTTATTCAACCATACAGATACCTCATCCTGTGTTCCCGATTTGAAGCTGCCGATGATTTCTCTTACCATAGGTTCAATCTTCGGCGGATGACATGAATACACATCTCTGTCAATAGCCATAAGAGGCCTTTTAAATGCTTTCGGAGCATCATTTTCGTTAAAGAATCGGTTTATATCGTTCTCATCCACAAATGTAATCTCAAAAAGGCATGGTATTAAGCATTGCAATAAGCTGCTCTTTTGTAAAATGTCCTCCCGGCAAAACTATCTCACCGTCTATATCGTCAAACTCTCTTTTCAAATTCTCTGCAAGTTCAAAACTTTCAGGCACCACACCCAAACAATTTTCATAGTCCTTACTGTCAAGATATATATTTATCCAGTCTTCACCTGTAAAATTGGCCGCACAGATAGGAAATAATATATTTTCCTCCTTATAAATCATCTCCTTTGCTCTTGTCAGTAAAGCTTTTATATCTTCTACCCACTTCTCATCCTCTTTATCAACGGCAAACAGCCTTGCAAGTTCGTCCCTTATCTCGTCATCCACAGACCACATTACGGTGGCAGGTCCTGTGACATTGTACTTCGTCTTTAAAAGCGGGTACAAAAGATCTCCCTTTTTCGCATAATGTATTGAAAGTTCCCTTATCTTTTTCAAAAGTTCTCTGTCTACAGTATTATTATCAAGCTTTTTTTCAAATTCATCTATATAATTTTCAAGATTCTTATTCTCTTTTGTAAAAGTATTAAGCGGATGCCCCACAGTATCTACAAGTTCCTTTGTATCCGCCCCCTGCACCGCCTGCAAGGTCCAATGTCTTTTTCTATCTCACTTGTCTCATTCTTAGTAGAACCATGAAACAGTGCCGAATGAACATCACAAAGTTTTTGTACCTCCTGATAAGGCATTCCTGACTCCATAAGTTCCTGCTCGGCTTTCATTATCTCACTTGAATCTACAGACTCAAACCTTTCTTTAAAATCTTTTTGAACGGACTCAAGTGACTCACCGTTTGAAAGTCTTAAAAGATATTGCTTTATAAGCTCGGTACTGTTTGCATCATCCTTTGGCAAATCCGAACCTTTTTTTGCTGCTTTTAGCGTATCTTCCTCTTTACTTTCTTTAGAGTCTCCCTCTATCTCATAACCGTGTTCTGCAAAGACTTCTTTTATCTTCTCAAGCGGAATCTTTTTCATCTTTGAACCCTTGTTCACTGTAATAATTCTGCCCATAGAATTCAACATCACAGGATTTTTTATATCCGCAAATCCCAGACTTGCAAATATATCAATAAAATCAGGATACTCCTTTGCAAGTTCATAAACCGGTTTATCTAAATCAAGTATTTTACTCATACATTTCTCCTTCTCATCTAAGTTAGTATATCCTAATTATATTATTAAAGAAGAATTTTTTTCAGTATTATTTGTTACAAAAAAATATTTTTTTATAAAAAGGATCGGCACATAAGCGCCGATCCCTAAAATGTATCAATATTTCTTTATTCCGCATCAATGCCGTACATATTGCAAAGTGCCGCAAGTCCGCCCTGATAACCGCTGCCTATGGCATTGAACTTCCACTCGTCGCCGTTTTTGTACAGCTCTCCGAATACTACGGCTGTCTCTATTGAGAAGTCCTCTCCAAGGTCATATCTTAAAAGCTCTTCACCTGTATTCTCATCAAAAATTCTTACAAATGCGTTTGAAACCTGACCGAAGTTCTGTCTTCTCGCCTCAGCCTCGTAGATAGTAACGGTAAATGCAATCTTTGTAATCTCAGCCGGAACCTTTGACAAATCAATCTTGATCTGCTCGTCATCTCCGTCACCTGCACCTGTAAGGTTATCTCCAAGGTGAGTTATGGCACCTGAAGGGTGACTGAGATTACCGAAGAATACAAAATCATTCTGACTTGCAACCTTGCCTGAATCCGTAAGGCAGAATGCTGCCGCATCAAGGTCAAAATCCGAACCTGTATCATATGCGTTTGTGTCCCATCCAAGACCTACCACTACATTCTTTAAACCCGGATTACCCTTTGTAAGACTTACTTTTTGTCCCTTTTTTAAACTAATTGGCATACTAACCTCCTGAATATATAATGTTGTTGTCTACCATATACAACAATACATTATTTTCACTAATTTCTTTGCTTCAATGATATATCAAATATAGCTTTTTTTCAATTAGTCAATAATAATTTAAGAATGTTGTAACTATATTACAGTAGCACCGAAAGGCATAAGTGACAGCTTTTGCAAGTTTGAAAAAAACTGCTTGCCGAAAGGAATACCTATTATCGTAATGCAAAGCAATATCCCGACAACCGCATGAGCAAACGCCATCTCTATACCGATAAAAAAATCAGCCAAATGATATTTGCAAGAAAGCTGAATCCGCCCCCGCCATATATTACCTGCTTGCCGAAAGGACAAAATGCCAAACCTGCAAACTTAAAGCACTGAAGCCCGAGAGGTATACCGATAACGGTAATACAGCATAAGCATCCGGCAAGTATCCAAGAAATACCGCTTAAAAAGCCTCCGAAAAATCAACCACAAAATATTACCCAAAAAGACTCATACAAACTCCTTAATATAAATAGTTTAAAAATATAACTGCTGTCTATATGTAATCAATCAAAGACTTCTTTGAAACCTTACAAATAACACCTTTCTCAGTCTTAAAGACCACCTTTACAGTTGCGCACTCACCTATCTTGTCATACAGCCTGCCGGCACTCATAGACTCTCCAAGTACAGTATACGGGCTGTTAGCCACATAACCTATCTTGCCTATGCCCTCACAAAGCACCTTTATAGCTTCTTTGTCAAACTCGTTGTCAGGCTCCTTCTCCAATACAAGCTTCATACCCCTTTCCAAAAATCATCTCCAAGTAGTGCCTTGTTCCTGTCAATGTGATATAAACCTTTCCCATAATCTTCTCCTATCGAATATTTTTTATAGCCTAAATATATCATTTAAGCTGTCCGTTAAAAATACCCTCAAAGATATTACTCGTATTTTTTCAAAAATTCCTTTGTATACTCCTTTATTTCATCCACCACTTCCTTAGGTGAAATAACAGTCACATCTTTTCCCAGGCTGAAAATCCAGCCGAAAAACTGCAAGCTTACATTGATGTCCGCTACCAACTCGCTGTAATCTTCATCAACTTTCATAAAGAGTATATCTTTTCCGAATCTGTCTATAAATACTCCGCACATATGATTTGCAAATCTGATACATACCTTTTTCTTGTCTCCGTGATACATACCGAATGTCGCCTTGGAGTACTTTGCCATATCAAAGTTTTTAAACTCTTCTTTGCCGGCTCTTTCCTCTTCACATATACATATGTTCATCATCTTGTCTACACGATAATGCTTTTATTTTTGTGATCCCAGTCGTCAAAAGGCAACCATATAGTAGTTTTCATCATCCCAAAGCAGCGCCCACGGACTGACTGTAAAAAAGCTGCCTCCATGCCTTGCAACCAGTTTTTTATCAATATCCCATTTATAGTACTTGAATTTAATCTTTTTATTTTTATTGATTGCGGTGTGTATATCGTCCACATTGTAATACACACTCTCATTCATAGTCTTTACACGGTCATTTATAAAAATCTGTCTCTGCAACTGCTTTTGCCTGATGCTCACTTACAAAGTTTTTTTCACCTTCGCAATAAGTATCTTTGACTTCTTTTTGTGTAATAAACTTGGCAGACTGCACTGCATCTATTAAAAGCTTGACCTCCGCCAGTTCAAACTCTCTGCCTGCTATATGGTAAAAAGTCTCTCTGCCTTTTTGCTCTTTTAATATTTCAACACCAAATTCACCCATATCCTTAAAGTCTTCATAGATACTCTTTCTCTCGGCACTTACTCCATATCTGTCAAGTTCATCAAGTATCTGTGCCATAGTCAGACTGTGTTCGTCATCAGTCTTTTTCAGCCATCAGCTTCATAAGATATGTAAATTTGAACTTTTGATTGCTCCCCCTTGCCATAAGGACTCCTTTATCTTTATTATACTTCTATCCCGCTCATTATCTCTCCGATAGGGGCATTCACATAAAGCTCGGCATTCACCGCCTTTGCGGTATCCGACTTATTTATTACTACAAGATGCTTTCCTCTAAAATAGTCAATAAAACCTGCCGCCGGATATACCACCAGTGACGTTCCGCCTATAATAAGTGTATCTGCCGCTGCTATAGCTCTTATCGCAGAGTTTATTACATTCCCGTCAAGTCCTTCTTCATACAGTACCACATCAGGCTTTATCATACCTCCACAGCTGCAATAAGGTATTCCTTTTGAATCCTTTACATATTTTGCATCATAGAATTTGCCGCATTTCATACAGTAGTTTCTATGTATACTTCCATGCAGTTCATACACAATCTTACTGCCTGCGGCCTGATGTAATCCGTCAATATTTTTGTGTCACCACAGCCTTAAGTTTTCCCGACCTGTTCAAGCTCCGCTGAGTTTATTATGTGCGGCATTCGGCTTTGCATCAAGGCACATCATTTTATCCTTATAAAACTCATAAAAAGACTTCAGGATATTTCATAAAGAAGCTGTGACTTACCACCTGTTCGGGAGAGTACTTATACTTTTGATGGTAGAGTCCGTCCGCACTTCGAAAATCCGGAATACCGCTCTCGGTAGAAACTCCTGCTCCACCGAAAAACACTATATTGTTACTGTCATCAATTATTTTTTGAAGCTTAGTCTTTTCATTTTCATACATATAAACACCCGCTTTCACCTACAAACACTTGTACTTAATATTAATGTCCCTTATGTTTTTTTCTTTTCTTATACTGTTTTAATAAAAATCTCTTAAGTTCATCCGCCTCTTTTTCTTCTCGCCTTCTTACCTTACTTTCCTTCTTATTCTGTTCATGTTGCGATTTTAATGCAAGTTGCGATTTTGTTCCTATACCGGATACTTGCATCTGCTTTCTTACATCACGTTGAGCTTTCTTCGGATTTGTTCTGTCTTTCTTTATCTTTGTTTCAACAGCAGGGCTGAATACCAAACTGTAGTAATTTTTTATTATGTAGTCTAATACCTCATAGCCCTTAGGCTCTGCACCGAAAGTTACTTTTGATACAATAAGAAAGTTGTTTTTCAACATGCTCAAACACACCTACCCAAAACGGATTTTTCAAAAAAACACAGTTAACTTGACATTTATATCATTCATTGCCATCCCTCCAATTTCTTTACAAAGAACGGACAACCCGGAGGGAGCAGGTTACTACCCTATATAATTATAGGACTGCCGGGCTACCTACCGGCTATAGCACAATAAATGTACATTGCGTTTTTTTATCTTTGCTTATATAATCAAGATTAAACTTGACTGTTCGCTATTATTTTTCTCATATAATAAATAGTTATTCAATAAAAATCAAACTTTTATAAACAACAAAAAACGATAATGACAAGCATCTATCACAAGCCATTACCGCCAAAAATGTTCCCTGCGGGAATCGAACCCACAATTACAGCTTAGGAGGCTATCGTTATATCCATTTAACTAAGAGAACTACTATTTGAATTTCCACAACATAAAAAGTATACAACAAATATACACTTCTTTCAAGCTGTTTTTATAGCGGCAGCACTTAGCCGCCGCTGTAAAAACTATTTAATTTGCTTATGTACACCTCTTTCAAAGAAGGAATTCGTCTCACTGACCACTACTTTGCTTAGCGCAATCAAAGCTATAAGATTCGGTATTGCCATCAGTCCGTTACATATATCGGCTATAGTCCAAACCGCCTGAACGGTCATATAAGGTCCGATAAAAATACAGGCAATATAAATCCATCTGTATACAGTAATTGCCTTAGGCTTATTGCCTATTATATATTCAAGACATTTCTCGGAATAATAATCCCAACCTAAGATAGTGGTAAAAGCAAAGAATACCAAACAGATCATAAGTATAAAAGCCGCTACTTTATCAGGGAAAGGTAATCCCATCTGAAATGCCTTTGTAGTGACAGCCACTCCTTCAAGTCCCATGTCCCATGCACCTGTAATAACTATTGAAAGACCTGTCATTGTACATATAATAATGGTATCTATAAAAGTTCCGAGCATTGAGATAAGTCCCTGACGAACTTCTTCCTTAGACTGTGCTGCAGCCGCTGCAATCGGCGCACTTCCAAGTCCGGCTTCATTTGAGAAAATACCTCTTGCAATTCCCTTTTGCATAGCAACGATCATAGCTCCGAACATACCGCCTCCAAAGGCTCTGAGTCCGAATGCTCCCTCCACTATCTCCACCAATGCGGCAGGTATCTTTGTAATGTTTAATCCAAGTATAATAAGGACAACCAAAACATATACAATCGCCATAAAAGGAACTACCACCTGCGCCACATTTGATATTCTTTTTAATCCGCCAATCAGAACAAGTGCCACAAATACGGTAAGTATAATACCTGAGATAACAATTGTAATAGAATAATCTCTTCCGAACAGATTTATATAATGTACACTGTCAGCATCAAAAAAATTACCTACAGCACTTGTAATACCGTTTATCTGTGTAAAAGTACCTATACCGAAGAGTCCGACCATTATACCGAAAACGGCAAAAATCTTTGCAAGCCATCTAAACTGCTTTCCCATTCCGTTCTCAATATAGTAAAAAGGTCCGCCTATTATATGTCCGTCCTTTTCTACAACTCTGTACTTTACCGCAAGCAGACATTCCGCATACTTTGTTGCGGTTCCTACAATAGCAGCCATCCACATCCAAAAACAATGCTCCGGGACCGCCTGAAACTATTGCCGTTGCGACACCTACAATATTTCCGGTTCCTATCGTAGCTGAAAGTGCAGTACAAAGCGCTGCAAAAGCTTGATACTTCGCCGTTTCCGTCTTCCTCATCTGATGAAAACATATATCTGATTGCAAGAGGAAATCTTATTATTTGCAACCCTCTAAGTCTTACAGTCAAAAATACACCTGTTGCCAAAATCAAAATGATAAGCGGCAATCCCCAAACGAAATTGTCAACCTTTCCCAAAAAGTCAGTTATAGTATTTAACATATATTACCTCTCCTTTTACTTTAGTATGTTAACACATTACAGTAAAAATATGCATCTGTTTTTTTACATTCTTTGAAACAAATATTAATTTTTTTCTTTTTCAGTTGACTAAGCCGCTTTTAAGCATTATAAAATTACACTTAGACTAAATTTTTGAAGAAAGAATGGAAGAATATGAAACTTATCAAAAAAATATGTGCAGCATTCGTTGTAATGTCCACACTGCTTGCAAGCACAAGTGTAAGTGCCTATGCCGCCTTACCTGTGGAAAAAGCTTTTCCGTATCAAAAACCGCAAATCACATTATACTTATTGTCGGACATAAGAACAATAAGAATAAGGTGACCGTAAATGACTATACCAAATCAAGTGACGGCAAATGGACCAAAAAAACTGGTATGTCAACGGTATCGCCGGTACCAACGGTATATCTACCCAAAAGAGTGAGGGAGATAAAAAGACTCCTGAAGGCGTATTCAATGCTATGTTTGCCTTCGGACTTAAGGACAATCCGGGAAGCCTGCTTGAATACAGAAAGATTGGCGACGGTGACTACTGGGTTGACGACTCAAACAGCGCCTACTATAACACTTGGGTAAATACCTCCAAGGTAAAGAAAGACTGGGCTTCAGCCGAGGACCTTAAGGCGGCTTATCCTTTCTACAACTATGCTTTGGCACTGAACTACAACACAGAAGCCGTACCGGGTAAGGGCTCAGCCATCTTTATCCACTGTACAAAGACTGACACTGATACATCATCGGCAGGTTGTATCAGAATCCCTGAAGATTATATGAAAAAACTTGTAAACGGCGTAGATGCCAATACAAAGATCGTGATAATACAAAATGTAGATAAGCTTTCAAGCTACTAATAAAAAGACGTACCGATTCGGTACGTTTTTTATTTAAAACATTATTCTCAATAATCTGAAAATATACTTTTTAGCATTTCCTCCACTTCATCGTCAGACAGACCATAATTTTCCTGAACGACCTTTATATTCTCATAAATCTCTGCCAGCTCCTCCTGATCTCTTCTCTCATAATCCATGGAGTCTGCAATATTATGTTCATATAAAATCTCATCTATCTCCTGTCTGGCAATTATATTAAAATCATCCTTTACAAGTTTTCCGTTTTCATCCCTGAAAAATCCACTTCCCACAGGCGAGTTCAAAAAAGGAATAATGTCCATATCAACATTGGCAACGGCATTTAGAGTATATACTCCCGCATTTTTCAGGATTTGACATATATTCTTCATCCTCATCTCCTGCAGTAAATCTCCAGCCGCTGTCACCGTCATGATCTGCATATTCTCTGCACATATAACCAATCTTCTCACCATCTACCATTATTCTGTCTGATGCTATACAACCATCCGGACCATCTGTGTGAAAAAGTTCTTTTATATCTTCAGGCTTTATATAATACTTTTTGTTCATTGTAAATTACCCCTATATTAATTTTCTAAAATTTCTTCTATTATTTCGCTTATCTCAATTGTTTTAAAAGGCCATAGTTCCGATTCATTCGTAATATCATCATGAAAATGCTCAAGTGAATCAGCAGGCGAGAGTACTCCCAAACTGTAAGGTTTTAGTTTTACCTTACCTATTTTCCTTAAATATGGCAGTAACGCACCCAGATCCTTATGATTAAACCAGCAATCCGTTTCAAGTACAAACTCCGTGTTCATTTTCTTATAAGCAATACTGCTGTTAATAAAATCATCTATAGTCGGTTCTGAATTTTGCAAGGTTCTTGCACAAGCTATATGATATTCTATCTTTCTCGGCCTTACTTCCAGATCCGAAATAAAGCAAATGCCATATTCATGCTCAAACTTTATTGAGATAACATCTCCAAGTTCAAAATACGGTTCTCGCCTTTTTCGTGGCTTGGGCTTTTTAATCGGTCTTAGATTTTCACTTTGAATCTGCTCAGCTAATTTATTTAAAGCTTTTTGCCTTGCTTTTATCGCCTTTTCGTCTATCTCGTTCCATAGTTTGCTTGGTCCTTTTGATATAATTTCTAAGGCTTTATTTTTTATATTTTCATCCTGATTTCCTATCTTCCAAAGTGCATAGGCAAGAGCTGTCCAATATATTTCCTTATAAAGCTCGTCTGTACAAAAATTACTCTCCTCATTCAACCAATCTTTTTTGATAATATCTACATCTGTGCCGTCTTTATAGTGCTCTATAATATCGTTATAAATATCATAGGCATCATCACTGTCTATTATCTTTACTCCATCTATTGCCATAGTTTTCCTCACAAATTATCCGGTGTGATAACCGCAGTTCTTATAATATTTATCTAAAACAATTCACTCAATATAGTTTTAGGTATGCACATCATAACCGTACGCTCGGGATCCACTACCTGACAAAATCTCAAATCTCCAACTGCACTGATAAGCATACCTGCATCATTAAATGATAATCCCAGCTTCTTTTGCATAATTTCATTTGTGATTCTTACTGCGTGAAATACGGCTTTTTCACCGTCCTCAACTTCCGATACACTTTTATTTTTCCATCAAATGCAAAAACCATTTTGTTTTCTATTATTTTCATATCTCCACAATCCCATATTCTTTTTGATACAGGATTTTTCTCCTTTCTGCAAATATTCGGTATAATATCTAATTTCTAAGAATACCTTTTAAGCTCTCTTATCAAACTGTCTACCATGACTAAAAGCATTGTCATAGTTTCTTTTTATGATTTCCCGTTCCCTTTCAAGCTCTTCATTATTAAAAAAGCTTCTTTCTTCCCTTGAATGTACAGGCTCTAAGCAGGCCTGCGTCTTGTATCTTTCCACAAGAGCTCCGGATATTCACCATATTTATTCTTATACTTTTTCGTAATAGTATAAAATCTTTTATTATCATATAATATTTCAATAAAAATTCCCATACTCATAATCCGGAAGAAGCTTTAGAAAAATCATTCGTATAATATCAGAAGACAAATCATCCGCATGTGTAAAAATGAGACCTCAGAAAAGTCTCTATTATGAATATAATTATTCCGTATATACAGACAATATGAAAAAAATGGTACTCTATAGCAACCGGATTCTCCATAAGGTATTCTTTATCTTCTGCAGACATATCCTTTTAGGCAATCCTCTGTCACATCATTTATAAACTCTATTTTTATTTTTACATTTAACTTTTTTTATTCATAGCAAATTCAAATTTTTACACAGCTCTTTTCCACTAAATTTACACTATTTTTTTCACTATTTTTACATTATATCATTGTATTAAAATTAAAACTACACTCTACTTAACCGTTACCTACTACATCTTCAACACGATAACATGAGCTGCCTTTCTTGCGAGCCTTTTCAATCTCAATTACGAACTTGCACTGCTATATCTTTTTTAAGGCCAATCTATAGCATATTCTTGTCAACATAAAAATACTATCGACAATAAAACAATTTCTATCGTATCAATCATTCCTACTTTTTCCTAATAATTTTTTTCAGCCGGAACATTTGAAACTGTTGCAAGCGGTATAATATAGATCATTAAAATTCTTATCATTCCCTTATAAATATTTTTGTGGATACTCCAGAAATTTCAACGCACTTAAAAAAACAGTTCATGCATCGCTCCAATTTTTATAAAAAAATAATTGATAATATCATTATCAAGAACCATATTGAATAGCAGATAACAATAGCTGCTACTATATCAATAAAAAAATATAATCGCCTTTACTACTGTTATTTTTGCTCCTACATGAAACAGTGCATATATCAAAAGTGCAAATGAAAATATCACACTTGGTACTGCTCCAAAATAGAAGTATCTAAGCGATACATAAAACTGTGAACTACAAGGTTTCAGCAATATATAATCGAAGTCTCCACGCAAGACATAAGTTTGGATTCTTGGTAAATTATTCATAAATAACATATATATAATCGATGTTATAATCTGTGTTACTGCGACTAAAACCAGCATTTCTTCACTATTCCAACCAGCTATAGCATTTGTATTTAGAAAAATAATCTTGAAAAAAATATATATTTACAAAGATATTTAACAAACTGTCTATTATTTCAGCTATTAAATTTCCCCTATAATCTGACTCTCTTGCAAATGTGTTCACGATGAATCCTCTAAATACATTTATATGGAATCTTAGTTCTCGCATTTTATCCTCCAATAAGCTCGTAATGCTTAAGCCCATTTTTTCCATAACACTTCAAGAAGTATTCCTAAACCTACTATCCATGGTACAATAACATAGAAGTATCTAATCACCTCTGTCCTATCCGTTCCCATCAATAATGTTCGTGCCGGAAAAATAGATCATATATTGAAATGGCATGTATCTACATATATTAGAAACTGATTCCGGTAATAGTGTGAGTGGAAATAAACCACCCGCCAAAAATTCAATCGCAAAAGTTAATGTATAATACCAACTTGAAATTTCATATATCCAAAAACTCAACAATCCAATCACCATTGCTATTTGGAAGTAAAATACCATTGCCACCATTACTTCAACAAAAAAATAAAAATTATATCCACTCCAGATCCATAAAATATTTTACCTTTTAAACAAGAAAGCAAAAATTACAATATAAATGATTGAGCAAAAATAACATACTTCTACTTTTTCAGCTATATATTTTACAAACGAATATCTAATATAATTGATTGGTTTTACAAATGAAATGTTGTATTTCGCCACTCTGTATATCACCCATAATTTCAAATATAAAATTAGGTGTAATAATCATTGATATAAATCTAGCCAAAACTATATAAAGGAATATCTCTCAAACTTCATTCCCTTTATACTATTTTCAGCTATATAGATGTCACTCCATAGATAGTATAAAGCAATTACCGGTATGAATGTGCATACTAACTCTGCAAGAAATTCGAAACGATAATCCGTTACCTGCTTCCACATCAGTCGATATACAGATACATACTTTTTAAGTGCTTTCATGCCTCTTCTCCATCTTATAGAAGTCTCTAACTATATCTTCTGCACCAACTTCAGATATCATGATATTGTTTATATATTCATTGTCTGCCAACTTATGCCTTAATACCATAATATCATCTTTTGCAACCCTTAGTTTTACCAACCCCTCGCTATTTTCAAGCACTTCACCATATTCACTCCATAAAATATTTTCATTCTCGCTTCTTTTCTCAATAGATACTAGTACATCCTTCCCATGCTCTTTTTACGAATTCAGAAAATTTACCGTCGTAATATATCTTCCCTTTATCCATAAATATAGCTCTTTCACAAACAGCTTCTATATCACCCATATTGTGACTTGTCAAAATCACTGTTGCTTTATTATTTATACTATAGTTTTTAATAAACTCCCTGACTTCTTTTTGTGCTATTAAATCCATCCCTATAGTTGGTTCATCAAGAAATAGAATTTCCGGTTTATATAACAATGAACCAATTAATTCACATTTCATTCTTTCTCCAAGTGATAATGTTCTTACCGGGCTTTTGAAGAATATCTTCAGCACCAATCATCTCAACCAGCTCACTTAGGTTCTTTTCATATTCTTTATCTCTTAACTCGTATATATCTTTTTAGTAGTAAATAATTATCCTTCGCTGAAACATCCCACCAAAGTTGTTGTTTTTGTCCCTAACAATAATGTAATGGATTTCTTATAAGCCTTTTTTCCTTTTTTTGAAGGGATTATAATTTAAAACTTCAATTTTTTTCCTGTTGTCGGTAACAGCAAGCCGGACATCAACTTCATCATTGTAGTTTTTTCCTGCGCCATTCTGCCCAATTACAGCAACACACTCTCCTTTATTAATTTGAAATGAGACATTATCAACTGCCACTTTCTCCAAATACTTTCTATGAAAGAAATTATCAAGAATTCGTTCCTGTTTTTTCATAACGTTTAAAGGTCTTAGTTACCCGGTTTTACTGAAATAGCGACCATATTGTTTAACTCCTTTTGCCATTTTTTTATAATTATATCAAACCATGTCGCAACATACCAAAGCACACCATATCAATGCAAATATTCACATCGGCATAATTTTTTAGAAGCTTTTTCTTCCCACAATTGACATTATCTACAAACACAAAATGCTTGTAAAACTGCTTAAAATGGAGGATTTTCATGATTCCTCTTTTTGTAGCAACGCTATAGCCTCACAATTAACTGTGTTTGGGAACATGTCTACTCCGACACATTTTTCCATTCTGTAGCCTGCGGCTTCCATTATTTTAAGATCTCGTACAAAAGATGTAGGCTTGCAGGATATGTACACGATTTTCTTTGCACCGAATTCCAGTATCTTTGGAAGTGCTTTTGGATGTATACCGTCTCTTGGAGGATCAAGTATTATAATATCAGGATTAAAACCCAATGTATCCACAACTTTTAATACATCCCCCGCTATAAATTCACAGTTATCAAGACCGTTTTTCTTTGCATTTTCTATAGCGGCTTCTACAGCCTCCTCTACAATTTCCACACCATAAACCTTTTCCGACTCGGACGCAAGAAGCTGTGCAATAGTTCCTGTACCGGAATACAGGTCGAATACAGATTTTCCCACCGTATCTCCAAGATACTTTCCGGCAACATTGTATAAAACCTCAGCCCCCTTGGAATTGGTCTGGAAGAATGAAAACGGTGTTATCTTAAAATCCAGACCGTTTAATCTCTCTGTAATATAGTCCTTACCATGTAATAGAGTTGTACCTTGATTTAGTACCGCATCGGCATATGAATCATTCTTTGTATGTAAGATTCCTCCGATACTTCCGTTTAAAATCCCCTTATCAGTCTCTGCCTTTATATAATCCGCCCATTCTTTTATAAGTTTTGCTTCTTCAACACCAAGTACTGAAGGATTCAGGCAATGTATTAGGATCCTCTACAAAACCGAAAACTGCTTGTAGTTACCAAAGAAACTAAAAATCTCTCCTGTGTACTCACTTCTTCTGATAAGTAAATGTCTTAAAAAACCTGTATGACTGTTTTTATGAAAATATGATACTTTTCTCTCCTTAAAGAAGTTTAAAGTAAGCTCAAGTATCTTGGTAAAATCACTGTCAACTATCTTACATTCAAACACATTAACTATATCATAGTGACTGCCCTCTTATGCATACCAAGTGCCAAATCACCGTCTTTTCTTTCATCACCGAATGAAAACTCCATCTTATTTCTGTATGCCAGATACTTTGGTGAAGGTATAACTCCCTCCCACTCAAAATCCTTATCTGTTGCACCTTCCATAAGCGCTTTTAACTGGTCATTTTTTAATTTAAGCTGATTATCATAGCTTAGAGTCTGATAAGTACAGCCTCCACATACCTCATAATGTATGCATGGATTTTCATTATCCTCTAATTTTGATTTCTCAACTATGTTTTAAAACTCTTCCCTCGAGCTTTTCCTTTTCTCTTTTTTGTAATTGCAAACTCTACGGTTTGACCTAAAATGCCTTTCTTTATAAGTACCTTTTCACCTTCATAATTTACATATGAACTGTCCGGAAACTGACTTTCTGTAATCGTACCCTTAAAAATATCGCCTTTTTTCATTATCACCTCATAAAGATAAAGGCGACCTCAAAGGGCCGCCATCATATCATGTTATTTCTTATTCTTCTGTTTCATCATCAAAGTCATAGTCAAAATCATCATCAAAGTCTTCTTCGAAGTCTTCAAGATAATCAGGTGTGAAGAATTTATATACTGCAAAAAGCAATACCTGCAACAGCTGCAATTGCACCGATAATAGCTAAAACCCATATAATGGTATTTTTTCTTCTTCTCATCTTCTTCTCTCTTTGCCAAAAAGACTGTTAAGTCTTGATGCATTAACTAATTCTTCCATTCTAGAACTTAAATTATTAAATTTATCCATAACCATACCTCTCTTTTAAAGATATATTTTTGTGTAAAAAGTCAGGCAAAAATGCTTAACTACTCAATTAATTGATTCTATCATATTTTAACCAGCTTGGCAAACCCTGCATACATCTTTTTAATTCCAAATTTATCAAAATTTACTTTGACTTCAAAATCTCTGTCTCCGTCAACTATTTCAAGAACTTTGCCTGTTCCAAACTTTATATGCTTTTACAGTATCACCTACAGCATAGTCAAGACTCTGCGCTTTTTCAACTTTTAAACTGCTTTCCGAAACTAAGAGTCTTCTCAAAATTATTATTGGTTTTGGCTTTTACTCTCCCAAGGCAATGCTTCGCCAAAACTAGCACTTCTTTCTGTATACCTTTTTTTCGGTATCAAGAACATGTTTATTTAAAAAGTTCTCTCGAGTTTCACTTACAAATCTTGACATCAAAGAATACCTTGTTTCTCCGTTAACCATTCTCTGCTTAGCCGAAGTAAGTATAAGATTTTTCTTTGCTCTTGTTATACCTACATAAGCAAGTCTTCTCTCTTCTTCCAAATCCTCTCTTGAATTTGAACTCATAGCACTTGGAAAGAGCCCTTCCTCCATGCCTGCAAGATATACAGTATCAAACTCAAGTCCCTTGGCACCATGTAAAGTCATAAGAGTTATTCTATCGGCATTTTCATCCATTCTGTCAATATCGGCAACCAAAGATACATCCTCCAGAAATAGTGAAAGTTCTCCGTCCTCATATTCTCCCGACTTATTTATAAGTTCCTCGATATTTTCTTTTCTGCTCTCTCCTTCTATCTCACCTTCATCATAGAGGCTTTCAATATATCCGGTCTCCTCAAGCAGCTCTTCAATCAGATTTGCAATATTTGCCTTTTGTGCTACCTTCTCTCTAAACTCCTCAATCATTGTAATAAAACTCTTAATTTTATCGCTTGCTTTACCTACTCCTGCCATTTCGCTTATGCTCATGGCATCATAAAGACTTATGTTATTTTCATTGGCATACTCGCCTACCTTTGCGATAGTGGTAGCTCCTATTCCTCTTTTCGGCACATTAATAATTCTAAGTAACGCAATATCGTCATTACCATTGGCAATAGTCTTTAAATAAGCAAGCACATCTTTTATTTCTTTTCTTTGATAGAAGTTTACACCTCCCACAAGTTGATATGGAATACCAAGAGTTACACATCTCCTCCAAAAGTCTGGACTGAGCATTTGTTCTGTAAAGTACAGCAAAGTCTCTGAAATTATCCCTTGCTCTGTCTCTGATATCCTTTATTATATTGTCAGCCTCTTCATTCGCAGTTTGGAATTGGCGAAGTTCTATATTTTCTCCGCTTTCTCCCTCTGTCCAAAGGCTTTTATCTTTTCTTCCTCTGTTATTTTTTATAACCGCATTGGCCGCATCAAGTATATTTCCTGTGGAACGATAGTTTTGTTCGAGCTTTATTACCTTTACATTTTCAAACCTTTCCTCAAAACTCAGAATATTCTCAATATTTGCCCCTCTAAACTTATAAATACTCTGGTCATCATCGCCAACTACACATATATTTCCATATTTTTGTGCAAGCAAATAAATAAGCCTAAACTGTGCCGTATTTGTATCCTGATACTCATCCACCATTATATATCTGAATCTGTCCTGATAATAATCAAGTACTTCAGGACATCTTTTCAAAAAGCTCCACACTTCTGCATATCAAATCATCAAAAATCCAGAGCATTATTCTTTTTTAAAGTACTTTGATAGATTTCATAGAGTCTAGCCACACCCTTTTCATATGAATCCACAGCCGACTTCATATATTCAGAAGGTGACATCAGCTCATTTTTACAGTTGGATATTATATTTAGTACTGCTCTTTCCTTGTATACTTTTGTGTTTATATCATTCTCTTTGAAAATCTTTTTCATTAGAGTTTTTTTGATCATCACTGTCATATATTGTAAAAGCTGTTGTCAAAAGCCTATTTTATCTATGAATCTTCGAAGGAATCTTACACAGCTTGAGTGAAAAGTCATTACCCAAACAAAATTTCCCTCTTCACCCTATAAGCTTACCTATTCTTTCCTTCATTTCCTTGGCAGCTTTATTTGTAAAAGGTGATTGCCATAATATTATAAGGGATCTACATGTTTTTCCTCTATCAAATATGCAATCCTGTGCATAAGCACGCCGGTTTTTTCGGAACCGGCTCCCGCTAAAAAGTAAAAGGGGACCTTCTGTAGTAAAAACCGCCTGTTTTTTTGTTTATCATTTAATTTATCGTATATAGTAGACATAATACCTCTAAAAGTTTTCTTTATTTCATTTTAGACCAAAAACATATGTTCTTGCAAGCCTTATAAAAACTCTTCTCTGATCCTTTTATTTATATAATTGAGCACCCTTTTTCTTATCCGCACTCACATAGGTTCAATAAGAAGCTTCTTATCTCCGTCTCCGGTCATTCTATGTATAATTGTACTCTCCGAAGTATTTTTAAACAATTTATAAGTACCTCAGTATATTCTTCAAGGCTCATTATTTTAAACGGGTGATTTTTCATATTCCTTTGCAAGTCTTGTTCCTTTTTAATATATGCAGCCCATGTATCTTTATACCGTCTATCTTTTTTTCGGAAAGATACTTGGCTGTGTTATACATATCCTCTTTACTCTCACCCGGCAAACCAAGAATCATATGTACTATTACTTCAAAATTTCTTTTCTTCAGCTCATCATATGTCTTTTCAAATACATCCAGTGTATATCCTCTGTTAAATGCCCTTGCTGTATTTTCATTTATTGTCTGTAGTCCAAGCTCTATCCAAACTGGCTTAATCTTATTTAATTTTTTTCAAGAGAATTCAACATATCCTCACTGAAGCAATCCGGTCTTGTTGCAATTGATAGTGCCACTATTTCATCTTTTTGTATGGCCTGTTCAAACAAACCGATTAGCCTCTTTGTATCACCGTAAGTATTTGAAAATGATTGAAAATAAGCGATATACTTTCTATCACTTTCCTTTATAGAGTTTGGAATTTTAGCAGATACCAAGGTTTTTGCTTTTTTTCAATTTGTTTCTTTATATCATCGGCACTTACTGCAAATTCACCTGAACCTTTTTTCAGAGCAAAAAGCTACAGCCACCCACCCCAACCTTTCCGTCACGGTTGGGACAGGTGGCTCCTGTAGTCAGTGCCAATCTGTACACTTTTTGTTCCAAATTTTTCTTTACAATAATCTGATATTGTTTTTTTATCATAATCCCGCTTCCTCCCTCACACAAACAGTCAGTAATTGGTAATAACAGTTATCTATAACAATACACTTGTACACTATCAGGGGCATAACTATAAACAAATGCTTGCCCAAGGCTCCGATATGTATGCAAACGCACATTTTTTTACTCGCCCTGAATATGCTACCGTCTAAAAATATTATTCTATAAGTTCTGTAGTCCAGTTTGTTTCCTGAATCTTATTATCTATAAGTCTGATTTCTTTTGCTGTCTCATCAGTCTCTTTTTGCCAAGCTTTAACATCTATTACAGAAAGAATCTTTATCTCAGTACTTCTTGCTCTGTCTGTATTACTACTTCCTACATAAACTATATCTCTGTATGCACTTGCCTTTAACACCAAAGCGTCCTTTCGTGCAAGCAATTCAGTAATAGACTTTCCGTCAACCATTGTTTCACAATTTGTCTTATTAATAGCTGCTATCAAATACTCAAGTCTGTCTATGCAGGTATCAAGTTCCTTTTTTTCAAATCCTTAGGATTCTCTGTAGGCTTTTCACCTTCCTGTACCAATACATTTCTGTTCACTCTGGCCTTCAAATCCTCAATCTTTATATTAAGATCCGCTCTTTCCTGTAATGCTACTGCTAATTTCATATAACTCCCTTCACATCCTATTCTTTCTTCTCTTTAATTTGAATCACTATTGACATCAGTATAAAACATATACCTACAAAAATCCTCAGACTCATATGTTCTCCAAGGAATATTACTCCAAGTAAAATACTGCTCACCGGCTCTATAGTGCTAAGAAGTGCCGCCGTCTGAGCTCCGCACATAGGTGCTCCGATTTGAAATGTTGCAAGTGCCAATGTAGATATGACAGCCGCCATAAATACACTCATCCCTATAGCTGTTGCATCCATTTGAAATCTGAACTTACCTGATACAAGCATTACGATTGAAATCTCTATTGCAAGTAAAAACGAAAGCCATGCAGACATTTTAATTACAGGTATCTTACCCGCTTTTCCATGTGTCAACACTATAATATATATGGCATAACCTACACCTGAGGCAAGTGCCATAACCATTCCCAAGATATTTATATTTCCGTCAGGTTGATAAAATACTCCGATACCTATTGCACAGAATAATAAACATAACAGCTTTTATCTTACTTATTTTTCTTTCTGAAAATCAATAACTCAAGTAAAATAACAGCTGCAGGATAAGAAAAATGCAATGTGGACGCTAAACCCGATGATATATAACTGTATGATAAAAAAATAACAGTATACACATAATAACTTCGGGAACAGACAAAATAAATATTGATATAAACTCATCCTTAGTTAACCATATACTCTGTCCCATTAACATATAAATAGCTGCAAATACCGTTCCGCTTATCAAAAACCTAAGTACAAGCAAACTGTATGCATCGCCACCGTGAGCATATATGATTTTTGCAAAAAAGGTTGCAGTCCGAAGAAAAAAATCCGGACAGTAATAAGTATACTTCACCCTTTATACGAATTTTCTTTTTCCATAATTCCCCTCAAATCCAATATTAATTTCATTATACAATATTGCTTTCAAAAAAATTCATCTATAATCATATATCCATTGATTTTTCCGTCCAGATAAGCTTCCGTCAGCATCTCATCTTCATTATACACAAGTTTAAGTGAGAAAAAGTCTTTTCGCTCTTCCAAGAGTTTCAGAAAAATTTTATCACCTTCCCATAAATTCAGATTCAATACTTCTTTTTGTCTATCCATTTTAGTACACCTTCATTACATTCAATAGGCTCTCCCACTACGTTTCTTCCCACAAAAAGGTGCATATACTCTATAACTTCTTCACCTTTTTTGCCGTAAACAAAGGTGACAATACCTCTAAAATCAAAGTCACAAAGCTCATATCCTGTCTCTTCCCTTACCTCTCTGATAAGGCAATCTTCAGGACTCTCCAGTTCTTCAAAATGTCCGCCTACACCGATCCACTTATCTTTATTTATATCATTTTTCTTGCTTACTCTATGTAACATCAGGTATTTATCATCTCCTCAATATAACATAGCGTGCAGAGCTTAATTTTTCTCATCTTTGTCCTTTCTGTTTCCATTTTTATCAAATCTTTTTCTAAGTGATATTTCTGTCGGAATAACCGGTATAAGCATTACGGCCATCTGAACATAGCTTATTATCAGGCCTGCAAATCCTATAGTGTCTTTGTCCTTTCCGATAACAAAAAACAATGGAATTATACTTATTAACCCCAATACAATGCCAAATCTAAACCAGAGCTTACCAAAAAAATCTATGTGCATACTCCCATGTTTCTTCATTTTTTTCATAGACATTACGGTCCTGTATCCGAATGCAAACTTACTTCTTTCTATTTTGGGAGCTTTTTCAAAAGCTATGTCCAAAAAGAGATCATAGTAATTGGAATAAGCAAATTCATTACCAGCATAAAAATCCAAAAACTTCATAAGTCAACCTACCCTTAAATATTATAGTTTAATACACGCAAAACAAAGAAAATAGTCTAAAAATTTTCACTATCCTTCTTCCTTATGCTATAATATTAACATATATTTTTTTATACTTAAAGCTATAATATATTTATTTTTATGTAGTTTTTTTAGCTATAAGAATACAATCCGTAATCATACAAGTGAAAGGAATCAGCTCATGAAGCTTATGCATCTATCCGATTTACACCTTGGAAAACGTGTAAATGAATTTTTCAATGCTGGAAGACCAGACCTATATCCTAAATAAAATCATTCACATTATAGATGAGGAACAACCAAGCGGTATAATACTTGCCGGTGATATCTATGATAAGTCTATTCCTCCTGCCGAGGCGGTGGAGCTTTTTGATGATTTTCTCTATAAACTGTCACAGAGAGAACTAAATGTTTTTATAATAAGCGGCAATCATGATTCTGCCGAGCGTATTGCATTCGGTTCCAGACTGTTTGATAAAAGCAGGTATACATCTGTCTCCGGTTTATAACGGCAATATTTCTCCAATTGAACTTTCTGATGATTTTGGAAAGATAAATATATACATGTTGCCTTTTATAAAGCCTGTTCATGTTAGAAGATATTTTCCGGATGAAGAAATATCTTCATATACAGATGCAATGTCAATCGTAATAAATAATATGCATATAGATACCGATGCCAGAAATATCCTTGTTACACATCAGTTTGTTACAGGCTCTTCACGTACAGAATCAGAAGATATTTCCGTTGGCGGTAGTGACAATGTAGATGCAAGCGTTTTTAAAGACTTTGATTATGTGGCACTTGGACATATTCACCGTTCGCAAAGCTGTGGAAGTGAGTATATAAGATATTGTGGTACACCGCTAAAGTACTCATTCTCTGAAGCAAATGATACCAAGAGTATAACCGTAATTGATATAAAGAAAAAAAGGAAATATAAAACTTGATTTCATTCCTCTCACACCGCTTCGTGATATGGTGGAAATAAAAGGTAAATATAATGAAATTATGCTTAAAGATTTTTTTATGAAGGCAGTACTTTAAGAAATGACTACCTTCATATCACATTGACTGACGAAGATGATATACAGGATGTTATAACAAAACTTCGTGTGGTTTACAAAAATATAATGAAGCTTGATTATGACAATCAAAGAACAAGAAACAGTGCCGAGATAAACCTTATAAATGATATGGAATCAAAGTCGCCTCTTGAATTGTTTGATATATTCTATGAGTCAAGAAACGGTCAACATTTAAATGATATACAAAAAGATTTTTATGAAAAAAATATTATTGAAGATATTTGAGGGATAAATAATGAGACCTATAAAATTAACAGTTTCTGCATTTGGACCTTATGCCGGCAAAACGGAATTTGACTTTGACAAGCTTGGTACAGGCGGTCTTTATCTTATAACCGGTGATACAGGCGCCGGTAAAACAACTATATTTGATGCTATTACCTATGCTCTTTACGGGGATCCAAGCGGTAATAACAGGGAAGTTTCCATGTTTCGTTCAAAGTATGCAAGCGATGAAACACCTACATTTGTGAAACTTATCTTCAATTATAAGGGAAAGAACTATACCATCAAAAGAAATCCGGAATATGAAAGAGCGGCACAACGAGGATCAGGGCTTACAAAGCAGACTGCAGCTGTGGAGCTTATTCTTCCCGATGGAAAACCAATCACCAAAACCAGAGAGGTTGATAAGGAAATAAACAATATCATAGGTATTAACAGAGATCAGTTCTGTCAAATAGCAATGATTGCACAGGAGATTTCCTAAAACTTTTAATAGCACCTACTAAAGACAGAATTGAAATATTCAGGCATATATTTAAAACAAAACTTTATTCAGATCTGCAAAGCAGGTTAAAGTCAGAAGCATCCGCTCTTGATAACTCCTGCTCAAAAAAATAAAGCAAAGTATTTCACAGTATATCTCAGGAATAAGTTGTGATGACTCCTCACTGCTTTATACAGAGGTTACAAAGGCAAAAAAACTCTGAATTACCTACAGATGAATGTATTGAGCTTATTGAAAAACTTATATCAGAAGATATTGCAGCTGAAGAAAAGACTGCCGACTCGATATCTGAAATAGAAAAAGCAACTTGATGTATTAAAGATAAATATTGAGCGTGGCGAGAATTATCTGAAAGCAAAGTCAGCCTTTGAGCAAAAATGAAATACAGATTTCAAGACTCACTGAAGACAAGCTCTCTTTAACAAAAGCTTTAGAAGACGAACAGAAAAACATCACTCCAGGAAAAAAGCTTACTAAGGATTCTGCCACTATAGAGTCTCAATTGTCTGAGTATGATGAATTAAGCCAAAAAGAATCAGCCTTTAAAAATAATGCTGCAAATATAGAGAAAAACAATGCTCTGCTTATAAAAACAGGAAAAGATATAGAAGATTTAAAAGCTGAAATCGAGCGATTGAGTGAAGAATCAAAAGCTCTACAAAAATCCGGCGAGCAAAAGATTTTATTTGAAAATCAAAAGTCTGTTTATAAGGATAGTCTCTCAAAGTTGAACACTTTATTAAAGAGCATGGAAAGTCTGATACAAATTGCCGCAGAGTACAAAGAGGCTACTGTAATATACGAAAAGAAAAAAGCTATAGCAAACGAGCTTGACCTATCTTTTAAAGTGAAAAACAATCTTTATCTCGATGCTCAGGCAGGTCTTTTGGCAGAAACTCTTGTAGATAATATGCCATGCCCTGTATGTGGTTCCCTATCACATCCGAATAAAGCAGTTAAGCCTATAGAAGTACCTAAAAAGATGAACTGGATGCTCTACAATCCAAGCTTTCAAAGGCGAATGCCGAGGCAAATGATGCCAGCCTTAGAGCCGGAAACTTAAGAGGTATAAAGAACGAAAAAGACAGATGCTACAGTGTCCTCTATCAAGGAACTTCTTGGTGATATCGATATGAATAATGCCACCGATATTACAAGGTCAAAAATAAGTGAACTTGAAAGTAATATCAAAGTACTTGACCAAAAATATCCGGACGGAAGAAAAACATTGCCAGAAAAGAAGCTATTGAAGTCAGACTTCCTCAGTCACGTGCAAGAGTAGAAGAATTGCAGAGCGGTATAACTGCTATCAGCAATACAATAAGTACTTTGACATCTGAGAATAACTCACTCAATAATAGATTATTGATTTAAAGTCAAAACTTGCATTCGCTTCAAAGCTTGAAGCAACCAAGGAAATACAAAAGAATCAGGAAATGATCCTAAAAATTAAAAAGAGACATAGATCAGGGCTGCAAAGAGATTAAATGAGTGCAGTGAAAATCTGGCTTCAGCCAATGCTACAAAGGATGAGCTTTCAAAGCAGATGGAAAAATAAGCAGGAAATTGATCTTGAAGCTGAAAAAAACAAAAAAATGGTTGGACTTACTGCAAACAAAAATTCAGTTTAATAAAAAAATAAGGAGAATATTCATAGCCGAATAGTAAATAATAAGTCAAATCACGATAATATAAAGCTCAAATCCTCTGAGCTTATAGATATTGAGAAAAATACACCTGGGTAAAAGCTCTCTCAGATACTGCAAACGGCACTATCACGGGAAAGGATAAAGATAATGCTTGAAACATATATTCAAATGCATTATTTTTGACAGAATAATCTCAGAGCCAAACACCAGACTTATGATAATGACCGGTGGACAATATGACCTTGTTCGAAGAGAAGAAGCCCTTAGTAAAGGTTGGTCAAAGCGGCCTTGACCTTGATGTAATAGACCACTACAACGGTACTACCAGAAGTGTAAAATCACTCTCGGGCGGTGAATCATTTAAAGCGTCTTTGGCTTTAGCACTGGGACTCTCTGATGAGATTCAATCCTCAGCCGGCGGTATTCAACTTGATACCATGTTTATTGACGAGGGATTCGGCTCACTTGATGAAGACTCCCTCGCTCAGGCAATGAATGCCCTTGCCTCACTTGCAAGCAGCAATAAGCTTTATCGGCATCATCTCCCATGTGGGTGAACTAAAGCAAAAAAATCGACAAACAAATTATTGTTAAAAAGATAAGACCGGTGGAAGCAGGGCTGAAATAATAGCATAAACAAAGGCTGTAGTAGTCATTTTCGATTACTGCAGCCCTTTTTAAATTTAAAGCTTTATATACTATTTTTTAATCCACTCTCCCAAAGATCCGTCTGAAATCTCACTAAGATAATAATTTATTCCGTTTTCATTAATCCACCCGGTCTCCATAACTCCGTCTTTATCAAACTTAAACCATGCGTTTCTATTTGTATAAGGATTAAATATGTATGCCCACTGAGATGTTACATTCTTTCCGTTTTCCACATATTTCCAAACATTGTGACTGTTTACGGTTTCTGTTTTCCATCCTGTAAAAGTATTATGAAATACTTTCTTAGATCCCTTTAGAAGAGCTTCCGCTCGATGAACTTGACCTGCGGTTTTTTGCCTTGCTGTTTGGGTTCTTCGGTATAACGACTCTACCATCATCTGATGCCGGCTTATTCTTATTATCGGATACTTCAGTATGTTCCGCTACTTCTTGATGATGATTTTCAACTGTATTTTTGATCTTTTTACTATCATGCGGTAATCCATCTTTTGGCTTTTTCTTCGGTTACAGCGCTGTTTTTACTTGGTGTGTCAGGGAATAATTTTATCTCCTGCTTTATTTTTTTCTCATTATCGACATTGTCTTTTAATTTCAAACTCACATCACTAAAAAGTAATATTTGCATTCCTTGCAACAAAAAAATCCAACATAAATATATTCTGAATCAATTTGTGTCAACGGATAATCAAATCCCTGCACTTACCGGTTCATTTTCTCCATATTTTACCATGTAACCATCTTGAGTTTTTGTTAAAACAAGATCAAGTTCATCACCTTTTTGATAAATAATATTTGCAACACCACCATCATACAATTTTCGAATTTTTCTTCCAAATCCGTTTATCTTACCTTGCATTCTTGAACCGGCAACAACATAGTCACCTATACTATCTGTAATTGACCTGTCGACATACATATCATCTCTTGCCATAAGCCCAAATGATACTTGATCATTTTTGCAATATCATTTATTTTTACTTTTGCTTTAAGTGTAAACTCCGTATTTGCAGGTAGCCTTTTATAGTACATCATAATACCGTCTACATTAGATGCAATCTTTCCCTGTTGTTCTTAACTGTAAGATTTATACTCTTATCTGACTTGAATACCTCAAAGTCTCCACCTGTAATCTTATCTTCACCACCTACATTACCAAATACAGAACCTGTAAATACATTTCCTTCAACATCCAAAAAAATTCAGGCCAGTTTTTAGATTCCTCTGTCGGTGTAATATAATTTATGACTTTATAATCTTTATTAATTGCATCTTCGAAGCAATCTTCCTTTACAGGGTATTCTCTTTTTTTAGAATACTTTTTTAGTGTTGTATCTGCATTCGCTATCAAATATGCATTTCGTTTTAGCACCATATAGATTTGTATGGGTTTTATCCAACCCCTTAGGTACAAGTTTATCACCCTCCTTTTTTGCACCTGTATATGCATATAGATATCTCGCATCATTACCCAACTCAATATTTAAATCTATTGTTTTTCTGTCAAATCAATATATTCAAGACCTAGCTGATTTGACATATCAATCAACGCTTTTCTATAATCACCACCTTTAAATATATTATTACCTACCACTACATCATTGGTTATATGTCCTGAAGGTGAATTATAACTCTCTGATGTATTATCATCTGTAAGTCTTGCAATCGGTGTAACTATTATCGGAGTAACACCTCTCTCCAATGCCGGTTTTTACATAATTTTTTATATACTGAATTCGAAAAACTTCCTTCATTTTTCATAACTACTATTTGGATCCGTATATCTTGATAATTCACTCTTTTCATCATTGTGACCGAATCCTATAATTAAGAACTTCTCATTATCACCATCTCCCAGTTTTTGGTACATCAGAATTACCGTTTAAGAGTACATCATAGTTTTTCATGGTTGTGAAATCTTTTGCTTGATGCTCCTGATACGGCTAAATTATATACTTCTGCATTTAAATAGTTCTTTAACTCTTCTCCGTATCCTACCCTTGGAATATAATAATTATCATTAAAACCTGAAACGGTTGAATCTCCTACCACCCAAACAGTTGCTATATTTTCATCTTCCCCAAAAGCTCTACCTCCTGCACCTGAAGAAAGTTTTTCTTTAGCTTCCGGTTTTAAAAGCAACAGTCCGTTCATATCGATTTTTCCGTCTTCGTTTCGCTTCGGATCATTTTTCAGTATCAAGGTTAATAAAATCATTTTTCATCCACGGTAATTACTTTTTGAAGCGGTATTTTTGAAATATTCTCATCTTTATTCCAATAAAAAGTTGTTCCGTCCATTACATCGGAACCTGCTTGGCTTTTGCAAAAGAAAAGCTGCTCTCCTATATTTGTTCCCTTTCTAAATGACAATATACCTTTAGCACTGAACTCTGTTTTTAATGTTTTTATCACTTGTATACAGAGCCACATTATAACTTCCGTTATTATATGATGTTGAATTTGAAATCTTTATATTCGGACCCTGAATTTGAATCAATTCCCTTTGCTTTTATTTTTCATATGAAATTGAATTATCAAGTTTATGTGCACCGGATACATTTGAGCCACCCATTTTAAATCCGTTACCGTTTCCGGCATCCAACATTATATTAGGGCTTTTTCAAACGATAAATTTCCGTACTCATCCACTGTTCCCCGTGCAAATTCAAAGTTCTTTTTTTATTACCGCTGTTCTTTATCAGTATATATCCGTTTCTATAAGCCACACTGTTTTTTTATGGTTACATCTCCTATAGACCCGGTTGCCACTTTGGCAAACAGATCCCAGCCGTCATCAGCATTATATGCCGCAATACAACCGTCAAAAACATTACCTACTCCCGATGTTATCTTAGCTGCAAATCCGTCGGCATCTTCCATAGCCGAATCGGCATTATTCATTGATGTACAGTTTAAAAATATAGTTGTAACTCGGCCATTTATCTTTAGAATCTTCGCTGCTCACTGAAATCTGCAGTCCGGTTGTTCCGTTATTAAACAAATTTAACCTTTCCGCTATATTATGGCTTCCCGAGATTACAAGTCCTTTATATCCGTCTGCAGTATTTGTAATATTAAACTGCTTAAGTTCCCAATAATCTCCGCCAAGGCTAAATCCCTTACCGCTTCTCTTAAAGTCTAATGTTGCAAAACCACCGTCTCCCTGTATTCTTATAGGATTATCTTCTCTTCCGTTTCTTCCCTTTTGTACAATTAGAGACTTATTTGACATATCATAAACTTCAGGCTTCAATAATATTGTCTGCCCCGGCTTCGCATACTTTATTGCAGACTCCAAACTTATCGCATTATCATACCCTGAACCGTCATTTTCATCCAAGCCTGTATTTGATACATAAATATAAGAGTCTTTTCCTATAGTCCTTAATGATACACTTTTATTTAATGTAACAGTTTCATAAGATTTAAGCTTCACAAAAGGTTCAGGTTCATAACCTGCTTCCGGGGTAAACTCAACACTGAAGTTTTTACCTGCTGATAAATCATAATCTTTCTTAAGTTCCTCATTATTAACGACTTCCACGCTGTCTTTAAGTACATTATCCTGATAAATTTTAGCCGATCCGTTTGCATTGGCTTTAAATACCAGTGTATAATTTTCTTCTGCCGCAGTATCAGGACTTGTAATCTTAGCCTGTAGATCTATATATCTGCTTTCTTGAGGTCTCCAATCATTTGCATCAAACTCACTCTTTTCAAATTTTATATTTGAATATGTGACATTCATACCTCTTGCAACAGCAAATCCTACATATGCAAAACGATCCTGTACATTCATAGGGTCGTTTAACTCTTCATATCCGCTTATACTGTTTGCACGAATATCCTTTGCCTGTATAGGAATTTCATACTTATAAAGCTCAGAGCCGTCCATAGCAAGCTGATATACAACATAGCTTGAAGAATTTTTCTCCAACCTGACTCTGTAAGTATCTCCACTGCTTACCTTGCCCCCGTCCTTGTCAAATCCTAATCTGTAAACTTTAAATGTATCCGGATTAGGATTTATCTTATTATCAATACCTGTGTATGCCCTTACTCCAAGCATATCTTTTACTTGACTTGTAGAATTGAGTTCTCCCTTAGGAAGTTGTGTTGCACCTATAGATACCAAATTTGATTCCGAACTTGCCGGATCTCCTTTTTCACCTATAGAGTCCCTTACCATCAGTGCAAATCCCTCCTGTCCGTCAGGTTTCGGATTCATATAATCAATCCTTACATCCGCCTCAAGAATAAAATTTTCTTTACTCGGATCTATTTTTGTATAATAGAAAGCTAATTCCGTCAGCAGGATCGGAAGACACGAACTTTCCACCTTTTTTATTTATACTTCCGTCTTTTTTTATATGTTGCTGATTTTTAAAACCACTTTCTCCATCTATATCTGCATCATCGTTTACAGTATTTGTAATTGTAGATGTAGAAGGTCCAAAATACGTAAATTCCCATTCTTTTGCATTTGAATCCGTTGCCTTTGAAATAACGGTATCACTTCTTTCTTCGGTTTCTGATGTTAGCTCTATCCCGTTTGTCAAAGTACTTGCAAACACTTCCAAGTTATTACTTAACAGTAATATGCTTAAAATATATGCCATAAAGCATCTCAAAATATTTCTTTTCATATCCTTCCCTCAAAAATCATTATTTTTTTAACAATATACCACCATTCAGTTCTATATTTTTATCACGTTCCTCCTTTATTTTTATACAATAAAGCTAATTTACTTATATAACAAAAAGTTGTAAATACTATGTAAAAGTAGTCAAATAGTGCCTGTACCACTGATTTTTTTGCCTATATAATTTAGAAATAAAAAGGTACTGCAAAATCAGATTTTACAGTACCCTGTTTCAAGTTCCATTATAAACTCAGCTTTTTAAAAAGCATCCATCAAATTATACTTTTTTTAAGTAATTCATTTCTGTATGCCTTATTAGTATTAGCTTTTAAGAATTTTTTTCCAAACTCCTTCCCTTACCAATATTTCATTCAGCTTGCTCATTATATCCGCCCCTTTTTCAATGCCTTTTTCAATACCCTTTTCAATGCCTTTTTCAATGCCTTTTTCAATGCCTTTTGCCTCTACTCTATCAAGTACTTCGCACATAGTCACTCTCCTTTCCGCTCAAATCATTTATAGTTTCCTCAAATCTTCCGTCTCCGGTCATTGCAGCCATCAACATTAACAATTCTTCTACATGATCAATTACAGTTTTATCAGGTACATAGTCCCTATTTACTCTCATTTGGTACAGGTAGTCAGCCAATATTTTAAAATCACTTTTAAATAAATCTATCTTTTCTCTATCTAAATATGCTATCTCGAAAAGATTTATCTTGAAATCATTAACATAAGGTTTTATATTTTTCTTCTATGTCAAGTATTTCAAAAAGTGTTTTTGGGATATTCCCACTTTCTGTCAAATCCAAGATATAATACTAAAGTAATTACAGGATATTTTATTTCATTCCTGTTTTCCTCCTGCTTTGTTTTTACATACTCTGCACCGTCATATCCAAAAACTCTAAATGGCATTAGCTTATCAGGGCCGGTTTGATTTTTCCAATCCCAAAAATGCCATATTTATTTTACTTTTTATTCCAATATTTTGCAACATCTCTGTCCCGAGTTCTGACTCTTCCGTCCACTTTCAGCATACTCATTGGTAAAGCATCAGTAAGGTTACCCTCATCAACTATCATATTACCGTCAAATAAAAAGTACATTTAAAACATCTGCAAAAACATCATTATAGTTTTTCCAACATTTTTTTGAGTTACATCTTTTTCTCTCATGTCTCCTCCCTATTATACCAAAAATTAAAAATTACTATCTATTCCATCAGGGGATTAATATTGTTTGATTTTAGAATTTTTAAGAAAATTTAGAAATCTAAGTCATGTAAGATATATAATATATTATCTTATATATTACCAAAATTCAATATTATATCATTAAATATTATGAATTGAAAATATAAAAATAGACTACTACACAAAGTGTACCAGTCTATTCAACTTATCATACTGTATCAATTGTATTTTTTACGCTTCCGCCATCCTCCTTAATGTATCCCCTGTTATCCTGTATGTGGTCCAGTCCGACATCGGCTCTGCACCAAGAGACAGGTAGAAGTCAATGCTCGGCTTGTTCCAGTCAAGGCACCACCACTCAAGTCTGCCACAGCCTCTCTCTACAGCGATGGAGGCCAGTTTCTTTAATAAGGCCTTGCCATATCCTCTTCCTCTAAACTCCGGCAGTACAAAAAGATCCTCAAGATATATTCCGGCTCTGCCTAAGAATGTAGAAAAGTTGTGAAAGAAAAGTGCAAACCCGACTTCCTTTTCATTCTCCATTACAAAAACAACTTCCGCTTTCTGCTTATCAAAGATCCACTCTTCTAAAATCTTCTCATCAGCAACCACTTCATCAAGCATTTTCTCATATGACGCCAGTTCCTTTATAAAATAAAGTATTAAAGCGCAATCATCTCTTTTTGCAAATCTGAAATTCATATTTCCCCCTAATAAATTTTAATTATTCGAAACAGCCTCTAAATCTAAATCAATATCATATATATTATCGATCATTGCTCCGCTTTCTGTAGCAGTTATATACACAACTGAAAGGCTTGTCATAGGTTCTACTGAAACAATGGTTATCTTTGTAAGCACTGCATATGAATTATCCTTATGACCTATATATGCAATCGGCTTATACTCCGCTCCTGTCAAGCCTTCAAGTGCCTTATCAAAAGCAGCCTTGACCTCTTCATTTTCATCCATATAAGGATTTGCATCATTGTATTCCCAGCCTTCCTGTCCTTCCAAGAGTCTGAGATTACCTGTAATTTCAGCATTTCCTTCCAAGTCCTCATATACCTTTAAAATTACATACTCCGGCTTGGCATCCGGTACTACCATTTCCGCTCTGCAAAGATATAAATAATTTGTTCCGGCAACAATCTGCGAACCAAGTACCGCCACTACATCATATCTATATCCATCCAAATCCTCTGTGGCCTTTTCAAAAGCTGACATAGCATTTGCATTATCTGTTCCGTCAAAATTATTATTTATTCCCCATCCACCTGTTATAGGTGCAGATTCATTTGTTTCACTTATTTCTTCTGCTTCTTTAGTAACGGTACTCTCCTGTGCTATAGTTGTTTCCTGAGTCTCTGTATTATCTGCCTTTACGCCGCAACCCATAATTGAAGCCGCACAGAGTATTCCCATTGTAACAGTAAATAATCTTCTCATTTTCTTATCTCCTTATTTTTCCACACCGAATTTACCGGTTGCAAACTCACTCATATCCTCATTTTTCATTGCTTTTTCTAAGAGCCTCGGCAACATCTGCGGAGCGGCTGCAAAACATGGAATACCGTTATTTGCAATTCTTTGTGCCATATTTGCATCATAATAAGGTTTGCCTGAGTCTGATATGGCAAGCAGACAGATCACAATAACACCGTCTTCCTTCATCTGTGTCAATCTTCTGAGAAGTCCTGCACGGTTTCCGCCCTCTTCAAGGTCTGAAATCAAAAAGAAAATCGTCTTCTTCGGGTTCTCTATATATTTAGTGCAATACTTTATTGATTTTTCAATATCTGTTCCACCGCCGAGAGTAAATCCGAAAAGTAAATCAATAGGGTCCTCACATTTTTCACTTAAGTCCACGATATTGGTATCAAAAGCCACAACCTTAGTCTTTATAGCACTCATACTTGCCAGGATACAGCTCATTATAGATGAATATATTACCGACTCTCCCATAGAACCGCTTTGGTCAATATCCAAAATAACAGTATATTTATTGGCGGCGGTTGTTGCGCTTCTCTCAAAGAAATAATACTTTTGTGAGGATTATCTTCTTTAGCTTTTGTATTGTAGTCTTTGATACCCTTTCTTATCGTAGTCTGAAAATCAAGTGCAGATGCTGACGGAATAGGAGAATGCAACTTTCTGTTTATACTTGCTGTAACCGCCCTTTTTAAATCCGTTTCAAGCAAAGCATTTATCTGTTCCACTATTTTTCTTATAAACTCTCTTGCATTTTCCTTACTTTGTTTTGGTATCTGATCCTTTAGGGTAAGTATCATACTTGCCATATGCATATCCGGCTCTATATTTTCAAGAAGCTCAGGTTCAAATATCAGCTGCTTTAAGCCGCATCTTTCCATAGCATCGGACTGAATTATCTTTACAATATCCTTATCAAAAAGTGTTCTCACATCCCCAAGCCATCTGCTTATCTGCGGACTTGATGCGCCTTTCCCGGCTCCACCTCCAAAGCCGAATTTCATATCTCTGTTATAGATGGCATCAAGTGCCGTATCCATCATAAGATCTTCCTGACTCAAATCCGGTCCGTCTCCCATGCCTTCCATTCTTTTTTGTGCTTCAGAACCAAGTATCAGTCTCCATCGCCTCAGTCTGTCATTTGTATCCATTTATATCTCCTAAAAGTCTCCAAAATCAAAGTCTTCGAGAATCTCCGTGTCCACTTCCTTTATCTCAGAGTTTATTATTTCACTTACTTCCTGAGCATTGAGTCCCCATATTTCACCAAGATTTTCGGCAATCATATCTTTTTCCTTAGCGCTGTACTCTACAAAAGCTCTTCTTAAAAAAACTGCCGAACGTCTGAATTCCTCTTCATCCAAGGTATCCAGATACTCACTAAGGCTTTCCCAAAGTGTAAGTCTCCCTATAAGAGCATAATGATTTCTCATAGACAGACCTGCAAACCAGTTTGCACCAAGTTCTGCAGGCATACCTACAGAAAGTCGTCTTGATACCTCTTTTCTAAGAGTCGGCTCATCTATCTTACCTGCATCCAGCAGTATTGCTGTAGCAAGTCCTGAGATTTTTGTATTCAGATCATCTCTATTTGAGAGTTCTGTAAGCTTTATCAAACCAAAAGGCTCTCATCCAAAAAGTCCTGTACCATAAAAACATTATGTATTTTTTGAATATCCTCAGCCAATGCAGCTGCCGCTATATCATCACATGCCGACTCTCCGACAAGCATAAGTGAAGCTCTGATACAAAGTCTTTTAACAATAGGTATCAGAGGTTCTCTGTCCAGTTTTCTGATATCGCCGAATGAAATCATATTTGAAAGTTTGCTCACGGTATCCGCAATATCACACATAGCTATTGCACCGTTTGCCATCTCATCAAGACTTCTTTTCGCACCCTCTACTATCTTAGGAAGTCCGCAATTAAACGCATCTTCTATAACATCCGCTATTTCAGATATCTTCGTAGCCTCAATAGCCTTTCACTCAGCACAAATGCTACAGCATCCGCTATAGTGTCTCCCTTTAATACACTTTCAACTATCTGTATCTCAGCCTCCGGTGTCCACTGAAGTATCCAGTTCTCGGCCCAGGTTGCATTATCCTGACTGCTTCTTTTAATCTTAGCAAAATCAATTCCAAGTACAACAAGTCTGTATAAGAAAAACGATCTGTTTAAGTCAAGAAAAGCACTCTCCTCTGACTTTACTCTTAAGTTTTCTCTTAAATCAAGCTGCAAAGGTGTAGCCACAAGTTCCTTATATTTTTCAAGTTTTAACTGCTTAAGTTTAGAAGTAAAATCACTCTGTATAGACGTCTGCATAGCATCCTGAGGAACACTGCCTATCTTTTTTCCTATATCGGTCTCTGCAAAACCCATTGCCATCTCACCGAAACTTCCACCACCCATACAGGTAATACTTGCATCCTTTAAATCTTCAAGTGTGGGAACAGAGCCTCCTCTAATAATCAGCAAGTTCTCTTGCAAGCCTTGTCGCCTCTATTACCTGAGCGGATGAAACGATTCCGCCATGCTCTCTCATATACTTTGCCAAAGCTGCTCAGATACTTTCTTTCATGATAAGTAATATCTCCGTTTAAAAATCCCTGCCAAAGTAACTCATAATACGCCGGTGCCGCATTTCCCGCACCATAACCGGTTCTTTTACTAAGTCTATAGTAAGAATACGGCATCAATGTAACATTGGATTCTCTTCTTACCAATGCCTTATATTCCTTATCAGACATTGCTCCTTCGAGACTTTCAATAGCTGATGTATGAAAAGCACCTGTTATAGCCACTATTTTTTCAGTATCAAATCCCTTTTCTATATATTCCTTTATCTTTCTTTTCATAAAGCTTTCACGGACTATATCTCTTATAAAGGATTTGTCATCTGCAATTTGTATCTTTTCTTATGCTTTCTCCAAACAAAGCACTGCCGGCTCTATAGGCATGCATATCCTCACTCTGCTCCAAGGTTCTCTCCCAAAAACCTTCCATATCCGTTTCAATACTTTTCTTTGGATTTGTTTCTGAGATAATCTCCTCTTCTTTAGTTTCATCATCCCTTTTTTCAAGTCCCAAAATTATATCGGATTCCAAATCAAAAAAATGACATTCCGTATTATTTTCCCTTGCCCAAAGAATTGCCTGATACTCCGGCGAATATTCTGCAAAAGGATAGAGTATCGTATCAATAGGTGCTTCCTTTGTATATGCCATAATGGCAAACGGAGGAACAAGATTTTTTTGAGACAATATCATCTATCAAAAAGTCAAAATCCGCCGGTCCCTCTATAAGCACAAGTGAAGGCTTTACTTCATCCAAAAACTGTCTTAGAAAATATGCACCTGCAGGTGAAAAATGTCTAATTCCAAAAGTTTTCATGGCTGCCTCCTAGCCATTGAGCATCCTACATTCATTGTAGAGTCCAATCCACTCTTTTCCACGCTTTTTCATTATATTCTCAAGGTACTCTTCCCAAACTTTTGAGTCTTTTGGAATCTTCCTTTACTATTGCACCTTGAAGTCCTGCTGCAAGGTCCGCATCACTTATCTCACCGTCTCCAAAGCTGCCTGCCAAAGACATACTGTTTGTAAGTAAGGATATAGCCTCTGCAGTAGAAAGTACATTTGCTGTGGACTTGATTTTTTTGCTTTTCCGTCAAGTGTCTCACCCTGTCTAAGCTCTCTGAATATTGTACAGACCTTCTTTATTACCTCAGCCTCAGGCACCTTTGAAAGCAATGCCATACCTTCTGAAAGCTTCTCGATTCTGGTCTTTACTATATCCATCTCCTCTTCAAGAGTATTCGGACTTGGAAGCACCACTATATTAAATCTTCTCTTTAGAGCGGCACTCATATCATTTACACCACGGTCTCTGGTATTTGCTGTAGCTATTATGGAAAATCCCTTCTTAGCCGCACTGTCCTTACCAAGTTCCGGAATCGAAATTCTCTTTTCGGAGAGAATTGAAATAAGGGCATCCTGTACCTCGGAGGCACAACGTGATATCTCTTCAAATCTGGCAATCTTACCCTCTTCCATAGCCTCAAAAACAGGACTCTTTATAATTGCCTTATCACTTGGGCCTTCTGCTATAAGCATAGCATAATTCCATGAGTATCTTATCTGCTCCTCTGTAGTTCCTGCAGTTCCCTGTATAACACAGGTTGAGTTACCGTTTATAGCGGCACATAGATGCTCCGACAGCCATGACTTTGCAGTACCCGGCTCACCGATCAAAAGTAATGCTCTGTCTGTTACCAAAGTGGCTATTGCTATTTCAACTATTCTCTTATTTCCTATGTATTTCGGCATTATTTTAACACCGTTGCACTCACCGCCCATAATGTAAGTAAGTACGGACTTCGGTGACATCTTCCATCCCTGTAGGAATCGGATTTTTTTCAGCCGCAATAAGTGCATCTATTTCTTTTTGGAACATGACCTCCGCCGGAAGCCTTTGTAATTCTTCGCTCATATCTATCACCTTTTATTTCTTCTTAACTTCTACAGTTTTTAAAAATTCAACAGCCTTTTCATTATTAAATGTCTTTAAAGTCTCTATAGCATCGGTTTTACTTGCTTTATCGGCTGTTTTTGCAAGTTCAATCAAAAAGTCTATATTATCTTCACTATACTTCAAAGACCTTATAGCCCTCTTTTTCTTATATCTTTCCTTGCCTCGCCGTTTATAACAGACAAATAAAAATCATTTTCTTCTTCTTTTGCAAGGTCCGCGATAATATCAAATCTTAGATACATCTCACTCTTTCCCATCGGATCAAAGCCTCTTTTTAGCGGCTCTACCATCATCTTTCCATATTCCATGATCCATCTTCCGATCATAAATGAGATCTCACTGTATCCGTCACCCAGTCCGTCAATAAACTTCGGCAATATTCTATAGTCTAAGAAGATATCAGGGTTTTCTTTTCTGGCTTCCACCAACACTTCCCATCTACCGCTTCCTGTTGTAGTAAGTGCAGTTATAATAGGCTCAAGCATCTTATAAGAATAATTTCCATTGACCCTTCCACAGCTTTTTTCAATATCTGAAAGCTCACTGCTTTCATATATACCTGCCTGAGTTTCAAGTACCGCATCTACAAGTGCAAGCAGATCCAAAGTCTTCTCACCGGGATTATCACATACAAACAGCTCATCTGCCTGCTTTTTAATCTGAGCAAACACAGGTGCCGCCTTTGAAAGAGCCTCCATATCATCTACACATTTTTTCAGTCTGAAGTCTTCCTTTATAAGAGAGCTGCCTGTAATTACACTGTTTCTTAATTGTTCCTGTAATTTATATAAAATATCCAAATTCATAATAGCCTCCCTTAATATGCCAATCTGAGTATTTCGTTTTCCGTGATAATACTTCTTGGCTCTACACAAATCTGCTTCAGCATCGAGTCATAATGTGCCAATCCGAATAACACCTGATTTTTAAGATAGTCTTTACTTGGAAGTCCGAATATTGCGTCCATAGCTGTTTTATCCTTAGTCATAGCCCTTAGTAAAATCTGCTTTCCTTCTTTATCCTCTGCTACAACATCACTGCCGTTTGTACCTATCTTTGCAAACTCAAAAAGTACTCCATAAGCATTATCTGATAAAGTAGCTTTCAATATATTTTTAGCAGGCTTTAAAAACTCTGATATATTCTTCTTTGCAAAAGCTTCTTATCTTTTTTTGATATCATCTATATCCAAATCTTCATCTCTACTGCTCTCATAACGGATTCTTCTGTTTTCTCCCTCATTTGCAGGATAGAAATAAAGCTTTTCAATAAACTTTTTACCAAAGAAGCTGTCATCTCTTTGAATATATTTCTTTGCTTTTAGTGGGCAATAATTGGCTGTATAATTTATATCTCCTGTATCAAGATCTATCCAATAGCCTTTATCTATATATTCTGCTTTTACATCATCATATTCCGATATAAAGCTTAACTCCGCAATTGATACATTTTCCTTTTTAAGACCCTGCTTTCTCCAAGTTCTTCAAGCTTCCATACTCCGCCAAGTGCCTCATAGAGTATATTATCATCAGGGTCGGTAGAATCACTTTCAAGCTTTTTATTAAGGTAATCCCTTGCTCTCTTTTCGATATATCTAAGCTTTGTCAGCTCCTTTACCGCTAAAGATAACAAATACTCCTCAACATAGTCATTTGGATAATCGTTTCTTAACTCATCTATATAGCTCTTAGGATAATCATTTTATTATTTCTTCTATAAACAGATCATTTTTTTATCGTTCTTAGAGATTTTTAAAAATCTTTTTAAATATTATCTGTACTCCCGGCAAATAGTAATCTCCCAACTGTTTTTGCCAGTTCATCATATTTTTTATCAAATGCTTTATCCACGCAGGCTGCCACACCTGAACCGGTTATTTGACCCATAACATCCTTTTAACAGATCCAAGCCCTCAATCTGCTTCTTTATCTTCTTTGTTTTAGCCGCTTTTGAGGCTGCACTTGTTTTTTTCGGCTTGTCAGGATTTTGCTCCTTTTCAATTTCCTTCTCGGCCTTTTTCTTTTCTCTTGCCTCTATCTTTTCTCTCTTATCCAAAATATCCTGAGGAATCTCAGCCGTTTCAAAGCTCTTGCCCTCTTTCATCTCAAACATCAAGCCTATAGCATGTTTGCATGGAAACTGTCTGCTTGGGCAAGAACATCGAAATACCGGTTCACCCTCTTTTTCAAAGTCTATGGAAACATTATAATTGCTCTTTCCACTTCCTTTGCACTCACCAAAATAAAGACTGTCATCAGCCGACTTCATTCTTTTTACAAAACTGTTTCCTGATGACAGCTTTCTGCCGTTTGAAACCGCATTCGCATTAGGTGCTATAGAAACTATAGCCTGCTCATCAAAAGTTCTCATATTCTATCCTTTCCGATATCTTTTGAATATATTATATCACAAATTTTTAACTGTTATATTTTTGCATAGAGTCCATAACTTCCCTCATTCGCTCTATATAATCATATACTTTTACATTATTTTGCATGTCCTTTATTTCATCAAAATTAAGATTATAATACATGCTCATTTCCTGCCATTTACTTTCGACCTTCTCTTTTACCATATCCTTTTTCTACAGAGAAAATATCTGAAAAACTAAGCTGTCTTCCATCTTCCTCTCTCAAATGGATAAAGCCCTGTACCAACAAGTCTTACCTCGCCTTTAGGTACATTCTTTAAAAGATTGCTCGCATTTTCATATATGGTATAGACATCACTTGTACTTGCACTTATAAGCATGGATCTTGTTATACTCTTCATATTGGAATAAGTGATTTTAAGGGAAACCCCTTCCCCGTAAAGTCCAAGTCTTTTTGCCCTCCCTGCCACACGAAAAGACAATATAAAAAAAGCACATCATCCAAAAGTTTAAAGCTTGATACATCCTTTTGAAATGTAAACCCTTACTGATAGACTTTGTATCCTCTTCCCTATAGGTATTACCTTTCTGTCATCAACCGAAAGCCAGATCAACAAGATATTCACCCTGCTTTCCCATAAACATTTTCACTTCATTACTTTTATTTTGTAAATCTCTTACTGTATCAACACCGTATAAATGAAGCCTTTTGGCAGTTTTTTCTCCTACTGTATATAATGATTTTACATTTCTATCAAGTACCAATGTTACAAAATCTTCTCTTGTCCTTATTTCAAAATATCCGTCAGGCTTTTTCTCTTCACTTGCAGTCTTTGCTGCAGTCTTTGAATACGCCAGACCTACAGAGCAGGTAAGAGAAAGCTCCTCTCTTACCCTTTTTTTGATCTCAAGCCCGATTTTTCCAGCTTCCTCCCATGAATCCACTTTTCCGGTCAGATCAAGATAGCCCTCATCAAGTGCAATATACTCCGTTACATCGGTATAGCTTTCAAGTATCTTATGCAGGCTGTTTGATACCGCCCTATACTTGTCAAAATTTGGGTGTTTGAAAATCCCCTTAGGACAACGATTATACGCCTCTTTAATATTCATCCCTGAACGAATACCGTATTTTCTGGCTTCATAATTACAGGTCGATACAACTCCTCTTTCATTCGGCATTGAACCTATAATAAGCGGCTTACCTATTAGAGTCTTATCATCTCTCATCTCCACTGAAGCATAAAAGGCATCCATATCCACATGAATAATTATTTGACCTTCCGACATATCATTATCCTGCAAAGATTGTACCGTCAAACACATCTTCTATGTTCTTTCCCTCTATACTGAAACCGTATTCAGAAGCTTTTCCCATAGGTATACGAATAAGACTGCCATCCGAAGTCGTATAATCGGTAAAACTCTCCTTATCCGTACCTACCGGAACCAATACACTGCCGATAGGAATATCATAATCCCCAACTTCCTTACCGTTTATACCGTCCAATTTCTTAGCTTTTATAGAAATTTTAGTTGTCAATTGTATAGGTGTGGTAATTGTATAGTAGTTTTCTAAAATCTTCGGCATTCCTTTACTCCCAACAGTATATCTTCCTTCTATACCCAAGGTACTTATAGTATAAATCCTGTCTCCAAGATAAAATTCATCCGGATTTAAAAGAGAAGTATCTGCAAAACTTTCAGAAATTTCAAGTTTTTCTGATTTATTATTCAAATCAATGATTGATATACTGTTGTAATCATTGTCATACTGCAGTTCAATATAGAGATAGGCATTATCTCCCTTTTTCACCACACTTGCCTTGGAAATACCATAGCTTGCATCTTCCTCATATGTGCTTTTTTCACCGTCAATTGTCACATCTATCTTCCTGTAACATAAGATACTCGTCAATATCCTGTTCTATCTTAACAGTTCTAATTTTACCGTCAAGATCTATCTTTACCTCTTTATCTGTTGGTATTTCAAAAGCGTAGTCCTTTGGCAAGCTAAGTATATCTTCCTTAAAAAACTCACCATATCTTGCAAACTCCAAAGGTATGGAAACTATCCTTTCTGTATATTCATCCTTTACAGTCATATAAATCATCATACCGGCACTACTTAGTGTCCACGCAAGATCAGCCTTATCATTTGCTCCCAAATTAAAAGCATCGGGATTTGTCAGAACAGTCTTTAGCTTCTCACTAAATTCCTCTATATCTTCTCCATATTCATCTGCAAGATAATTATCCTTTTCAATCCTATCATATAGACCTGCGGGATCCTTTAATACATCCTCTATCTTAAGCTCCTTGCCTGTATTTGAGTCTATATTTACTCCTCTAAGCAGTTCTTTTGTATCAGTACTTACATTCATTACGGTAGTAGCCAGCAATGCACTGAAAACACTTGTATCGGTTCGAGTCAGATTAATCCTTGGATAATATCCGCCCACCCAATCATTATTTATTTTGTTTACAATATCATTCAACTTTTCATTTCCCTCTACACTAAGTTGAGGTATTGTATTTCCATCACCCGCTATTTTGTTATATACATGTGCCTTTAGCATTTCACGTCATTTTTACTTTTGTTTCAGTTTCCTGAATGCTTTCTTTCGCAGAACTTTCAGCCACTGTACTTTCATTTGTATTAATTGTTATTGAAATTTTCTTTCCGCATCCTGCCAATAAAAAAATTGCAGGAATCAAATATATAAAACTCTTTTTCATAAAGTCCTCCTTTTATCCTATACTATCACAAAATAATTGTACCACCAATAAAGATAGTCTTAAAATAGCAAAGTTGACAACCCTATAAAATAGGGTATATAATATATTTATTAAATCTGAAAGGTAAGAGTATGTTACACTGATTTTGCTGAGTATGAGGTGACATATTTGATAACAGCTTTTGAGAAAAAAGAGCGGGAAAATCTTACTATGGAAGAGAAGAATGTGCTTAAAAAGCTGGTAAAATCATTAAAGGAAGAGATTGCTAAGAATAGGAGAAACTATGAGTTCACTATTTGATGATTTGAAAGAGGATTAGAAGAGCTATAGCTCATGAAAATGGTAGCAAAATGGCAAAAGAAAGAACATATATGATTATGCCTGTTAGAGAGTATTCAAACAATGAGATTAAAAAGATACGTAAAAAGGCAGGTATGACACAAACTGTTTTTGCATCATATATGGGAGTATCAAAAAGACTGTCGAGGCTTTGGGAGGGTGGTAGGACACATCCGACCGGACCTGCATTTAGATTAATCAATATTTTAGATGGTGAGAATTTTACTGAAACCCAATTTGTTGTTGCAAAATAATAAATTTTAAAAAGCTGTCACTTAAGACATACAATTAAAGTAGAATAAAATTGTATATGCCTTTAGAGTGACAGCCATTTACTTATTTATCTAACTTACTGTCAGTCTTTGACTGGAACTTTTCATTATTTACAATAAATCTTTCGTGAATTCCCTCTCCTATAAGACCTTTTTCATCATACGCCTCAACCTTGAATGTAAGAGCTCTTCCATCTACCTTTATAAGCTCAGACTTTATCACGACCTTCATCCCAAGCGGTGTGGCTGATAAATGCTTTACATTTACACAAGTGCCTACTGTAGTAAATCCCTTCTCCAGTATATCGTTAACACTCATAAAACATGACTCTTCCATCAAAAGTATCATCATCGGTGTGGAAAACACCTCTAAACTTCCACTTCCTATACCTGCTGCAGTATTTTCCTTTGTTACAATAGTCTCTCTTTGTCCCTTTATTCCTACTTCCAACATAGTATTCTCCTTATCTATAGATATAGGCTATTTTATCATATTTTACTAATGAATGTTATACAGATAGAGTCAACATAACAGATTTTAATCTGTCGGTATAGCAGACCTCAAAGTTATTTGGTATTTCGATTTTTTACATTATCAGAAAGATAAACCTTAACATCCTTGTTTTTTTGAAATATCCGTATTTACCGCTTTTACTAATATCAAACGCTTTTATTAAAAACCTTTTCAACTGAGAAAAACATCAAGCCTTTTTGACTCATCAATTTACACCTGATGAATATATGATAAATTTCGGTGCATCCAAGACTTTGAGATTATATTTTGAATAAATATAATCTGCAAAAGTTCTTCCTTCTATTTCCAACTCTCGGGTAAAAGCCTTCTCCCAAAACTTTGCAGGATTACATGTCGAAACAGGTAGTATTACGCTTAATGTAGCTTTTTTTCATTATTTTCTATAATATAAAGTGATACTCTTACAGTTACTTGATTCTCCCCATATTTGTAGCTTAAATACTCATATCCGATAAATGAAAACTCTTTATCTGTAACTACCTCTTTTACTTTTTCAGTGAATATATCCTTATTTTTGATAGATTATTTAAGTCTTCTATAGGATAATTAAGGTATAAATCACAGACCGGAAACTCCATATCTCTCACATCTGCAAATTCATCAATTGTAGCTTCAAGATTTTCATTGTTGCACATATTGCTGACATCATCCTGCAAATGTATCTTCTCTTCCTTATCTTTCTTTTATGTAAATAAAGGCATCCTCATAACCATATTCTGAATGAACTCTCACCTTTGCCTTTATATACATAGGAATTACTTCCCATTGGTCTATATAGAACATGTCCTCCTTATTTACAAGTAATACCTTACCTTTAACACATCCTCCCTCATTTGGAACTACATTAAAATACTTCTCACCTGTATTTATAGAATATCCCTCAAGTCTTGCATCATATGATTCCAAAGTATGGCCTAAGAGCTTATTTTTGCAAAATATTCAGATTTCAAAGTCCCATATACAAATATTTTGTACATAAATATCTCCATATACCCTGTATTGAAATTTTAATACGAGTATAATTGTTCTTTATAAAATTTATTTTCTGATATATTAGCACAATTTGGAAAGTAAAACAAAGTGACTTAATAAAAGCTTTTACACTTCAAATTTATCAATATAATGCATACTGCAAACTTCCGAATCTGAATTCGGAAAATCTTTAACAGCAACTCCCCAAATAACATTTCCTTCTAAAATCCCTTTTGCATTACACACCCTCTCAAATTCATCCAAATCAGAGATATAATCTTTTGCAAGCTCACGTACATTACATAAAGAAGCCCTAAAACAAAACCAAAAGTCCTTTTCATCCAGTTCTTCCAATCCCGTTTCCCTGCAAAATCCACACTTTAGTCTAATATCAGGTTTAGCTCCAAGCCCCTCTTTGAAAAGTTTTAATTCATTTTCATATGGCTCATTATCCCAATACTGTTCAAAATCATCCTCTTCAAATGTAGCTATCCATATATAGTAAGTTTTCATAAAAATTATTCCTAATATATAACACATAGATTCTTGTACTGTCTTTTTATTAATTACGGGTTTGATTCCTATAAAACTAAAAATAAGCTACTAATGTTACTTAATACTTTAACCCTTCCGGAACTGGATATTTTTCATATTTGGAGATACTTTTATCCTCGATATATGAAATGCATTTTTGCAATCATTACACCATATGACACCATATCCCATATTTGTCTTATCATCTATTATATGCATTGACTAATCTGTATTTATACTATTGCAAAAAGGACAATTGCTCGAGTATTTTTGTCAAAAATAGATTTTAAGTTATTTGCCCACTTCAATATTTGTCCTCCTATATTTAAATCAAGTAATATATTTACGATTCCAAGTACTGTATTAAGTTCTATGCTCCAATTCCGGCTATATTTAGATTGTATCAAACTCTTGTTCGATTGTCGATATGGTATTTTTACATTCTGATTCTGTACATTCAATTATAAACTTTCATGGTCACAAATGTGACAATGAACACATTATTTTCCAATCTGCTTTACTTCTATTTTAACTTCAACACCGGATTTTTCAAGAGGTTACATATCAGGTCAGTGTAAATCATCTGATCAACTACTTCCGTTATGCTTGTGATTCTTTGTCCTGCATCTTTGGAAGACGCTCCACAATGATAGATTCTCTGATGTTCAGTATTCCAGTCGATAATAATGTACCTGTCATGAAACTCGCCGCCGGATTTTTGGAATGTTATTTTTCTAAGTGGATATTCCTTACAAAAATCCCGATATTCAAGGGTATGAAGCCCTTTGCCGATATTATCACTGAATATAATGACATCTACCGATGACGGAACATCTTTTAACAAGACCAACGTTTTCACTCCGATGTAGTTATCTACGATATAAATGCTCTTTTTTGCTATACTGTAAATGTCCTTATAAGCAAGATTCGCTTCGACCGGCTGTCCATTCAAAAGTAAAAATCATATTTGAGCTGTGGATTGCTGAGGTCGAGAATCAAGTTAAATAATTCGGATTTATGCACCAAATTATTTAATGTATCCACTACCTCCGCCACCTGATCTTCCACATCTCTTAAATCTCGTCTTAAATCTTGCATTTCCACGGCATTACTTGTGATCTGCATCGAAAGCTGTAAAAAACTCTTTTCCCAATCAACCCTTGATTTTTCTACGATGTAGTCTTTCATCTTTCTTAAAGGTACGAATCAGAGCTTTACTCTGCTCGACCGCAAGCTCTCCTTTGAGAACTGTCATCACATATATAATCCCTGCTCGGTAAAAAGCATAGAGGATTATACTTAATATTACTCCCTCGTCCGACGCCTCTGTTCAAGGTGAAATTTTTGCACCTTGAAAAGTTCTTCTAACTTCTTGAGTTGTCAGTTGAAACATAAAATCTTCGTCTTCAAACTTTTCAATATTATTCTTGACTTGCCTGTTGAAATTTTTCGTTTTCATATCCATATATCTCAGCTAATTCAAAGTCAAGCATAACCTTTTTGTCCCCTAATAATATAAATCTTTTTACAAAGGAATTCATGATTTACAATCATCATTTCATCTTTTTGTTCATTTCATTATCTCTTACTCTTACTCAAATTTCCGGTATATTTTCATATACTCTATTACATCATGATTTTTACAAAATTAATCTCGATACCTTAAAAAGTCTAAAAACTCTAACGGTATCCCTATCACAACACAAGCACTATTCCGGTCATATTCTAATAGCAATTTACTATTTATTCGCGACAGCGATAATAACTTTATATTCCAATCTGGTTATATTCAACCATATTATTTGCAAGCTACTTTTTGATAGTGAGCTCTTTACATTCCAATCTGTTTATATTCAAATGTTTTTGTCTGCTAATTTGACAGAAGCAAGCTTTGACTTTACATTCCAATCTGGTTATATTCAAATTTTTAAAGGCTGAGAATAGAGTTTCGAGTATATTTACTTTACATTCCAATCTGGTTATATTCAAATTATGTCAAGCTGTGGTTAAGAAGAAACACGGAAATCTTTACATTCCAATCTGGTTATATTCAAATTGTACCGCTTACGAATGTCGGCGCTGCATACAATATCTTTACATTCCAATCTGGTTATATTCAAATTACTCTCAAATTCAAAGCGTTTATATCGTTTGAATTTCTACATTCCAATCTGGTTATATTCAAATCAAGCAATCCTGCAATTCTTGCTGTATAATCTTCCTCTACATTCCAATCTGGTTATATTCAAATATCCAGTGGATTGAATCTGATCCATGCGCCTGCTTCCTTTACATTCCAATCTGGTTATATTCAAATCGAGTTGGCGAACGGTTCTCCCGCACAGACTAACGTCCTTTACATTCCAATCTGGTTATATTCAAATGGCATCTGCTCACGTGGTATGAGATGTCCACAAATCTTTACATTCCAATCTGGTTATATTCAAATGAGTTTAAGGGCGCAAGCCCTCTAAACTCTGGGGAACTTTACATTCCAATCTGGTTATATTCAAATAGGACGTAGCGCATTACAGTCGCTTGGTCGACTATCTTTACATTCCAATCTGGTTATATTCAAATTCTATGCCGGTAGAGGTTAAGAATGTAGGTGCTACCTTTACATTCCAATCTGGTTATATTCAAATGGTAAGAACCTGAGAAAGTATTTGAGACATAATAAACTTTACATTCCAATCTGGTTATATTCAAATGGTAAACTGTCGACCATATGTCTTGAGCTTTCTTGTCTTTACATTCCAATCTGGTTATATTCAAATCTTTTCTTCTACCTGCAGTAACATGCTTATAAATGCCTTTACATTCCAATCTGGTTATATTCAAATCGTGCCCTGCACCAATTCCTCTTCCGATTCCTGTAGTCTTTTACATTCCAATCTGGTTATATTCAAATGCAATCCGAAGTGGAAGAATATGCACGAGCAAATGCTCTTTACATTCCAATCTGGTTATATTCAATGTACGCTATCCGCCCCCTGCTGTGCCTAATGCTTCTGCCTTTACATTCCAATCTGGTTATATTCAAATCCGAGCCTTTAAGCATAACAAGTTACATGTATCACTTACATTCCAATCTGGTTATATTCAAATTTCACAACAGACGTATGTTTTTTCCAGACGTTTGTTTGAGCTTTACATTCCAATCTGGTTATATTCAAATTGTTACCCGAATCCGAGATACACAGGGCAAACGCTAGCTTTACATTCCAATCTGGTTATATTCAAATAAGTTCAAGGACATAAAACCCCGCCATTTTTAAACTTTACATTTCCAATCTGGTTATATTCAAATGGAACAACCAAAAATGTAACAGATAATGCCAATATTACTTTACATTCCAATCTGGTTATATTCAAATTGACGCAATGGCTGATATTTCGAGACAGAAGAAAAGCTTTTACATTCCAATCTGGTTATATTCAAATTGTTCAAGCTTTATCCATTAAGACAAAACCCACAATCCTTTACATTCCAATCTGGTTATATTCAAATTCGAGGGCTGCTATACAATTAAAACCTAAAATTGTTGCTTTACATTCCAATCTGGTTATATCTCAAATGTTTTTACTGCTAAAAATCCTTTAGTAAATACAGACTTACATTCCAATCTGGTTATATTCAAATAGATTCTGTCAATGTTATTATTTTATGCGTTGCAAGCTTTACATTCCAATCTGGTATATTCAAATTAAAATGTACCCCTGTCAATTTTAAAGTTTTTGGAACTTTACATTCCAATCTGGTTATATTCAAATACTTAGCACATTTATAGAATTTTGTGGAATTATAAACTTTACATTCCAATCTGGTTATATTCAAATAGCTGTTGCAAAAGTATAACCTTATTTGTCTTAGAGTACTTTACATTCCAATCTGGTTATATTCAAATTCCATCCAAATTCAGAATAGATTATTCCGGATTCGCTTTACATTCCAATCTGGTTATATTCAAATAAAACTGTAAAAGCTGAGTCCCACATCCAGTGATAACTTTACATTCCAATCTGGTTATATTCAAATTGAGCCTTTGAACTTGAACTACCCTTATCACCTGTCTTTACATTCCAATCTGGTTATATTCAAACTCCGTTAAGCCAAATTTATTGTTTGATTTGAAAAACTTTACATTCCAATCTGGTTATATTCAAATTAGCTACAGACTGCAGAATTTGCAAGCCAGAGAAGACTTTTACATTCCAATCTGGTTATATTCAAATGAAAAGTAAAAATTTTGATTGACAAGAAAATGCGCTTTACATTCCAATCTGGTTATATTCAAATCAAGGTCAGAAATCTAGTATTTATGCGTATTTGAGACTTTACATTCAATCTGGTTATATTCAAATAAATGGCGCTAAAAAGGATATTGTGATAAATCATGCTTTACATTCCAATCTGGTTATATTCAAATGCCCTAAATGCCCTTATAAGTCTACTTGCAACAGCCTTTACATTCCAATCTGGTTATATTCAAATTGCAGTCATTCGTTGATACTGAAACTATGCGTTATACTTTTACATTTCCAATCTGGTTATATTCAAATTTGAGAGGTTACTGTTAAAAAGAAGTACCACAACCTTTACATTCCAATCTGGTTATATTCAAATATGGAGAGAGCAGGTAGCACGATAGAAAGAAGCTTCTTTACATTCCAATCTGGTTATATTCAAATGCAGACTTCTCTGCTATAGAGGCAAGAGTGATTGCTCTTTACATTCCAATCTGGTTATATTCAAATTTCTGCTGTCGCTCCGGTATGTGCAGAACTAGCACTTTACATTCCAATCTGGTTATATTCAAATAAGGCGCTTGAAAAGCGAAAGTTTAAAAAGATTTATTTGCTTTTACATTCCAATCTGGTTATATTCAAATTAATTCTCGGAATATTTATTCTTTGTTTAAAGATTGCTTTACATTCAATCTGGTTATATTCAAATGATAAATAATGACGATAAAGACGATATTACATTAATCTTTATATTCAATCTGGTTATTTCAAATCCTGCATTACCTTTGTGGAGTAGTCCTCAAACCTCCCTTTACATTCCAATCTGGTTATATTCAAATGTTGATAAGATGATATTAAACACAAGTACAAATATGGCTTTACATTCCAATCTGGTTATATTCAAATAATAACTGCACCGTGTCCGCTTTGCTGAGTGGTTTACACTTCACATTCCAATCTGGTTATATTCAAATTTTTACAATTTAAAAAGGACAACTTCGGGATATTCTTTACATTTCCAATCTGGTTATATTCAAATATTTTAAAAAGTTTGTCAATTATTACATTCTAAAGTTCTTTACATTCCAATCTGGTTATATTCAAATGATAGATGTTACTGCTAATGTGCCAGTAATTATATCCTTTACATTCCAATCTGGTTATATTCAAATAATGTATAAATCCTGCAAAAGTAAATCTAATAGATTGCTTTTACATTCCAATCTGGTTATATTCAAATCTATGAAGATGTTAGTTGTCTATGAGCCTTGAGCTTTTACATTCCAATCTGGTTATATTCAAATGTAGTAGAGTGTGATTATAAATGCACATTCTTCTTTTACATTCCAATCTGGTTATATTCAAATGAGATAGTAAATTCGGCAAAGGAAAGAACACATAGTCTTTTACATTCCAATCTGGTTATATTCAAATGACATATGACTTCGCGGACACAGAAGTATCAACGTTCCTTTACATTCCAATCTGGTTATATTCAAATGACAGTACAAAGTGATGGCAGCGAGGATACTATAACGCTTTCATTCCAATCTGGTTATATTCAAATACCACGCTGCATGATATCACGTCCGGCACTCCTACTTTACATTCCAATCTGGTTATATTCAAATTACTTCTTAATATCATATGAAAGTAACTCAAATTGCTTTACATTCCAATCTGGTTATATTCAAATATTATGCAATAAGTAAATTGTTTCAAAATAGTTTATACTTTACATTCCAATCTGGTTATATTCAAATAGCCGTGAAAAAGAGTAAAACAAGCAGAAATTAAACTTTACATTCCAATCTGGTTATATTCAAATGCAAGCACTAAGAGCTGTTATCATTGCAAGATATAACTTTTACATTTCCAATCTGGTTATATTCAAATTACCCCATTGTTCAGCCATAGCTTTTTGGAAATTCCCTTTACATTCCAATCTGGTTATTCAAATATACCGCCACTTTGAATACTTCTATCTTTAAAAACATACTTTACATTCCAATCTGGTTATATTCAAATAAGCTGAAAAATGCTATTGAAATAGCGGACAACAACCTTTACATTCCAATCTGGTTATATTCAAATGAAGATATTAAGCACGGCTTTTAGCATAGAGGGTAAACTTTACATTCCAATCTGGTTATATTCAAATGTTCTCAAAATAATTTAGATGTGACATATATTGTCACCTTTACATTCAATCTGGTTATATTCAAATAAATTTTCAGTGGCCATTTTCTACAAGGTGAAGTGCTTTACATTCCAATCTGGTTATATTCAAATGATAGTGTGCAGGCACGGGAGCGCTTGCAAAAGGCTGTCTACATTCCAATCTGGTTATATTCAACTCACTGTTCATTACTTTCCACCTACCTTTTTATGTTCTTTACATTCCAATCTGGTTATATTCAAATTAATAATCAAGTACATACTCTTCCACTGATTTCTCTCCTTTACATTCCAATCTGGTTATCATTGAAATTATAGCTATAAGTAGAAGCTTTCCAAAGTTTTTGTGCCTTTACATTCCAATCTGGTTATATTCAAATGGAGTACTTGCTGCCTTGCTGAAGGCATGGAGACTTTACATTCCAATCTGGTTATATTCAAATTCTGCTCAGTCTGCATGACATAAACAAGCACGTACTTCTTTACATTCAATCTGGTTATATTCAAATGGGAGTGGGAAGAGGTATTGTCGTCGGCATAAAAACTTTACATTCAATCTGGTTATATTCAAATGGCTTGCAAAGAGACACAAAAGAGAAGAAGTTACAGGCCTTTACATTCCAATCTGGTTATATTCAAATTATTTTATAGCCAAATTATTTCAAAATTCTTTATACTTTACATTTCCAATCTGGTTATATTCAAAATTATAAACCAGGCGGAAATAATCAATATTTTCATCTACGCTTTACATTCCAATCTGGTTATATTCAAATGAACTGGAACAGGGTGAACCTTACATATTTGTTATCTTTTACATTTCCAATCTGGTTATATTCAAATATAATTTTTCTCGCGGTCTTGCCATTTCTCCTCCTTTCTTTTACATTCCATCTGGTTATATTCAAATGTAACACGTCTAATGATGATAAGTTTAATAGAAACTTTACATTCCAATCTGGTTATATTCAAATAGATAGTCACACTTTTTGAAAAATGGCACACATAAAACTTTACATTCCAATCTGGTTATATTCAAATATCATCGCCCAACGGACAATTTGTTGACGTTGCTCTTTACATTCAATCTGTTTATATTCAAATTCCTTTCTTTTCTATAGTCAAAGATATATCCGTGATACTTTTACATTCCAATCTGGTTATATTCAAATTTAGGGAGGATAAAAATGGTAGATGGAAGATTTACAGCTTTTACATTCCAATCTGGTTATATTCAAATGGATACTGATGTTGACACAATCGAGACAAAATGTAACAGCTTTACATTCCAATCTGGTTATATTCAAATACTTTTTAAAAATAAAACTATAAATGCGTATTTACACTTTACATTCCAATCTGGTTATATTCAAATCATTTTTAAAAACCTTTATACCCTATTGCAATAATCCTTTTACATTCCAATCTGGTTATATTCAAATAGAACTTCATTTTTATAAAATGTGCCTTTGCCAATCTTTACATTCCAATCTGGTTATATTCAAATGGTAAGTTCTGTCTGTCCTAATCCGTCTTTTTACTCTCTTTTACATTCCAATCTGGTTATATTCAAATATGTCTTTGAACTTCAGACCGTCCATCTACCTCTTCTTTACATTTCCAATCTGGTTATATTCAAATGTTAAAAATCAAATTCAAAACTTGACTTAGAAAGTTCTTTTACATTCCAATCTGGTTATATTCAAATTTCTCTGCTTCAAATTCTATTTCTATGCCACTATCCTTTTACATTCCAATCTGGTTATATTCAAATGGAATGATTATTGCATATGCTGAGCTTTGAGAGATACTTTACATTCCAATCTGGTTATATTCAAATAATTCGGGGCTGTCCGGACCTTTGTAGCCACTGGACCTTTTACATTCCAATCTGGTTATATTCAAATGCAAATTGTATATCATCATCGTCAACCATGATGTGCTTTACATTCCAATCTGGTTATATTCAAATTATATCTTTCTTGATGCTTATCAAATCGCTGTTCCGCTTTACATTCCAATCTGGTTATATTCAAATCTGCTTTTACACCGATATTGTATATATATAACATAATCTTTTACATTCAATCTGAGTTATATTCAAATTCTGACGGGGCAAAAGTCAACTATAATAGGTCTCTTTACATTCCAATCTGATATATTCAAATATCATCGTTAAATCTATCGTATTCTGTCGATCCTTCCTTTACATTCCAATCTCGGTTATATTCAAATTTAAATAATATGTTTCCAGAATGGAGGCGATAAAACTTACATTCCAATCTGGTTATATTCAAATAAAATCCCTCCCTGCATCCACTTAGTCGTGCAGTGAGCTTTACATTCAATCTGGTTATATTCAAACATCTTCTGTGATCTATCATCTACACGCCACCAAGGGCCTTTACATTTCCAATCTGCATATTCAAATCTTCAAGGCTTAAAATCAGGAAGTATCTTTTTACTTTACATTCCAATCTGGTTATATTCAAATTAGTGCGGTGAGATATTACTACCACCGACAGATACCTTTACATTCCAATCTGGTTATATTCAAATCATATTAGCTAAACTGTTTATAATAAAAATTAAAGCTTTACATTTCCAATCTGGTTATATTCAAACCGAATCCTATAATACCATCTATTCAAGCCATTTTAAACTACATTTTTGTCTACCTATATATTTACAAGTGCAGAACGATTATTTGTGTATAGTTTACTACTATTAATTATCCTTTTACCCTTTATTTTTATAACAATTGTCGAACCCTATATTTTTATAGCTACCATAGGTCGACAACAATATTTATATTATAATAATCCATGGTATTAAATCATAAACGGATCATCCTGCTGCAATCCAATTACATTTTATCAAGCCATCTTTCATTTCTGCTTTTGAATATGATTAGAGTCTGTACTTTTATCTATTTCCTTTTCAATTGATCCTTCAAGTTTAAATAAGTCTGCATCGGATATTTCTTCAAAAACAGATTTTTGAATATGTACAAGGTTTTGCTTACAAAGTTTTAAACACCCTGTTCCATCTTTTTGTCCGTTTCCATCTTTACATATATCGTATACAAGTATTACATACATAATTACCACCACATTACAAAAAGCATCGTATTTTTCTCATCATACAGATGTTTTATCATCTTATAACATTCAAGTCTTATTAAGTATCTGTAACTGACTTCTACCAAGTTCCTTATGCATTATGGTCTGTTTCAGTCTCTTATCGTACTCAGACAATATTATTTTTAGAACCCTGTTCTGATAAATGTAGGTAATCAAGTCCTTTCGAGAAATGTTTTTCTTTTATTTGATTTTTATTTAATAAAGAAAAATCAATCTGTCTGCAATAAGCGGTTTAAATATTTCAGCAATGTCAAGGTTTGAGTGAAAATCTGCTCACTCGGGTTCATGTAAATAACTTATTGTAGGATTTAATTGTGTCTTATATATTTCTCCCAGCACTGTCGTGTACACCAGACTGTTTATATATGAAATCAGAGTATTTACCATATTATCGTGCGGTCGCTTAAACCCTAGTAGTAAAATCCGTTTCCCTGATCTATGATTACATTCCATTTACTGTAATATATTTTTATGAATATTACCTTCAACTCCCATCAGTTGCTGTATGTTGTCGCAACCATCTACTTCTTTCAGCAAATACGTTATCTCATTCATTGCATCCTTTACATCTTTTACTCGCGGCCGTTATAGTAGCGAAGATTTCTATAGATATTATTACCTGCTGATTTTACAAACTCTTTTTGCAAGTTCAATTTTTTCTTTATCCGTATAATGTTCAACCTGTTTTACCAACAGCTTCCGGAGACTTTCATTTCTCTCGGTACAAGACTTGACACATAAAAATCATAATAATTAAAAGAAATGCACCATTATATTATTCTGTGCCAAAAAGGATGAGCTTTGGTATTAACTGTATCTTCACCGAAAAATAAATCTCTGAAATACTGTTAACAGGTATATCCTTTTTGCTACCTTCCTCACCGGTAAACCCTCAAGGTATTGTCTTTTCTACTTAACTCGCCGTTTTTGATAAATATATAGACTGTTTTTCATTTCCCCTCTTTCCTATATCATACACAAATCAAAGTATGCACATACATATATTATTGTTTAAGCATTCGGTATATAGTCTGATTTAATTATCACCTTGATATTCTCAATTATCTGCTCAAGCTTTTTCTTCATCCTTTTTCTGTAAGGCTCACATCTACAGTCTTTTAGCAGCGGATAATCAAGCTTTGCCTCAATATTTTCTACACCATATCTCTTTAAATAATACAAGTAATATTTAAGCTGCCAAACAGACGCATCTTCGATTTTCCTACTTTTCTTTGATTTCATGAATTACACCCGAATTCTCTGCAAAAATCTATATTTATCTCCTCATTTATCATTATATGTTTCGTTCAGATGAGTATGTATTACTGTCTATAAATTTTCCTATCTGTACAAGTTCATTCTCATCTTCCATAGATATATCATTATGAAACAGCCAAAGCTTTCTTCTGCATACAAAATAATAATATATCATTACTCCTGTGATTTTTCATCATCATCAAAAAATATACTGCCACTGCCCTCTTTTCTTTTCTTTATTATCCCATACTCTTTATTATAAACTCTGTGGAAATCATAATTTTTCTCATTATCCACCACACAATAGTCTTTATCCTTGTCCAGTTCTCCTAAGCTTTATATTTAAAGTGAACTTTTCTAAACTCATTTTTAAGCGAAGTATATCTACTCTTAGTTTCTGTTTTTTGCTGTACTTTTTGTCCTTCCTATAGCTTTTCTTTTTCTTCAATTTCATCAATTATACCAATTATGTTTTCCTGCTTATCCTCATATATAGACTGTGGTATAACTCTTCTGCTGATTATATTTCTAAACTCCTTAGTTACTTCTTTAGCATTCTTTGAATCGTGTATTATGTATACAAGATGATCGTGCATTCTTTTTATATTCAGCAAGATATTCTCTATAAATACTGCTATACATCTTGTCATATTCTTCATCTTTTCCTTAGTAAAATAATTCTCAATCAGCCTGTTCTTATCCGCTTCGGAAAATAGCCCGTATTATTTTCAGTTTCCCATTCAAGCAATGCCGCCTTGCTGAGTTCATACAAAGATTTATATATAATCCCACCCGAGACATAGGCATTATTGTCACTGTACTTTATAAGTAAATTTTCATCTATATCAAGATATACATAGGAGTTAAATTCATCTACAGACTTTAAGCCTTTTCTGTTGCATCTTCCAAGTCTTTGTAACAGAGAGCTCAAGTCAGATAATTCTGTAAATCAATAGTCAAAGTCGATATCAAGACTCGCTTCAACTACCTGTGTAGAAATCCAAATAACTCTTTACATTTGCTTTCACTCGTCCTTCAATATGGCATCCTCTTTTTCACTTCGATGCTGTACTGTGAACTTTGAATGTAGCAAATTCATTTCTATCTCAATATCATTTTCTTCAAGCTCATGACTTAAGTTCCTCTGTAAATACTTTGTGCTTTTCTTCACTGTATTTACCACAAACCAAAAGCTTCATACTTTCCCGATTGTATTTATCCTCTATAAAGGCTTTTAATATCGTCTATATTTATAGCACTGTGTCTTAGGCTTACTCTATGTCTTATCTTATTATTCAAAAAGTATCTTCTTTATATTCTATATCTATACCCTCTGTAACAAATCTTTTATAAAAAGGCGGCAATGTCGCTGTAGTGATTGCAAACTTACCTCCCACCATATCTATAAGTTGTAAAGAATATATAGGGTCGCCAATATATCCGGTGAGTATGCCTGTATCTCATCTATAACCATTTTTGAATAGCTAGTGGCAAGCTGTAATTCATAGGAACAATATTTAAAAAGCAAATCTGAATACCGATCCGAGTAGTTATTGTTACCGGCAGTGACATAGCACGGGTAAGTCCACAATACTCCCAAAACTTCATGCTTTCTTTCATTTTCACTGTTTACTGTAGCAGGACTTTCGTCTTCTAAATATATATTTTCAAGCTCACCATGAAGCAAACTCCAAGATTTTCTGTATAATCATCTTTATATAAAGTATTCCTAATCCTTCTATACATTGCATTTATTGCAGTTTTTGAACGGAAGCACATAAAAACCTTTATTATTCCTATCCACAAAAAGAGAAGCCTCTGTTTTTTTCCAAGTCCGTAGAACCTATCAGTATTAAATTACTGTCTGTATTATCTTTTTGCAAATCTTTGCATTTCATTCCAACCGTCTGAAAATCCCTTTACCGACAAATTCATCTTTTTCAGCTTTTTCCAATCTGCTTTTCCAAATGTATATTCGGCATATCAATTTTACTATGTGCACTTGCAGCATAATCACATTTATGAAAAACCTTTTACAAGTATTGACTTCTTTGAGGGATTAGTTCTAAGTTTTCTAATTACAGCCAGTTCCCTCAAGCCTATATTTTTATCTATCTCATCGTCTTTAAATACTTCAGAGGATATGGATTTCAGATTTTCGCTTATCAAATCTTTTTTATTATCTATAACGTCAAAATTATCAACATAATTATGATGATTTAATATCGCATATAGAATTATATTCCCTATCTTCTTTGCTATATTCTTCAAGGTAGTTCTTGCCATATAAAAAGAAAGCATATTATGTCCTATCTCTTTGTTCTCATCCATCTTTTTCCCCGACTCAAGTCTTTCGCTGAAATAACGGATTTACTTTTTGCAAAATCATGGAATATACAGCCTCTGTAATTAAATCAATATCCTCCATATCAACTATACCTTTTAATTCTTCAAGTTTTAAAAGCAGATTGTTTTGTATGTTCATAACTGTCTCATTTTTCTTTTGCCTTATATTTTTATAACTCCGCCAGTTCATCCTTTATTTCCATCTCATACCTCCTTTTTGTGTTTAGAAAAATGGACTTAAGCTATTATATTCATTTAAGCTTAAGTCCAAATATCAGAATAAATGAATCAAATCCACTTATAATAATTTATTATCTTTTTACAAAACCCAAAAAGTTTCTTTAACTAATGTCCCATCAGATTTACATTCTCGAATAATACACTTTGACGCAATTTTTCATCAACATTATTCAATTTAGAATCAAAATAATATATTTCCGAATAACTTCCTCCCGGTATGGATTACCTATGACTTTTTATATTTCATAACCCTCATATTTTTAATTTAAATTCACTATATACTTTCCGTCGATCATATATATAATTTTTGTATCTCCCTGATTCCTATAATTGAAGAAAAAGAGACAGGGTAGTTTTATTAAATACTCGTCCTTCTATTTTATAGTCCTTTGATACATAGTATATAGTACCTTTGCAGGTTTTTGCACCTTCTCTTGCAAGGAAGTAATCCCTTCTTCAGATTTTCTATGTTTTATAGAGTCAATATACACATGGAATAGCCCTCAGATAATTCATGCTCACCATCTATACCTTTGGCTAAGTTCAACTTCCTTCATTTCCCAAAAAGTTCTATAAAAAGTCCTCACTTTCTACCAAGTGAAACAAAATTGTTTTGATTTTTCCAGTATCCTCGTCAATACCTCTCTCCTCGGCACTTATATGAATAACCAGTTCAACATCATATAGCACTTCCCTGAGTCTGCACGCTTTTTGGTCAAGGTCTTAAATGGCTTAAAGGCTCATCTACTTTTTGAAAAACTCTTTCTTATAATCAGCTTTCAGCATCTTTATTTCTGAGTCTTTTCATCCATAGCTTTTTAAGCTCCAGGGCTTCATCAGATTTTTACTCAAGTTTACTTTAGCCTATCCTTTATAGTCTCTTCCTTCCATGTCTCTCTTTATCATCAATTTTGCTTGACCTCAGTTTTCAGTTCAACTGCAATATTTTTATACTTATATACTCTTCCAGCTTATCTTCATCAAATATCTGGTATGGTCTTTTGTCTTTTAAAAGTTGCTGCCTCGAGATTTTAAAGCTTCTACGACTTTAATAACCCTGTGTTTAATGCATTCGGATTCTGATTATATATGAGTATACTTTCATCATCTTCCAGATTGTTAAGCAGTGCATGATTTACATAAAGCTCCCTTTGCATATTTCTATACTTTCCCTGCACACTTACTTTCATATCATGGTAGGATGTATAACCGCAGGCATTATGCAAGGCACCTATAATTGTCGAAAATTGTGGAAGCGGATAGGTCATGCGATTGTTGACTGTTTTCCTCTCTCGTATATGAAGATTGATTTTGCTCCAAGTTTAATTCTCAATGCTTTCACAATATTCGTCCACCTCTTTGCTCAAGTTTGCAAAGAATTCATCTACAGAACCTGCATTAAGTTCGGCTTCTATTTCATTCTCATTTTCAAAGTTGTAGCCCTTTAACAAAGCTGCCCTGTAACCCTCTTTAAGCTTAGCCTTTAAATCTTCTTCTATCTTCAGTTTGTTTGCTTCTATATGAACCACATTTTCAAAATAGTGAGTCTTTTTATCTCCTATACCGCCTCACTAAAATATCGGCTCTGCATTGTCCATATTTCTCTAACAACCTATAGACGATTTTATTGCATTAAGAAGAGCTTTTTACCCTATATGCTCTTTTCTTCTGACTTTTTCAGCCTGGTATCTAGTTTTCATCAATTCCGACCTTATCCAAATCAATGGTTATACTGTATCTTTTTAAAGACTTGTCTATATTCATATTGATAAGGCATAAGCCCACATTTGCAGCTTTTCCGAATATTTATACTGTTTTCCTTAGCAAATGTCCCGTGCCAGATACAGATTATTATGGAATCTTGTCTCATTTACAAACGGATAAAATGAAATAGCATCTGTAAGATAAAAAGAACTCTTCTAATCTTTCTGTCACCTATGGTACTCTATATAACCGCCCCTCAAGGCTCTGTTATTTGCCACATTTATATCCTCTTGACACAGCCTTTTGGTCCACTTCTTCCATCCTGCTCCACTCTTTAAATCACTCATAAGACTCCGCTCTGTACCATTATGGCATTTTTCATACTTTCTCTTGAACGAATAGCACAAGCTCATGTTCTTATATACCTTCTGAACACTTCCTACATTTCAAGCCCTCCATAGTTTGAAGTCATACTTGCTACCACTGTTAAAGTTAAAGCTCTATTTTTCATTATCTCTTCCTCCCTCTTGAGTATCATCTTTTCTTTTACTGCTTACAATAAGCTGAATTTATAAAATTATATGCCAAATTTTTGTTTGCCTCAAAGTCTTGTATCAGCTATGCATAAATACGAAAGGTACTCTGTATATGATGACAACTGTAACATTATTTCAATAAAGCGACCATAATCTTTTGAAATCAATGTGTTTGCAAGTCTCTAGCTGATAACCTTTGATTTTATTTTTCCTGCCTGTTTGTAATAAAAATATTGTACTACCTGTGATGCGGGCTGCACTTGAGCCTTTAAACTCCCGGTGTTTTCCATATTTCCTCCCTTGTTTCATATATAATTTTATTAATGTAAATGAGACGGCTTGAACAGTAAGCATCGGGAGTATTTGAATCAGTATATACTCCACCTTCATCAGCCCTTTCTATCAAATCATCCAGACTGAGTTCATTCAGTATACTGTTCGTTACCTCCCCATTACATTGATATAATAATTTTCATTTACCTTCACATATCTTTTTAAAAACATTCTTCAAAGATTCTGAAAACTCACTGTTCTTGATATTGTTTCTAAAAATTGTGATTGCATTCTGTCTTACAAACATACCTCATAATAATCTGTTTCAGTATTTTTATTATTACTCAACATCGTAATCTATAAACCTGCACCTTCAGAGTAGCTGTAAAATACCGAATTCCATGTTTTTGTTCTTCAAATTTCTCTGAAAGAAAAATACTCCATCTCATCATTGGCTTTTTAAAAGATAGTCTATGGATGTATTATTATTTATAAATACGGAACTTCCGCTTCTTGAGAAAGCAAAAGGAATAAAATCAAATTCAACTTCATCGTTAAATGTTCTTTGAACCTTTATCAAAAACAAAAATCCTATTGATTTTGTCTTCTTCCTGTATCTACACAAAATCCAAGCAAACGACATACATCTGCACTTTCACTCCTATATTTTGAAGTATTGATAAACTTCCTATATCCGCTTGTGGAATACAAAATGTAATACTTATAAGTTCAAGTCTGTTTCTATCAACCAAACGCTAATCATCTCAACATTTGTACCGTCAAATTTAATACCTTTTAAAACTTTTTTCATTACAGTATTTTGCTGAGAGTTTCTCATTTACTTTCTTTTATTGCTCTTCTGTAAACTGATCTCGACACAATCTTTTTATAAACCACATTATGATGCATCTTATCTGAGAACCATTTTTTCAGCAAATAAAAAGATATTCCCTATCCCCTCGAAATCTTTTTCCATCATTGCATACATCCTCAAAATTGTAATAAAGGTATCTCCCCTTTATAGTATATGGTATATTTCGTCTTTAAAAATCTTACCATACCGACAATAGCAGCAGAGTATCTCCAATCTGAAGGTTCAATTTACGGGTTGTAATTGACGAATTTTTCTTCAAATTCTCACAGCATAATCATAATCCCCCTTAGACAACCTGTTCTACCAGCCTGAAGCTTCTAATTTCTTTGATCCCAGTCCTGTTTTAGTATATGATTAAGAATTCTTCTATCACCCGAGACTATAAAACTTCCTATTGTTACAGGTATTTTAATCCCGTATACAGGTACTATAATCTTTTTAATCCGCTTAAGTCAAACTCTCAGATTGTCAATTTCTTCATCCATATACTGAATATCTTCTTTTTAATTTTCTTTCTAATTCTACTGCAAAATCATCATCTTCGACTGTCAGATATCTGTCCTTATTATTTTTCTCTGCTATGGCACTTCAAACATATAGAGACAAAACTTTGAATACTGCATAGTCCCTCTGCTATATCCTTTTCACTTATCATCTTAATGCTTTTAAGGCTCATCTCATTATTATCTCCTATAGGAAAAGCCTTATTTTTCATCATAAGTAGTTTGAATAATAAATCAGTGCTGTCTGTTGTTCTTTCAAACTCAAGGTCATATTTACTTCATTACCTTCAAGTTCCATTTTTCACCTTTGAATACCGGGTTTATTGAAAGCTATTGACCACACAAAAGACTTCTTCTTAGCACCGCTTTTTATACAGTTCTTCATAGAAGTATCCATCCATATACGATGATATTGACTTTTTAAAAAGCTGATGATTATCCTCCTGTAATCACTTTTTATTACAGGGTTTTTCAGTTCCAATTTTACAATATATTTCATACCCTCCTTCTTGCAAAAATACTTCCAGTCTGGAACGATTCTATGTTAATTATGTAAAGATACACTAAACTTAAAAACTTTACATTACTCCGTTAAACAATAAACTTAAAAATGGGAGTTGATTTATTTTGATTATAGCCTACTGTTTTTGTAAAATGTAAATAGCTTAATAAAAAGATTTTTAATTTCTTCTCTCCATTAGATTTTCTCCCTCATTGTACTATAATCATACTATAAAATTCAGAAAGGACATTAAGATGAATTCAATAAAATCTTCTTATCAAAAACTTATTCGGTATGCTTATATGCTTTCTCATTGCTCTGCCGGCGTGGTTTCTGGGGAAGAGATTTCCTATAATCGGCGGTCCCAGATTGCGATTATTGCTGGTATGATTATTACACTTTTTGGAATGATAAGGGCAGGGCAGGTGCCGGAATAAAGTTCACTTCAAAAATATGTTTTGCAGGCAGCGTTTTTCTGATCTGGCCTTAACCTCGAGTGGTACTTCAAACAGGGTAGGCAGTCGTCCCTATAATCTATATGCACGATATCCACCCGCACTTATAATTGCCTTTATTTTGCATAAGCTGATGAGGATCTCCGGCAATATCTCAACTCTTGTGGGCGTAGGTTCTTCAATATGCGGAGGTTCCGCCATAGCGGCTACAGCACCTGTAATAAATGCCGATGATGACGAAGTGGCACAGGCGATATCCGTTATTTTCTTTTTCAATGTACTGGCCGCACTGCTCTTTCCTGTTTTTGGAAAGATGATTGGATTTGATACTCTAAGCGGAGAGGCTTTTCGGCATATTCTCGGAACTGCTATAAATGACACTTCATCCGTTACCGCCGCCGCTTCCACTTGGGACAGTATGTGAGTCTCGGCACCAGACTCTTGATAAGGCGGTTACTGTAAAGCTTACCAGAACACTTGCAATCATTCCCATTACTTTGGTGCTTGCAATAATCAATGCAAAGAAGTCAAATGATAATAATAACGGTTTCAGTCTTAAAAGATCATTTCCGATGTTTATAGTATTCTTTATTATTGCATCCGTTATCACTACTATTGCTTTTAGGTGCAGGTGTACCTTCACATTCTTTTGCTCCTTTCAGGATTTCAGTAAGTTCTGTATCATTATGGCAATGGCTGCAATCGGACTGAACAGCAATCTGATAAAGCTTATCAAAACGTGCAGTAAACCGACTATTCTTGGCGGAATATGTTGATAGGTATCACCGCAGTAAGCCTTATAATGCATATACTTTTATTTGTAGAAAAGTGTGCAAGCCCCAAAAACTTGCACATTTTTAATTTATCATCACTTTATAAAGCATTACATCTCCATAATCTTTATAAACTTCGGTACTTCCATCCTCCAACAGGTATCTTACAACATCCGCTGCTCTTTCTCTGCCTTCCAGATACTCATCTTCAACACAGATATTTTATATCCGACAATGCAGATAATCCTTAAAATTATCAAGTGTTCTTACAACAGCGGAATTACCTCGCTTCCTGTAATATCTGTATAAGTCCTTATATCCGCACTTTAATATTTTTAAGTAAGTTGTCCTCTGACAATAATAGTGTTCTCGATTGCCCAATTTCATCAAATCCATGTATACATCTACAAAGTTGCTGTCTGTATTTCCCAACACTTCTTTGTCGATATATCTGTCATGATGATTATATATTCCAAGTTCTCTTATACTTCGGGACTTTCAGTAAGTCTCTGATACCCGCCCAGTTTGTAACCCCGTTATAAGAAGTGAAAATGCTAATACATGGTATCAATGAATAGAATAGACTCTAACCCTCGAATCTTCTACCAGAAAAACAAACCGACAATGATCACCAAAGCAAACAACAATATGAAATAATTACTGTCTACCTGATTTAATATAAATAAGCTAAACAGACTGACCGCAGCATCTACTCGAGAACAATCATTATATATGTAACATATCCTCATTACTCTTATTCTTAATGCAGCATCTTACAGTAAATACAGCCAGAATTATAAATAATACAGTTATCAGTACTGGTAGGGTGAGGCTATATAAATATGCGTCTCATTTGTCGGTGATATAAAAAGCTGGAATAATCTGTAAAAATATATCCACGCTCTCACCTCGATGACATATTCATACCTGCACTCTATAATCTCCGATAGTATAAGGATATTTTGTCTCTATTCCAAGCTTTATACCATACAGAAGAATATACCGAAGCAATAATATGACCGTAAGTATATATGTTCTTGCATATACAAGTACAATTGCCGCAATCGGAAGGACTGATAGGTAGGCAAATCTGAATAGATTTTTGATTTTATTTTTATCTTTATAAGGTCTCAGTAACAATGTAAATAATATTTGCAATACCTATACCTAAGCTGAACAATAGACCTCGTAGGCTTTATATATAATACTTGCAAAGCAGAGCTATCAATGCAAATGTAATATAGTAACTATGTCTCACATACAGGCACATATTCAGTATTGATATCAGCTGCATTAATAATGTGATCATATCAGTCTTTGCAGATAATCCCATATTCATAATTGCAGGTGTAACGGATACCAGTACTACTGCAAGCCATGACTTATCATCTCTTTTTCACTGCAGACTTTTACTATCTCAAATACCGTAAAAGCACCATTATTGACATATGAAGAAAAAGCTCAGTACAACCAGCTTTTTCTTTGTATTAAGTGCAAGTGTAAGTATCTCAAGTCCTTTCGGATAGACATATACATCATTCACAGTTCCCCAGATTGTCATATATTCCGGTATTTCCGATAAGTACAGACAGGCTTCTAAGTCCGCACCTTAAAGAATCATAGTCCAAAGTAATATTGATTCTTCCAATTTGCAATAGTATTGCTGAAAGTGATACTGCAGAACCGATGCAGAAAAAATTTTTATTTTTCAAAAATCTTTCTTTCTGTATTATTCTTTACTACAGGTACTATGATTTTGAAAAATCTCATCAAAATATAAGTGACTACAACAAGCATTGCAAGTCCCAGGGTAAAGTATCTTACTCCTTTTTGAAGCAAGATGAAGTACCGAAAGGACACATATGAGAATAATATATGTAAGACTTCCGGCACTAAAGCTGTTTAAATAACGGGCTATAATGCCATCTTCCACACAGCTTTTTCTCACCTTTACAAGTATTATTTCACCAAGCCAAATGAGCACCAATAGGAAAGATACAATCTACTATAAAAGGGTGGCGGCCCCGATGTAAAATCATATATATCAGACTAAAAATCCTATACCTGTAAAGTCTTTATATAATTGTTTTTACCAATCTTAATATCAGATAAAATATAACAAATAGCAATATATGTTCAAAATAAAGCATTTTTGTTTCCATCTCCGATATCAAATAATATATAAGTCTTTTTCAGCCAATAAAGAAAAACTGTATATACTAAGAATATGGCACATATAAAAATAAGCAAATATCCGGTTTTTCTTAATATTCATATATAAACCCATACCTCTTGTAACACAAATCTTTCTCATCAAATCACCACCTATTTTCACTCAATACTCTCCCTGTTCACCCTGTATTTTAAATTTGTCTCTAATACCTAGAAAATGTCGAAAAGTCATCGTCGTCTTCTAAAGTATTCATCATTATCTTCAAAAGAGTCTTCAAAAGAGTCATCAAAATTTTCATCTGTTCTATTTTTCCCTCTCCTCATATAGTTTTTACCATTTCAGGGTCGGGCTTTATTTTATATGACTTCGGTCTCATATGGATCTATTTCTGTATGGCTCTATTTCAAATGGCTTTTACACTGTTTTTTAAGTTCTTCTATAAATAAGCTTCTTTCTGGGTAAATCCCTTCAAATACCTTCGACTCTTTCATATTATTTGTAAGCTCATACAGTTCTGTTTTCCGTGATATTATATCTTTTTGAAAAACTTAGGTTTTGAGCCCTCTTCTGAATAGTAATCTGATTTCCAAGTTTCATATTCAGCAATCCTCCGTCATTATTCCGTCTCATTCCGATATTTCTTGCAGTATCCAAATCATTTGAACCCATATAGACATATGTATCACAGTTGTTAATAATGGTTGTAGCACTCGTCATTTCCATAAAGTGATGACAATTATGACTCTGACTGTATCAAAAGTGAACTGAGATCCCCTTTTTCCTGAATATTGAAAATATACTGGTCAAAATAAAGGTACCGGACATCCGGTTGCAAAGTCGTCCGCCAGAAAATGTATAGGTCTTGGCAATACGCCTTCAGCCTGTCTTTTCTCAATTTCAAACAGCTCTTTAAATATATGTGCATAAAACATATTTATAAACTGTTTAAGCTTGATTTCATGGGACTGTAGTCACAAACAATGCCTCTTTTTCCATTGCCAGCTTCTCAAAGCTTATCTTATTTTCCATCTTGACATTCTTCTAAGCTCAGTGTAAAGACATATCCGATGGCTGTACTTTAATGTACCAAAACACAACTTGCAGGGTTTTTATAGGCAATCTCCCTAAAAGATTTTCAGTTAACCGTAGCAGTTAAAAAGTGTTTGTCATTTCAAGCTCTAAAAATCGTAATTATAATTAGTCTTTATCTCGCTTTAATCATCTTCAAAGCTGTTTATCAAGCATCTCAAGAACATCAATAAAACTCTGATTATCTTTTTCATCAGTACATAGGATATAAATGCCGCAAAAAGTGAAGTAGCCACTCATCCCAGAAATCTGATCCGTATTGCTGTTTGTCTTTTTTCTTATTTGCTGTAACAATGCTCTTTAGCTACAAAGACTATATCCCTGATAACTTTGATAAAATCAAGTGGACTCATAACCTATATTTCCGTTTTTTCGCAGGATGTGCAAAAGTCAAGATCCCAGACCTTATAATCTCTTTCTTCCAATAATGAAAAATATTTATTCACAATTCTTCTTTGTTACAGAAGTAATAATATTTCTGTTATATGATTCCAAAAGAAAATGCTTCCGTTATGGAAAGGGTTTTACGAGCTCTGAACCACCTACTCACCCAGAACATTATTAATACCGGTATATTAAGTCTGTAGAAAATATACAATCTTCGCCCTCGCCTCAAAAATCACCTGTCAATTTGGGATTGTATCTGCTTACCTTTTATCTCTCATTACCACTCCCGCTTCTTTTACAAAAATCAATGACCTTGAGAACTCTATTAGGTCAAATTCACATAAATTAAATGCAATGGTTTTCATCAGTGAGAAATATGATCAAACCAGTGAAGCTTTTATCAATCTTCTTCAGTCTTTCCTGTATGTTTTGCCAGTAGACTGTTGATTTTCTTCTTCGTTTCAAGCATGCTGTCGAAATACTCTTTGATACTTGAAGCATTACCCCGAAACCTCTTCCACTGCAACATCGGTTGATGAGCATAAGTTCACTGTTTGGAGCTATATCTTTTACTCTGCACATGCTAAAAGCACTCGCACCCATGCTGTAGGCTTTTCCCTCATATCATCTTACAGGCGCTTGAGCCCACTATTGCATCATACATCAGAAGACCGCTGTTTATTTCTCTCCGATACTGTTTTATAAGCACTGCACACAGGCTCGTTGACTCAAGATTCAGCTCATTATCTTGTCGGTAAAATCGACAGCCGACTCATCTGTTATTTTCACCGTTGATATAGTACTACTGAAAAACTTTGCTTTCAGTGGTACCTGATGTAATACCGCTGTTTGTCTTTATCAACGTACTTGCACTCATGCTATCTCCTCTAATCAATGCCTTTTAAAGTTCTATGACAAGCTTTCACTCATATATCTTATCCTGATTTGGATTATTAATTACCTGCCACTGTTTCTCCTGTCCAGTCTTTGATACGCCAAATCTATATACATTTGTATAACCCATGTCATAAAAGCTTTTGTGAAGCCTGTCTTGCTTCTGCTCTGCTCTGCAATATACATAGTATCACCTGATCAAGGTCGAAGCTCTTCCGGCTGAGTATTTGTGCTCCTCATTAGGTATACATAGCACTCCGGAATATGGCGGCTGCTGCATACTCATCCTTGCTTCTACATCGACAATGATATGTCCGTCTTCATTTTGCCATCATCTGCTTTAGCAGTTTCTGATCAATATGTGTATGCTGTCTTTTTAGCTTCCTCACTTTCCTTCATAGTTTTCCCCCACTTTTTCACTTGTTTTCTACATTGCTTGCCACCGTTTCTTTTACAGTAGTCTCCTGCATACTTAGCATTGTTTGAACATCCTACTGGCTGAGTAAACTCCTGTTAATATAATTCCTGCTATCTTCTTCATATAAATAATACCTCTCTTATATTTGTTTTTCCATGCAATACCTTCACATATCTATGTGCCACAATATCGCACATCTTCCATTATAGCATGAATTCATTTGTGTATCTATCAAATAAGTGTGTGGAACTCAACCACAGCAGTCATTCTCAAGCAATGTACCGTATCCTGACAATCCCT
>BNJU01002541.1_pt1 | contig 76654 bp, 82 predicted proteins | sample 8539281 | NCBI WGS metagenome assembly BNJU01 (sample SAMD00202456, study PRJDB9452) | human saliva metagenome | isolation source: human saliva | place: Japan
TAAGAAAAGGGTTATTATCTCATTACAGATATTGTCCTCTATACTCTCTGCTATACCCTTAAATCTATCTTCCATCGAAACAAAGATGTTTTACAGATACCTTAATTCCGCAGCATAAATTCTTGCAAGAACTCCAAGTGTCTGAGAAACAAAGTTCTCAAAACACTTGGATATGTCAGAAATTTCACCTATCTTAGTGCTACCAACAAAAAAAACAAATAAAATATCTGACATGACAAAGGTAGCAATTAAAAACGAGAATATCACTTCTTTCGGTGGAATTTATCACATTATGGACGTTTTCTCAAAGTTGGGCTTTGAAAAACTTACCGAATCTGTATTGGGCAAACGTGGAATTAGCGGCAAAGCATTCAGCCATGGAAGTATTTTCGGCTCTCTCTTCTTCAGTTACCTTTGTGGTGGAGAATGCCTTGAGGACATCAATGTGCTTATAGGACAGTTCAAGCAGAGACCTGATACGCTATTACCCGGTGCCGACACTGTGGGGCGCGGACTAAAGGAGCTTGCCGAGAAAAGTATTGTCTATAAGAGCGAAACCTCCGACAAGTCGTATAGTTTCAACACGGCACAGAAGTTGAATACCTTACTTTTACGAATGATACGGAGGATGAGGCTTATAAAGGTGGGTAGTCATGTTGACTTAGACTTTGACCACCAGTTTATTCCAGCCCACAAGTTCGATGCAAAGTATTCTTACAAGCAGGATTTTGGCTATTTCCCAGGTTGGGCTTCCATTGGGGGGAATCATAGTCGGAGGTGAGAATCGTGACGGAAACACCAATGTGAGATTCCATCAAGAAGACACGCTCCGTCGCATTATGGACCGTGTAACCTCAGAACTTGGTGTGGTAATAGAGCGTTTCCGTGCTGATTGTGGATCGTTTTCAAAGGAAATTATCCAAACCGTAGAGCAGCGCTGCAATACGTTCTATATACGTGCCGCCAACTGCGGCAGCCGATGTGAGGACTTCCGCCAGCTGAAAGAAAGGAAGAGTGTTGAGGTTGGTTATGAGAGATGCGATGTCACCTCCGTCAGTATGGACAACTTAATAGAAGGAAAGTCATACAGGCTTGTCGTACAGCGTAGTCCCTTGAAAGACAAGCACGGCAGGGAGCAGACGGATATGTTTGGAGTAATATACACATACCGCTGTATCCTCACCAATAACTGGACATCTACCGAGAAAGACATCATTACATTTTATAATGAGCGTGGAGCAAGCGAAAAGAACTTCGACATACAGAACAATGACTTTGGCTGGTCGCATTTGCCCTTTTTCCTTTATGGCTGAGAACATGGTTTTTCATGATGGTTACCGCCATGCTGAAGAACTTCTATCTCTATCTCATCCGTAATATCAGTGAGAAGGTCAAGCCATTGAAAAAGACAAGCAGGCTGAAAGCCTTTATCCTACATTTTGTCAGCGTGCCAGCAAAATGGGTGAGCACTGGAAGGCAGAACGTTCTGAACCTATATACAAATAAAAGCTACTACTCTGAGGTCTTCCTTGAATAAACATCATTTTTGTGGTTTTCATACTTCCCCATTGGTTTGGGTGGGGATTTCATGACTGTGCAAGAACCAAGAACCCCAGAAAAATCCCCATATCAATGGATAAATCCAAAAATGTCACTTCAATATATAAAAGTACCTCACAAGGAATAATACTGCGGAATTGAGGAGATATAGTTATAAATATCTGTCACTGCGCCTTTTTTAAGATGTAGAGCAATTATATCTCTGACAAAATCATCATGAGTATAATATAAATATTTCTTTATTTGATACCAGTCCATAACTCCTATCTTCTTCAAAGTCTATTAAACGTTTTTTTCTAACTTATTCTAAAAATCATATTTAGTAACTTCATTATAAGCCATCGTTCTTTAATTTGTATCTTTATTACACATTTTGTTTTTTTAAGATTCATTATATAGCATGAAATTTTTCGCAAATCGTTAAATCACTATATTAAGTATCTTAATGCGTACAAAGATAAATAAATCTTGTTGAATAGAAGTAATTGTCAACAAGAAATTACACGATTAATGAGACTCTTGTCTATGATTAAAAATATAATTTATAACACTATATCACATTGATAATCAAAATAAAAAGAGGAATATCCTTGCGAATATTCCTCTTATAACACTCAGTGATTCCGTTGGGGTTCGAACCCAAGACCCACAGCTTAGAAGGCTGTTGCTCTAATCCAACTGAGCTACGGAACCATCATGCGGGTGCAAAGGTACAGATTTAATTCGATTCTACCAAATTCCATTCCTCCAAATTTCGTGACAATAAACTTATCTGGTAAATTATTTATACTTCTGCAAGAAGGTATCAGCTTGTGTATTGCCAAGTTCCTTAGCCTTTTGAATATTCTTAAGACCTTCTTCCTTCTGTTTACTTTCACATTGTGCAATACCAAGAATAAGATGAGCATCAGGCTGAGAGGCGTCAAGTTGAATTGCCTGTTGAGCAGCACTGATAGCAGCATCAACCTTGTTTAGACGTAACAAAAGGCTACCTGCTTCTGTCGGATATAAGGCTTCCTTAGGGTCAAGTTGTGAAGCAATGAGAATATCCTGCAAAGCTTGCTGCCACATACGTCCTTTCACCTCGCACTGTTCACGCATATAATAGAAAGCAGCACCAAGACGTCCTTGGTTAAAATATTCATATGTATAATAATCCTGTACAGCCTTTCTATATTCTCCCATCTTCTCTAATTGCTGACCACGTGTATAGAAATATGGTGCAGAAGTAGATACATATGGTGTGTCACAAAGTTCGATGCTCTTATTAAGTAAGTCGAGAATCTCCTGATCATTAGCTCCCAAATGCTGACGACTCTGTGCCATCTCTAAGTAAAGTTCTGGATTATTAAACTTAGTCTTTGTCAATGCTTCAAACTCCGTATAAGCTTTTGCATAATCGCCTTTCGCATAGATAATTTGTGCCTGAAGATGACGATAAGCATCGTTTGCTTTAGTAGTTTCAGCCTTTTTTATCTCATCCAAAGCCTTATCCAATGTCCATCCCACAGACTTTGTCTTTTCAGCAAACTCTTGAATAAGTGCATTACGATAAATAAGACGAGCAAAGTTATAATGTGCTTCATCCTTTGCAGTCACCTTACTAATAGCCGTTTGCATTGTTTTATCCGCATTAGCAAACTCACCTTTTGCAACTTGTATATTCGCTAAAGCATAATAACCATCATTTGCTTGTGGGAATTTTGTAATAAATTCGTTAACAATAGCTTCGTGTATATTAGTAGGTTTCTCTGAAGAGAGCATCAATGCAATAATAGCCTCCTCTACCGTGTTTGGCAAACCAATACGAATATTGCTCTGTCGAAGAGTGATATCATTCTGTGAAAGCCCCTTAACAACAAAGTCTTTGGCGTAGTTTGCATCTGTTGAACTCTGTGATTCACCAGCAGAATTGAACAAACCAATAACCTGTCCTTTAGCATTAAATACAGGAGCACCATTCAACTTGTCAGTAGCTGAAGACTTCAGAATCGTATAATTATACTTATCCATGAACTTTTCAACACTTGACACATCAGCCTTTTCAGCATTACCACTCTTTGGCATTGGTGTAATCCATGCTTCATCACCTACAGAAACTGTTGTTGCCAAAGGAGTAGCAGTAGTCTTACCACTCACTTGAAACTTGATTATATCATAAATCTCATTGGCACCAAGCAAGCACTCCACCTCGTGTTTCTGTCCTTTAGCATCAATAATAACAGCTTTATCTGCTCCTATAAAGGGCTTACAAGGGCTTACAGCAACACCATCAGTACTAATACATACACCATTAGATGTTGCTAAAATACTGCCATCTGCTTTAAAGGTTGTCAAGGTAAAAGCTGCATCTGCAGCCTTCTTAACCGCACCAGGTTGAGCAGAAATGTTAGTAGAAACACCCAATGTAAGGGTAATGGTCAAAATTAAAGTTTTCAGTTTCATGTTCATTATTTCTTTCATTGTATATTTTTAGTAAGGTATTATTATTTCTTCTTACTTAAATCTAATAGTTCACGAGCATTTTGTAAAGCAGCATCAGAAATATCAGCACCCGAAAGCATCTGTGCTATCTCATTCACACGCTGCTCTTGGGTCAACTCACGCATCTGACTGCGTGTCCCTTCTACAGTTTCCTCCTTCTCTACTTTATAGTGTGAACTACCCAAAGCTGCAATCTGTGGGAGGTGTGTAATAGATATAACTTGACGATTATTATTACCCATTTCTTGCATGATGAGAGCCATCTTCTGGGCAATTTTACCACTAACACCCGTATCAATCTCGTCAAAGATGATTGTTGGTAACTTCACGGCACCACTTACCATAGCCTTTAACGATAACATTACACGAGCTATCTCACCACCAGAAGCCACCTGTGCAACAGGTTCCATAGTCGTACTTGTATTGGCAGAGAAAAGAAATTGAATCTTATCTGCACCGTCCATTGACAAAGGCTTTGGTGACAAATCAACCTTAAACCTAACATTCGGAATACCCAATGGAATAAGTCGGCTACTCATCTGTTCTTCAACAGTCTTAGCAGCCTTACGTCTAAGTGTAGTCAACTTCTCTGCTTGCTTTCACAAGTGGAGAGTTTTGTCTTTACTCCTTGCTCAAGTAATTCCAGTTCTTCATCGCTATTGTCAATATTCTTTAGCTGTTCAGCAATGTTATCACGAATCTCAATGAGCTCTTTCTCCGTTGAAACGTGATACTTCTGTTCAAGTGTATTCAGCAAGTCAAGTTGCTGGTTTATACTATCCAGACGAGAAGGATCAAAGTCGATATTCTCGACTTCACTACCAATCTCACCTGCAATATCTTTCAGTTCTATATGTACTGATGATAAACGCTGTACGAGTTCTTGTGCTTTAGGATATACCTTCTCAACATTTCCAAGACTATCCAGACTCTGGCCCAGCTTTCGAAGAACTCCGTTGTCATCATCACTCAACAGATTATCAGCCTCGTAGAAAGCTGTTTTGATATCTTCTGAATGAGAGAGCGTTTCACTTTCTTGCTCAAGTTCTTCTTGTCTGCCCTCAATTAGACCAGCATTGTCCAACTCATTGAACTGAAAACGCATGAATTCTTCATTTTCCTGTGCTTTGAAAATCTGCTCTTTCATATCTGAAAGACGTCTTTCAGCTTCTTTATAGTCTTGATATGCCGAACGATAATTAGCCAGTTCCTTACTATCTTGTGCGATAATATCTACAACATTCAACTGAAAGTCATCCTTCTGTAACAGCAGATTCTGATGCTGTGAATGAATATCTATAAGTTGTTCACCCAATGCACGCATCATTTGTAACGATACAGGTGTATCATTAATGAAGGCACGTGACTTTCCTGTAGCCGTTAGTTCACGGCGAACAATTGTATCTTCAGGTTCAAAATCAATATCTTGTTCCTCGAAGAAGGATTCAAAACCATAGTTAGAAAGGTCAAAATGTGCCTCAATCGTACATTTCTTTTCTCCTTGCTTTATCTGTTTGCTATCAGCCCTATTGCCTAACAGCAAACCAATTGCACCCAAGATAATACTCTTTCCCGCTCCCGTTTCACCAGTAATAACCGAGAAACCTGAATGGAAAGCAATATCTAATTGATCAATCAACGTGTAGTTTTTAATATATAGATGTTTCAGCATATATTTGTCAATTATAATAATTGAAGTTAAGGCAAAGGACAACTGAGTCCTACAATGAGATTACTATTGTTTTATTTTATCCCATGTAATATTCTGACTGGCATTGATACCAAAGAGGATATCGTAGACCAATTCTTTTTCTTTTTGTGTTCCTTTGCCTTTATATATATTAGCCAACTCGTCCTTCTTGTAGTCTGTCCAGATTTGTGGTAACATACTTATTGGACGATTCTCATGTGCTTTCTTTAATCCATTCTCCAAAGCTGACGTGATATTTGTACGACCACGTTCGGCATTATTAGCCATTTCATCCAAACCTGTTCGGTAATAATCGTACTGCAATTGGCGGAAAGGTCTCATAGCACCATCAAGATAATCGTTGATAATAGCAAAGCGGTTGCGTGAATTATCAAAAGCTTTCCATCCCGTAAAGTTAAGATTCTGTGCATTATTCGTCAAAACCATACAGCGTTGTAGGATATCTTCACCACCCATAGGAGAGAAAGAGTCTAAATCTAAACCTATGATAAGATAAGCATAATAAGCTATCAGAGCCGTCAGTTGGTTATCTATATTCTCCTCATTAAACTCAATCTGATCAAATTGAGCAAAGGTGAAGTTAAAGTCACCATCTTGATTATTATAGAGTGTGGAACTATAAGCAGCATTATAAACAGGGCGGTTTGCTTGAATCAAAGCAGAACAAGTAAAGAGGTTGCTACCTGGGTCATACTTGCTAACTGTAATATTAAAGTTACAGTTTATACGTTCATTTCTTTGAAACTGATAATGAGTCCATTGACGCGTATTAATAAACTGTTCTAAAGTCTGTTGTAGATTCTCAAAGACAGAAGCATCTGTACCCTGAATCTGATTATGATTCACGGTTACCTTTGCATTTAGCTCTTGCGCAGATAATTCTCCATTAGAGAATAGAAACAAGCTCATCAATAATATCACGAGCCACTTCTGTCTTTGGTTTCTTAGCATAACTCTTCTTACCTTCTTTGTTGATAATCGTTATTTGGTTATCATCTGCTTGGAAAGTCGTACCTGGAATTCTTGTTGAGTTCAAAACAATGAAGTCAGCATTTTTCTTTTCCAACTTTCTTGGGCATTGCTTTCTTCTTCATTTGTTTCTAATGCAAAAGCAACAATGCGCTGTCCTTCTCCTTTCATAGTGCCAATAGTTGCAGCAATATCCTGAGTTGGCTTCAGTTTTAAGAGTAAATCGTCCCCCACTCGCTTAATCTTTTGCTCTGCAACCTCTTCTGGACGGAAGTCAGCAACAGCTGCACAAAGTATTGCTGCATCACAATTAGGGAACTCCCCTACTGCTGCTTCATACATTTCCTTACAGCTTTCAACATCAACTCTCTGAATACTTTCAGAACAAGTAAGGCTCACTGGACCAGCAACAAGTACAACCTTCGCACCACGTCGACTACACTCTTCTGCCAATGCAAAACCCATTTTACCAGATGAATAGTTTCCTATAAAACGTACTGGGTCAATCTTTTCGTATGTAGGACCAGCTGTTATAAGAATCTTTTTATCTTTTAAATCTTCTATATAAGATTGCGACTCCAATGACGTAGAGAAGAAATCTGCCAAAGCCTTAACAATATTTTCAGGCTCTTCCATTCTTCCCTTACCCTCCAGACCACTGGCAAGAAAACCGCTACCTGGCTCAATAATATGATTTCCAAAGCTACGCAGTGTTTTTATATTCTTCTGCGTTGATGCATGCTTATACATATCTAAGTCCATTGCAGGTGCAATGAAGACTGGTGCTTTCATTGAGAGATAAGTCGTAATAAGCATATTGTCAGCTACTCCATTTGCCATCTTACCCAGCGTTGCAGCTGTACAAGGAGCAATAACCATCACATCCGCCCATAGTCCGAGGTCTACATGAGAGTTCCACGTACCATCCTTTGTGAGAAAAACTCACTTACTACTGGTTTATGTGTTAATGCAGACAGTGTAATTGGAGTAATAAACTCCTTACCAGCAGGTGTAATAACCACCTGCACTTCTGCCCCACTCTTTATCAGCTCACGGATAATAAGGCAACTCTTATATGCTGCAATAGAGCCTGTTATGCCTAAAACTATTTTCTTTCCTTTCAGCATTATCTTACTTATTATTAAACTCTCTCAGGCGAATACGTGTCAAAACCTGCTTTGTATTATAAGTAAAATCACTTGCAAGCATCCAACTGTAATAGCCAGGATCTTTACGCAGAACCTCTGCAACATCCCAACCTTTATATTTACCAAAGTTGAATACTTCATGACGACGTGGCTTTCCTGTAGCATCCAACAACTGGTTACCATCCTTATCAGTCATGTCACACCATACTATACGACCAGCAAAATCTACAAAGTCATTCATACGAGAGAACTCTGCAAGTTCATCCATGTCGTTATTCAACACTCGATCCGATTCTTCCTGATTGCCGGGAGCATACATATCAAGTTCACCCTGCAGCACACGCCATGTAGCTTCAGTATCCTGATCAGCTCTATGCGCCTCAAAGTCATCCTCCATCTTCCTACCACAGTAGAACTTATAGGCAGCAGCAAGATTACGACGCTCCATCTTATGATAGATATTCTGAGCATCAATCAGACGACACTTTGAGAAATCAAAGTCAACACCTGCACGCAGAAACTCTTCTGCCAACATTGGCACATCAAAACGATTAGAATTATATCCAGCAAAGTCACAACCAGCAAACTTGTCTGATAACTCCTTAGCCTTCTGTTTGAAGGTTGGCGCATCAGCCACGTCAGCATCAGAAATACCCGTCAATAGCGTCACCTCTGCAGGTATTGGCTTCTCAGGATTGATAAATATATTTTCTCTTTCTTCCTTTCCATCAGGATGAACCTTGATAAAAGAAATCTGGATAATACGGTCGTTTACAAGGTCAAGCCCTGTCGTTTCCAAGTCGAAAACTATCAAAGGCTTTGTCAAATTCAGTTTCATACGTCTGTGTATAACCCTATATATAATCATAAAGGAGAATGGCTATATAGAAGATACACAGCCATCCTCCCGATAAAATCTATCTCACTTGTTTCTTAATCGTTCAACAACATCGGCATAATCAGCATGAGAATATCCTCATTCTCAGGCTGACTTCCTGGTACGATTACACCAGCACGTGATGGATCAGCCAACTGAATGACAACATCATCACTCTCAAGGTTGTTCAATATGTCAAGCATACTTGAGCCCTTGAAGCCAATACTCATAGGATTGCCACCATACTCACAGGTAACACTCTCCTTAGCACTTGTTGCAAAATCAATATCTTCAGCATTCAACTCTAACAAACCTGCTGATACATGGAAACGAATCAACTGTGAAGAGTCACTTGCAAAAGGTAACACACGGCGCAAAGCACCAATCAATGACTTACGATCAATCGTAACTTGATTAGGATTATCCTGTGGGATTACACTGTTATAATTAGGATATTTACCTTCAATCAAACGACATGCGAGGTTGCCTTCTGCAAAAGAAATCTCTGCAGAACGCTCATCGAAACGAATGATAACATCGCCACCATCCTTTGAAAGAACATTCTTCAACAATGAAGCAGGCTTCTTAGGAAGAACAAATGAAGCTGGAGAGTCACTCTTAATAGAGAAAATCTTGTTTCTTACAAGCTTATGACCATCACTGGCAACTACAGCCAAACCATCTTCCTTCAAATCGAAGTAAACACCATTCATCACTGGGCGAAGTTCGTCCTGTGCTGTTGCAAAGAGTGAACGTGTCAGACTATCTGATAACTTCTCAGCTTGAAGCGTAATTGTTGTAGCATTATCTGATACAGACTGCGCCTTTGGATACTCATCTGCACCAAGAATTGGGAAGTTATAAGAACCATTCTGATAGGTAACATAAATCTTCATTTCATCCAGATTCACATCCAATGTCAATGGCTGCTCTGGGAGTTCTTTCACAGCATCAAGAATCGTATGATTGTTCACTGCAAAATTGCCCTCGCCTTCACAACTCTCAAGATTCAATGTTCCGCGCATGACATTCTCACTATCTGAAGCAGTAATAGTAAGCTGACCATCATGAACTTCAAACAAGAAGCAATCCAAGATAGGAAGAGAATTCTTACTATTAATTACTCGAGAGAGAGTCAACAACCGGCTGCTCAATGCAGTGCTTGAAAGGTTAAATCTCATTAGTATCTATTTTAGTTAATATTCTGTTACACTTATTAGATATCCAGACGGCTGAAACGCGTTCACTACCATCCTTCAACTTCATCGTACAAAAAAATACAAAAAAAGCGACGTGAAAAACAAAAAAATTAAGTATAAAAGTTTCGCTTTTTAGAACTATTTTAGTAATTTCGCAAACAGAATAAAGTATTAAAATAACCAAAACAAGTAAGATAAATGGATTTACAAGGAAAAGTAATTGCTGTTCTTCCTGCACGTGAGGGAACTTCAGCTCGAGGACCATGGAAGTCACAGGAGTATGTGATTGAGACACACGACCAGTATCCAAAGAAGATGGTTTTCAATGTCTTTGGTGCTGATAGAATTGAGCAGTTCGCTATCAAAGCTGGTGACGAGCTCAATGTAAGTTTTGACATTGATGCACATGAGTACAACGGCCGTTGGTTTAATAATATTCGTGCATGGAACGTTCAGCGTGTAGACGCTACAGCTGCTATGGCTGGTGCGCCTGTTGCTGCAGCTCCTGTCACTCCTCAGCCAGCTCCTGCTGCCCCACAAGCTACCCCATTCCCTCCTGCACAGCCAGAGGAGAATTCTACAGACGACTTACCATTCTAATAGAATTACACGATTTTCCGATATAGATAAAGACAGGCTCTCTGATTTAGTAGAGTCTGTCTTTTTGTTTTAACAGATATTCTTATTACTAAAACTCTTAGCTTTATACCTTATTATATGGTGATACTATGAGTTGTAAACACAATGTCTATAAAAGCAAAACCTATTATCAAATTTATAGTACCTCAAATCCGCAACTAAGCCTTTCAACATCCTTATTGCATTTACACATCCTCTCATTACTGAATTTGCAGATAATTTGAATTTGAAACACCCACTTCTGCCTACAATATCCCTTACCCCACAATGTGACTTGAGGCAATACGCAGTATTATTCCCAAAAATCCTGCATACCATCCATCCGTTTCTGTCTTTGAATCACAAGTCGGTATGCTTTACCCTTCCACTTCTCAACAAGGATAGAGTTCAATTCAAACTCAATGCCATTGATTTCCTCTGTTTTCCAGCCTTTGAGAGCAAAGGTGTCATTGTAGATCGAACTGCAGCGGTTAGCACGGATACAGAAGGACTTGCTGTGTTTTTCTATTTCCTCCACGATTTCCTTGGAGCATGCTCCACAATCAGTTCTGAAGCGATTGATAATGAGCCCATTCTGTTCAAATCTCTCAAAGAACCTCTTCTGCGTATTCTTCTGATGGAAACGAACATTTGTGTTACCATTGCTATTCTCTACCGACTATCAAATCGCCAATAACCGACACGCCAGGGCGATAACCAAAGAACTTCTTGTATGTAGGCTTTGCATCATACTTCTCTATCTCTATGATCTGATGGTCGAAATCAACATCATACATCTCACTCCCTTTCAGTTGGCCAGATGCAAATATACAATTGAGCAATAAAGTATTGAGAGTGTCAGCCGTATTGAAATCGTAGGTCTTGCCCATATCTGATGTGTATGAAATGTTTTCTTGCGTCAACTCCTTTATCGCTCTGAGGATAGTATCAGAGCTACAAGTGCGAAGTGTCAGATGAAGCGAGAGGTGGTTCATCAAATGAGTAGTGACATCCTGGGGTACATGATTCGCCACAGAAGTAGATACTCATGAGAGAACGAATGATTTCGCTGTACTGATAACCGAACGATCTACACCTTAGACCGAGGGTTGAGTCGATTACAGATGATAATGTGTGGAGTCAAATTGCTCCATGATTGAAAATAACACCCCAAAAGGAGTGAGTCTCTCAGATTTAATTTGTATCTTTGCCATGTCCATCGTCGGATTCTCTTGTTTTTTTGCAACACTAAGATAAGTGAAAACTTTGACATGGCAAAATCCTGAGCAACTTTTTGTTGCTCTGGTACTTAAAAAGTTTAATTTATAATAGTGTTGCGGAATTAAGAATGTTCATGTAAAACAAAGTACTTATGATATCTGTCTATTCCATCAAACCGCAGTTTCAACGGGTGTTAACGCCTATTTTAGAGTTGTTGCATCGTGCAAAAGTTACTGCCAACCAAATCACCTTGTGGGCTTGTGTCCTCTCACTTGTCATCGGCATTTTGTTTTGGTTTGCGGGCGATGTGGGTACATGGCTCTACCTTTGCCTGCCTGTGGGACTGCTGATACGTATGGCCCTGAATGCCTTAGACGGCATGATGGCTCGTCGTTACAATCAAATAACCCGAAAGGGAGAGCTGTTAAACGAAGTGGGTGATGTCGTTTCGGACACCATTATTTATTTTCCGCTGTTGAAGTATCATCCCGAAAGTCTTTATTTTTATTGTGGCTTTCATTGCCCTCAGCATTATTAATGAATACGCAGGAGTGATGGGAAAGGTGCTGTCGGCAGAACGACGGTATGATGGTCCGATGGGCAAGAGCGACCGTGCTTTCGTTCTCGGCCTCTACGGAGTGGTCTGTTTGTTTGGTATAAACCTTTCAGGATATTCCGTTTACATCTTTGGGGTTATCGATTTGTTGCTTGTACTCAGCACGTGGATTAGGATAAAGAAGACGTTAAAAGTAACCAGGAATTCGCAAACGCCTGAGTAAACCGATGGTATTGATAAGCAGTGGAGTATGAAAAAAAGAAACCTTATCCAACGGTTGCGGTTTTTTCTGGCGGTGGTACACGTTATGCTTTGTATCTCGGCATGTATGCGGCGATGCAACATTATGGTGTAAAGCCCGACCTGCTGATTGCCGCTTGCGGTGGCAGTATCGCTGCCAACATCATCAACTCGTTTGCTACCGACGAGCAGCGAAAGGCCTTTATACAGTCGGAAGAGCTGTATCGCTTTGTGCAAAACACCCGAATGACACGTTTCAAAATGCTGTATAAGATAGGTGTCTATTGCCAGCGCAAGGTGCGAAACACATTCTATGCTCCTTATATAGAAAATATTTTCGATAAATTTATCGTAGACATGCCCACCGACATACGCCCGCTTTTGCCCTCGTTGGCTGTTCGACCAACCCTTCCCACCATCGTAGTAGGTGCCCGATTGTTGTTTGACAGGGCTGACATCGGTAAAGAAAGAAACGGAAGAAAACTTTATCGGAAGGTGCTTTTTACCGATGCCGAGACAGCTAGAAACATCGATTTGCCGGCTGTTAACTGCAATTTTAAAAGCTATGAGGGTAGTGCCATCGACTCACAAGTTGAGCTGTTTCAAGATGTTCCCTTACCCATTGCCACCCGAATATCTGTTTCGGATATGTTCTACGTTCAGCCCGTGCATTACAAAGGTGCCTATTTTGCGGGCGGAATTATTGATTTGATGCCCATAGAACTGGCCGAACAACTTGGCGAAACAATTATCTTTGAGAAGAAAAAGGGGTTTGGCACCATCGACGAGGCACTTATTAGAGCCGTATTTGGATATAGTGGAAACCGCCGATTGCAAGAAGTGATGACGCATTCGGTGAACTATTGGGTAGACACGGCCGACATGAACCAGGCACTTTCGGGCCATTACATCGAAAAAAAAATCAATCTTCTGAAGCTCCAGGTAGAACTGAAACTGCCCAAAACCTATGCCCAGTTTGTAAAAGATATGAACTTTCAATGGCAATACGGATACGATAGGGTTGCCCAACATTTTAAAAACAAACAGGTATGAACATCTTTATTACGGGCGGAACATCGGGTATCGGCTTGGCCTTGGCGCGGTTTTATGCTGCCAAAGGCCATCGGGTGGGGGTGTGCGGACGAAATACGGCACGAATAGACAGGAGTGATGAGGTTAACAAACTGTTGCTTGCATACCAGCTGGATGTGTGTGATAAGGACGCATTAACCGTTGCCGTAGAAGTGTTTTGTGCCGATAAGGGGTTGGACATGATGATTGTTGCTGCTGGATATTACCGTAACGGCGTTACTGAAGAAGTGGATTTTGAGCAGACTTCACAAATGTTGAAGGTTAATATCGCGGGTGCATTGAATGCGATGGAAGTGGCACGAGAAGCAATGAATACATCCGGCGGACATTTGGTAGTGATTGCTTCGGTGGCAGGATTGTTGCATTATCCGTGCGCAAGCGTATATGCCAAGTGCAAAAGAGCATTGATACAGATAGCCGATGCTTATCGCCGAAGTCTTGCCGACTATCAAATAACGGTTACAACACTTGTTCCGGGCTACATAGACACGCCACGATTGAGAGAGATATACCGTAATGACCTTTCCAAATGTCCGTTCTGCATGCCCTTAAATCGGGCTGTTGAAACAATGACAAAGGCCATAGCGCAGCGCAAAGAACAGGTGGTGTTTCCGCCAAAAATGCGCCTTTCCATCGCTTTTCTTTCGCTTTTACCCACTTGTTTGTTATCGGCTTTTATGCACCGAAAGACATTATGGAGCATTCCCAAATAAACAACAAAACTGTATGGACGTGTAAGCGGCCCTTGCCAAACGGATTGATGCGGCGTTGCGGTATAGATAACAAATGCTTGCAAGTAAGCAAATACATCGCCCTTGTTATTTGTTGGGGTGTATTCTATGCTGTTTATACTTTTGCTGCAAGCTATGCGGCATCGCTTAAAGAGGTGTCTTCGCTTTGCTTTTCGTTTGAAAAAGCCATACCGTTTGTACCTTTTGCCATCTATTTTTATAGCAGTAGTGTGGTGTTTTTTATATGGGTTTTCTTCCTCTGCAATACTTTTCGGCAGCTGTCGACATTAAGTAAACGCATCGTTTTTATAACCGTTTTATCGGGAATTTGTTTTATTATCTTTCCGTTAAAACAAAGTTTTGTACGTCCAGAAACAGCCCATATCTTGTTTTCTTTCATCAATACGTACGATACACCTTTTAATCAGGCCCCGTCTTTACATATAGGTTATGCCTGCATCTTTTGGAGTGGGGTGCGAAATAGCAGGTTCAGAAACTTACTGAGAATGTGGTTGGTGTTGTTAATGCTGTCTACCCTTTTGGTGTATCAGCACCATTTCATCGATATTACTACCGGTTTGATGGCAGGTTTTCTGACGTTATGGATGTTTCCTTACCGTAAAAAGCGCAACCAACAAATAGCAATGGTTTACTTTTTTGTTGCCGCTGTGGGGTTGACGGCGTTATTGTTTGCCATCGAACATTCGGTTTTTGGAAGTATTTTTTTATTGTGGGGCATACTCGTCTTGCTTTTATTGGGCCGTGCTTATTATCGCTCTAATCGACATTTTCTTAAAGACGACCACGGTTGCATCGGTTTTTTGCGTTATATTTTCTATTTTCCCTATATCGCAGTGTATCGCATATTGTGGTTGTTTTCTCGTCAGGCACCTGTAGAAATTGCACCCAACATCTTCGTTGGAGGCTTGCTTTCATGCCGTTCTGCTCGGAAATTCGCCATGTTGGGAGAGGTTTCGGTGTTCGACCTTTCAGCCGAATTACCCGAAAACGCCTACTTTCGCACATCGGCAGATTACCATGCTTTCCGCTTTTTGGATATTGCCACTATCCCCAAAGCCTGTGAGGAGCGTATTGTAAATACAGTTTTTGAGAAGATGAAAGCCGAAGATGTGCCTCGAAAGCTATATATTCATTGTGCAATGGGCCGTTTTCGGAGTCGCCGAATAGGTGAAACGGTGCAGTTAATGATAAGTAAAAATTTAGCCAAAGATAAAAATGGAAACAGGAACATTTAAGAGTTTTGACAACGCAGATATTTTTTATAGGGTGTGGAATTACAACCCTTCGCAGAAAACCATTGTGATATTGCATCGCGGGCACGAACATTCGGGACGTTTGCAAGCCTTTGCCGAGAACGAGCAATTTGTGCATTTCAACATCTTTGGCTTTGATATGCGTGGACTGGGGCATACTTCGCAATCCGTTTCGCCCCATTTTATGGACTATGTACGCGACTTGGATGCTTTCGTAAAATACCTCTATGAGCAGTATGGAATTGTTGAGAGAGACATCTTTGTGGTGGCTAACAGCATTGCAGGTGTAATTGTTTCGGCGTGGTGTCACGACTTTGCGCCCCGTATTGCTGGTATGGCACTTCTTGCTCCTGCGTTTACCATTAAGTTATATGTGCCTTTTTGCAAAGACAGGGAATTGCGTTGGCAGCGCGGCTCTTCAAACACCTAACAGTGCCCAGTTATGTAAAATCGAAGGTGTTGACACATGATGTGGAACAGCAAAAGGCGTACGACACCGACCCGCTAATTACTAGAGAAATTGATGCGCACTATCTCTTGGATTTGCTGAAAGCAGGAAAGCGTATAGTAGAAGATGCTGCTGCCATAACCATACCGACGCTATTGCTCTCTGCCGGTAAAGATTACGTGGTGAAAGACGATATGCAAAAGCGGTTTTTTGTTGACATCAGCTCCACCCAAAAGCGGTTTGTCAAGCTTAAAGGGTTTTATCACGGGCTATTGTTTGAAACGCAACGTGAGCAGGTTTACAATCCTATTGCTGAGTTTATTAACCGCTGTTTCTCACTCGAACAACCGCCGGCGACCTGTATACCTGATAAATTTACAGTTGACGAGTATAACAAAATGACTTTGAATATGCTTCCCCGAATTGAACGTTGGGGCTTTCGGATGCAGAAATGGATGCTCCATCACTTGGGATTTCTTAGTAAAGGAATGCGTGTGGGACTAAAATATGGTTTTGATTCGGGTATGTCTCTGGATTATGTTTATCGCAACCAAGCACAGGGATGCGGACCAATTGGGCGATGGATAGACAAAGGCTATCTTAACGCCATTGGTTGGCGAGGAGTAAGAATACGACGAGAGCATCTCATCGCAACCGTAGAAGAGCGTATTGAAACGCTTAAACAGCGCAATGAACCCGTGAAAATACTCGATATTGCCGGTGGGACGGGTAATTATTTGTTCGACATCAAACGCAAGTTTCCGGAAATAGAAGTGGTTATAAACGACTTTTCGGAAGCAAATATTGCTTTCGGCGAGGCACAGATACAACAGCAAGGACTTCAAAATATACGGTTTACTCGTCTTGATTGTTTTAATAAAGACTCATATCGACAGCTGAATTTTTGAACCTAATATTGTTATTATTTCTGGTATATTTGAGCTGTTTGGTGATAACGAGCTTGTTTGTAAGGCCATCTCTAGTGCTTTATCCGCACTGCAACCGGGCGGCTTTTTGGTCTATACTGGTCAGCCTTGGCACCCTCAGTTAAAAATGATTGCTTTCGTATTAAACAACCATCAAGAGCATGATTGGATTATGCGGCGGCGTTCGCAACGCGAACTAGACAGTCTTTTCGCCTTTTATGGCTTAACCAAATATGGCATGAAACTCGATAACTTCGGTATCTTTACCGTTAGTTATGGAACGAAATAAGTTGCAAACGGGCTTTTTCTTCAGCCGCAGACAAATTTGTTGGGGGCGTTGTTATCAAAGTAAGACGTGTTGATGGCGATGTTTCGGCGTGTCAAAGTCATTTTCCAATTACCCGTCGCCCTACCATTTTGTAGGATAAGGAGAAAGAAAACACCGTTAGTAAATGCTTTGCTGTTGTGAGAAGCTTGCAAAACATCGCCGCGATACTTGTAGGCAATGATGTATTCGTCGTAAGCAGACAGAAAGATAAATCTTTCTTTCTCTTTGATGTCGATTGAAGAAGATTCGTGCAGCATGTAGAGGTTTTATCGGACAGCAATATTACTTTTTTTGAAGCTTATAAGACTATATTAATGTAAACATTATTGCGAGCAATTGATAACCTATTGCAAGCTAATTTGCACTCAGCACCATTTGTGTTTACTATCAGCACAACACGTGCTGGGCATTAGCACAATATGTGCTAAATAGTGAAACATCAAGAAAAGATGAGAGGGAAAGGGCATTATAATCATCATATAATAAGAGATTAATGACTAACTGAAACAAAAAGCGGTATTATATCTCACCCCATTAAAACCTATAATCAGCAAAAATCGCCCAAGGATTTATTGAAACCCTTGGGCGATTTATATACTTATTTAATAAGTCTGTAGCCTATTAAACTGCTGCTGCAATCCACTCATATACAAAGCTGCAAACACCGAAGAGGAGTATACCTGCCATGCAGATAGCCAAAGCGAACTTAGTGTTACAGTCACTCTTGAAGGTTGGCAATGGATTGTCTGTGCGAACAATATACATTGCCTTTACAATCTTAAGATAGTAGTAGAGTGAGATAACAGTGTTGAGCAAAGCGATGAATACAACTCCGTAAGCCCATGCTCCCATTGTGGTGTTGATGTCAGCACCATTAACACCTGACATGAAGATGAAGAACTTAGAGAACATACCTGCAAACGGAGGAATACCACCGAGTGAGAACATCGCTAAGGTCATCAAGAAGCTCAGTCGTGGGTTGGTTTGATAGAAACCATTGTAATCATCAATATTCGTCTTACCACCATTGTTCTGCTCTACAACAGAGATGATTGTGAAGACTGCCATGTTAGCAACAACATAAATCAGAACGTAGTAACTAAGTGCTGCAACTGAATTTGCCCAATTATTACCAATAGCTGCCAACATAATATAACCTGCCTGAGAGATTGAACTGAAAGCCATGAAACGCTTCAACTCATTCTGACGTACAGCAAAAAGGTTGGCAATAGTAATTGAAAGAACAACTACAATCATCAGCAACACGTGCCAATACTCCATCATGCCATCAAAGACATGGAAGAGAATACTCAACAATGTGAAGGCTGCAGCACCCTTTGAGATTTACACTCAAATAACCAGTAACAGTTGTTGGTGCCCCCTGATAGGTATCAGCTGTCCAGAAGTGGAATGGAACAAGAGAAATCTTGAAACCAAGACCACTGAAGAAGAACACGAGACCCATGATTACCAATGGAGTTGCCTCCATCTTTGTAGCGATATCAGCGAAGTAGAGAGTACCAAACTGACCATAAAGGAAGCTGATACCATAGAGCATTACACCGCTTGAGAAGGTTGCTGTCAAGATAAACTTAGCTGCACCCTCTGCAGAGTTCTTGCGATACATATCGAAGGCAACAGTACATGCCAAAGGCACAGATGCCATTTCAAGACCGAGGAAGAACATCAGGAAGTTGCCTGCACTCATCATGGTGAACATACCGAGCAGTGTTGAAACAATGAGCATATAGAACTCAGCTTCCTTACCGCTCTTTACAGCCCAAACACGACTCTGAACAACAACGATAAAGGTACCCATAGAGAGGATAGCCTTCATCACATCAACAGCAGGTGTTGTTTCATACATACCACCGAACAGACTCTGTGTGCCCATAGGATAAAGACACACGAAGGTGTTCAGAAGCAAGAGTACAGAAGCCAGCGGATTGAACCACTTGCGTTCTTCAGTCTTTGCCGTTGCAAAGTCAGCAACGAACAAAACAATCAGGATGGCAATAAGACTTGCCTCCGGAATCATCTTAAAGAAATCACTATACATTTCGCCAGTTTATTAAAGATTACCCAAATTTGGTATATATGTGATAATGTGATCAAAGATAGGATGAACCGCGTCCATAATCATATTCTCAAAGAAGAGTGGGCAGAGACCTAAACCTGCAACGCAGAAGATAAGGCAGCCAATAGCGAATCGCTCGTCCCATGTAGCATCATGTAACTCATAGAACTTCTTATTTGGAATTTTCTGGAAGAGAATCTTTCCTACCACACGTAAGATGTAGACAGCTGCGATTACAATTGCTGTACAAGCAATGATTGTTGCTACACGATGGAATGTACCTGCATTCTCAAATGAACCTACGAAGATTGTCATCTCAGCAACGAAGCCTGAGAAGCCTGGCAAACCAAGGTTAGCAAGACCTGCTACTACATAAGATACAGCCAAGAATGGGATAACCTTCATAAGACCACCAAGGTAACGAACATCACGTGTTCCTGCACGGTGATAAATCATACCGATACATGCAAAGAACAAGGCTGTCATCAAACCGTGTGAAAGCATCTGGAGAATAGCACCAGTGATAGCTGTCTGTGTGGTCATAACCAAAGCAAAGAGCACCATGCCACAGTGTGATACTGAAGAATAAGCATTGATATACTTCAAGTCAGTCTGTACACAAGCTGAAAGTGCACCATATACTACAGAGATCGTTGTTAACACAAGGAATACTGGTGCCCACATCTCCAATGCATCAGGCATAAGGAACATTGCAATACGCAAACAACCGTAGCCACCAAGCTTCATCAATACACCAGCGTGGAGCATTGATACTGCTGTAGGCGCTGAAGCGTGACCGTCAGGAGACCATGTGTGGAATGGGAACAAAGCACCGAGTACACCAAAACCAATAAACACCAATGGGAAGAAAATATTCTGTACATCCTTTGGCATAGCGTGCAAACGTGCCAACTCGATTACATCCATTGTGGTAGCACCACTGAAGTAGTAGATACCAAGGATACCGAGTACCAAAAGAGCAGAACCACCCATCAACATCAAGGTAAGCTTCATTGCTGAATACTCCTTAGGACCAGTACCCCATACACCGATGAGGAGGTACATTGGAATCAGCGCAACCTCATAGAACATGAACATGGTGAACATATCCGTAGAGATAAAGAAGCCAAATACACCTGAAGACAAGAGTACAAACCAAAGGAAGTATTCTTTCTTCATTGGTTCAAGCTGCCAGCTGGCAAAAGTACCTGTGAAAACAATGATTGCAGAAAGCAAAATCATTACAACAGAGATACCATCTACACCTACCGAGAAGGCAATATTTAGAGGCTTGAACCACATTACGGAGTTTGTCAACAGCATCGCATCATGATTACCTGCGTTGCGCTGCTGAACGAAATAAACAGTCAGCCAGATTGCACCTATCAAAAGTGCCGTAGAGCCGGCTACCATCACACCGCGTACCTGATTATCATTCTTCGCTACCCAAAGGGCGAAAAGCATCAGGACGGGGATAATTACAAATACAGTTAATATCCAACTCATTTCTTTAAATCAAGCAAAGTAATACTAATGTTAATGCTACAGTACCAGTGATGAACCATACGGCATACTGGCGAACATCGCCACTCTGCCATGAACGGATAGACTCACCAGCCTCCTGTGTACCCCAAGCCATGAAATTAAACGTTCCATCAATAACGTGGCGGTCGAACCATGCGATTGGAATAGAGAAGCAACGGAATACGATCTTGTGTGTAAAGAACTGCCATGCGTTATCAATATAGAATCTGTTGAGGGCAGCCTTGTGCAAACGTGGGAAGGTACGCTGCAAAGCATCAGCAACAGGCTGCTTCTTGCCCATGTACATCCAAGTTGCAAGTGCGATACCGATAACTGCTGCAATGATACTGGTTGTAGCGATGCTCCAGTCAAGATGGATATCATAGCTGAGACCATTAGCACTTACAAAGTGACCAAATGGAATCCAACCTGCAGTGATAGAGATAATTGCGAGGAATACCAATGGACCCCACATTACGAAAGGTACTTCCTGTGGACGACGACGATTCTCTGGGTCCTGCTCGTAGTAAGACTCACCCCAGAAGATTACGTAGTAGAGACGGAACATATAGAATGCTGTCATACCAGCTACGAGTGTCATAATCCACTTCAAAGCCTGTCCTTCTACACCCGGCAATGCATTACATGCTGAGATAATCTCATCCTTTGAGAAGAAACCTGCAAATGGAGGAATACCTGCAATTGCTAAACATCCAATCAAGAAACAAATGTTTGTAATAGGCATGTATTTGTGCAAGCCTCCCATATACTCCTTAAAGTTGCTGCCAATGATAACTATGATAGCACCAGAGCAAAGGAAGAGCAATGCCTTAAACATAGCATGAGTGAAGAGGTGGAACATTGCTGCCATATAGCCGAGACCACCATGGTGGAGATATTCTGCACTATAGAATGAACCGTGCTCCTTCTCATAGAAGCAAACACCAAGTGCAACAAGCATGTAAGCAATCTGTGAGATAGTAGAGAATGCCAAACCACGCTTAATATCACGCTGAGCACAAGCTACTGCTGCTGCATAGAAAGCTGTGAAAGCAGCAATCCAAGCAATCCAGTGGAGTTGCTCCTGTGCACCGAACTGTACATAGATAGGCAACAATGATGCAACCTGGAAAACACCAGCAACAACCATCGTAGCTGCGTGAATCAAAGCAGACACAGGTGTTGGACCCTCCATAGCATCTGGCAACCAGATATGCAATGGGAACATTGCTGACTTACCAGCACCACCAATGAACATCAAGAAAAGAGCTGTTGGGAGTACCCAAGTCAAATGTGGGTTCTTAGCCAAGCCACTCAATGTCTCAACAAGACCTGGATTAACATTAAGATCATAGTTGAATGTGCCAACATAGAAACTGAAGAACAAGATACCAATCAAGAAGAACAAGTCAGCAAAACGTGTGACAATAAATGCTTTCTTGCTGGCATGTACTGCAGTATGCTTTGGATAATAGAATCCAATCAACAGATATGAACATACACCTACCAACTCCCAGAAGAGATACATCTGGAAAATATTAGTTGCCACTACAAGGCCAAGCATTGACATCGTAAAGAGTGATAGGTAGGCATAGAAACGCTGGAAGCCGTGCTCATACTCCTCAAACTTATAATTCTCATCACGTTCAGCCATATAGCCGAATGAATAGATGTGAACCATCAAGCTGACAGTAGTAATGACGATTAACATCATCACACTGATTGGAGAAAGACGGAAACCAATGTTGAATGTCAAAAGTTCAGTAAACTTCAACCATGTAATGTTGAAGACTGTAACAGTTGGGTATGTACCATTTGCCAAACGACCATCAGTTACATTGAAGGTCTCGCCCATAGCTGTATACTCACCAGTATAAAGAAATAATGGTAAGCAGTGTAAAGGCTAAGCACAAATAATGTTCCCAACATACAAGTGCCGATAATACCAGCGACCTTGCGAGGCATCTTCATACCGAACAAGCCAAGCACAACAGCGCTTAGGAACGGGAGAAGAAGTATCAAAAATGCGTAATCAAACATATTTGTTTCTCTTTATAATTTCATATTTTCAATACTGTTCACCTGATCGCTGTGGAAATGACGGTAAACATTGATGATAATAGCGAGTGCAACAGCTGATTCAGCAGCACTTACACCGATAGAGAAGAGTGTAAAGAACATACCCTCATATCCATCAGGGAAAAGTAGACGGTTGAATGCAGCAAAGTTGATATCAACGCTATTGAGAACTAACTCTACGGAGATAAGCATTGCAACAAGGTTGCGACGGGTTACGAAACCAAATACTCCGATAAAGAACAATAGTCCACTAAGGACAAAGAAATATCCTACTGGTATCATTTGCTTTCCTCCTTCTTTTTGTTATTCAATATAACCAAGCCACCAATGATACAAGCCAAAAGAAATACAGAGATGAACTCGAATGGGAGAACATAACCATACTTATCAGCTGTCATCAAATTACGACCGATGGTTTCCATTGTAACCTCATTTGATAAAGAATCACCATTCACTACAGTGTGACGCAAAACTTCATTCTTTAACAGAACAAGGATTACTGTACCAAAACCAACTAAAGCAATGAAGGCTGCAAGGAAAGTACGCTTTCCTAACCAACGCTCAGAAAGACCTTGCAATGTACGCTTACTTACTAACTGAATAGCGAAATGTACATCATTGTGATACCACCAGCATAAATACTGATTTGGGCAGCACCAAGGAATGTGTAATCGAGCAGGAAATAGAGACCTGCAACGCCAAAGAGCACAAACAGCAATGCTGTCACAGCTCGCATGATACGCTTCGTCGACACGCAGAATACGGCTGAAGCCAGTATAATAACGGCGAGAACCGCAAACATAATTAATCTTGCCATATCTCTAAACCTTTATTTCTTTTTAGTATTGAATGTTCCTACCTTCCAGTCTGCACCACCATCGATAAGACCTGGCAGTGAACCACCTTCATATACCTCCTTATCAAGGTGAAGTATTAACTTAGAACGGTCGAAGACAGCATTCTCGAAGTCATTCGTAAACTCAATTGCATCGAAGTTGCAGGCATTAACACACAACTCACAGAACATGCAATCGCCTAAGTCATACTCATAATCAACGAGCTGTTTCTTCTTCTTACCTGTCTCTTCGTTGGTAACCATCTCAGAAAGAATCTTGATAGTACCATTAGGACAAGCCTTCTCACACATTGTACAAGCAGTACACTTGTGATTCTTTTCTTCGTCACGCTTGAAGACCAAACGGCCACGGTGACGCTTGGCTACGTGAAGGGTTGTCTTGCGATTCTCAGGATACTGCTCGGTAGACTTTGGTGTGAAGTATTCCTTCATGGTCACCTTCATACCCGTAGCAAGTGTCTTGAGTGCGCTCCCGACCTCACCAAAATATGATTGTTTTTATCTTCCATTCTCTTTAACCATTAATAGTGAATCGTCCAACCAAATGCAACACATACTGTCATCAACACAAGGATAACCAATGATAGTGGCATAAGATACTTCCCACTCTAATTTCAGAATCTGATCGATACGGAGACGTGGGAATGTCCACTTAATCCACATCAGCAAGAATACTACTGCAAATGTCTTACCAAGGAACCAAACAAGACCTGGAATATAATTCATAATAGCATCAAAGCCATCTAATCCAATGTTCAAAGGAGCCCAACCACCTAAGAATACAGTAGTTGCAATACCTGCTACAACAAATAGATTAAGATACTCTGCCAAGTAATAAAAACCAAATCCCATACCACTATACTCTGTATGGTAACCTGCAGTCAACTCACTCTCAGCTTCTGCCAAGTCAAATGGACCACGGTTAGCCTCTGCATTACCAGCAACACAGAATACGAGGAAAGCCAAAGTAGCAGGAACATGTCCCTGTACGATCAACCACTGCAAAGGACCTGTCTGTGCTTCAACAATACCTGAAATCTGCATAGTACCAGTCAGAATAACTGCTGAAATCAAACAGATACCTAAAGACAACTCGTATGAAATCATCTGTACTGCACCACGCATAGCAGAAAGGACTGAGTACTTGTTGTTACTACCCCATCCCGCGATGAACACACCAATAACACCAATAGAGCTAATGGCTGTTACAAGGAAAATACCTACATTGAAATCAAGGATATGAGCTCCCTTATTCCAAGGAAGGAAAGAGAATGTACCGACAGATGCTATGATTACCAAGAAAGGAGCCAAGTAATAAAGCAGTTTATCTGCCTTATCAACAGCAAAGATTTCCTTAATCAACATCTTCAACACGTCGGCAAAGACCTGCAAGGTACCCCACCATCCTACTCTGACAGGACCGATACGGCACTGGAAGTAGGCGCAGACCTTACGCTCCATAAAGATAAGCACAATTGCAAGCAAAGCATAAGCAAGAAGTATTGCCAGTCCCACCGCAACGCACTCAATCAGAACGGTCCAGAAGTTACTCAAGCCACAAGTGACGCGGAGCAACTCATCGAACCATGTTGTTACTATTCTAAAATCGAACATAGTATGATTTAATTCTTAATTGATTACTTTAATGATAACCTTGTTAGCGGTCAATATCTGGAATAACGAAGTCAAGCGCAGCACCAGTAGTCACCAAGTCGGCAATCTTCTGACCACGTAGCATCTTATCCATAGCACCAACAAGTGTCAACCCCATAGGACGGAACTTCAAACGATATGCAGTCTTGTCACCACGTGAATCCAGATAAGCACCAAACTCACCACTTGCACCCTCAACAGCGAAGTACCACTGTCCTTCAGGAACCTTGATGATTGGCTTCTGCTTAATATAGAACTCACCCTCAGGGATATTGTCAATGAGCTGCTCAATAATATTGAGACTCTGATAAATCTCCTGAATATGACAATAGTAACGATCCATAGAATCGCCATGAGTCAAAGTAATCTGCTCAAAGTTAACCTTATCATACATAGCATATGGATGGTTCTTACGAACATCATTCTTCCAACCACTTGCTCTACCAGCAGGACCAGTCACACCATAGCTGATACAATCCTGCTCATCCATAACACCAACATTACGGAAACGCTCATGGGTAATGACATTATCACCAAAGACATCAAGATACTCTTGAACCATTGGACGTAGGTACTTGCAGAGCTCCTTAACATTTGAAACGAAGTTCGGATCTATATCAGCCTGCAAACCACCTATTCTATAATAGTTCTGAATCAGACGACCACCTGTTGTCTCCTCCATCACGTTCAAGACATGCTCACGATCACGCATACCATAAAGGAAGGCTGTGAGTGCACCTAAGTCCTGAGCACAACAAGATGTATAAAGGAGGTGATTATCAATACGCTGCAACTCATCCATAATTGTACGGATGTAGAGAATACGCTCTGACAATTCAATACCCATACCCTCCTCGATAACACCAACAAGTGCATGACGATGCATCATCGCTGACAGATAGTTCATACGGTCAGTCAATGCCAAGGTCTGAGGATATGTGAACTGTTCACAAAGTTTCTCGATACCGCGATGAATATAACCCAAGTGTGGATAAATCTTGGTTACAGTCTCACCATCCAACACCGTCTGCAGACGAAGCACACCGTGAGTAGAAGGGTGCTGAGGACCAATATTCACAACGAAGTTGTCATCAGTAAACAGCGGGCGCTGTGTACCAACGAGTTCACCATTCTTATTAAGATTCCACTCTGTAGTTGTATCAAGTTCTACATCATCCTCCGTAGTATACATGTTCTTAGCAGGATCCATGTCATAATCCTTACGGAGTGGATAACCCTTAAAGTCGTTTCTCAAGTAGAGGTGACGCATATCAGGGTGACCAAGGAACTTAACACCATAGAAAGTCATAGACCTCGCGCTCTAACAAGTCAGCATCAGCCCAAATATTGTAGACAGAAGGAATAACATGCTCCTCTCCTACCTTCTTTGCAAGCTGCTTTACAGAACAACGCTCATGTGTATTTGTATTCTCAAGAATATAGATACATCCAAGACCTTCCTCTGCACCAAAGTCTTCGCCGACAACAGTTACAAGGTAATCGAAATGCTTCTCATTCTTCAGCCTTGCCATTTCTGAGGCAAACCTATCAAAACCGAATTCTTTATTTTCTAATTTCATTTTCGCGTACCTTATATATTAATTGTTAGTAGCTGTCTCATCTGCAGCCTTGCTTGCTGCATCAATCTGATCGATTTCCTTACCCAACTTCTCAACATCTTCTTGTGTCACTGGCTGGTTAACGACAATCGTTTCTTTCTTAGGAGCAGACTCTACAGGAGTTGAAGAAACAGGCTTTGCTTCAGGTTTGGCTGTAGGGCGAACTGGTTTAGGAACTGGTTTATGTGACTCTTCCCAAGCTGCTTCACGCTTTTCCTTAATCTCTTCAGGGGTGATACCCAACTTCTCACTAAAGATAAGTTCGGCATTACTCTTACCCAACTCACGCTCCTCAGCAGACTGCTTGTGGTTTACGCCACCAAAGAATTTCTCAATCTTCACCTTACGTTGAAGCTGCATCATACCATAGATAATAGCCTCTGGACGTGGAGGGCAACCTGGAATATAAACATCCACAGGGATAATCTCATCGATACCACGCATCACATGATAACTATCCTTGAATGGACCACCAGAGATAGCACAACCACCAACAGCAATTACATACTTAGGCTCAGCCATCTGGTCATACAAACGCTTTAAAGCTGGAGCCATCTTGTTTGTGATAGTACCAGCACACATTATCAAGTCAGCCTGACGTGGAGAGTTACGTGTTACCTCAAAACCGAAACGTGAGAAGTCATAACGCGCACATCCAACAGACATAAACTCGATACCACAGCATGATGTTGCAAAGGTAAGTGACCAGAGAGAGAGTTACTACGTCCCCAATTGATAAGTTGATCCAAGTTACCGAGAACGAGGTTTGTTCCACCATCGTTCAATTCGCTTGCCATTTTGCTAAGCGTGTCATTGTCTTTCCATTCATCGTATGGAAGAGACTTGATTTTTGGCTTTCTTATTTCCATTCAAGTGCTCCTTTCCGCCAAGCATACGCAAGACCAAATACTAATACCAACATAAAGAAACCAATCGTAGCAAGTGCGAGAGGTCCAAATGTTTTTACAACAACAGCCCAAGGATAAAGGAATACGGTTTCCACGTCAAACATCAAGAAAAGAATGGCAAAGAGGTAGTAACCGATATGCACTGGCAACCAAGAGGTTCCGTAAGTCGGGATACCACACTCATAAGGCTCACCCTTCGCCGGATTATATGAACGCGGACCAATCCATTTAGCAATAGCATAAGCTGCTACTACCAAGAATGCGGCCGTTATCAAAACGGTAACAAAAAGTGTGAAATACATAAACTTTATATAGCTATAATTTAATTGTTCAATCTTGCTCTAAGAAAACATGTTTCAAAACGTGTGCAAAGATACAAAAATATTTGAGAACGTGTGCAAATTAAGCAGAAAAACATACCACTTTTTGCAAACTCCACTTTACAAACGATGTATTGGCAGATTTACAAGACGATAATACGAAGTCTATCAAATACGACATGTTTACTTCCTACGACAATTAGGTTACTAATGAAGTTGTCCATGAAAATATCTTATCGACAGCTTATATGAAAGAAAACAAATTAAGAATAGTATTCTATCAATCCATCTATTGGTGAAGCTATCACCTTACCAACTTTAAAATTAAAAGTACTGGCACTCATTCTTAACTGTTCTTCAAAAGCAGCCGCAATACCGCCAACAGCAGAAATTGTACGAACTGAGGTTGTTGTATACTTCAAGATATTTTTCTTAAAGAAATTATCGAAGTTAAATCTTACTAAAGATTCTAATTCAGCATATTGTAAGTTCTCTTTAATAAACTTAGAAATACCTCCTAAGTAGCGATTCGCAAGCGGTTGACGATAAACTTTATCTATGATTTCTGGATAGGTTAAACCACTCCACTCTAAATATAAATCGCGTATCTCTGTAGATAAATCACCCTTAAAAATACCATTGAGTAGCAACTTGCCAAGTACTGCTCCACTACCTTCATCTCCTAAAATATAACCTAAAGGCGGAACGTTTGCCACAATATTCTCGCCATCATACTGACAGCTATTGGCACCAGTACCTAAAATACAAGCAATACCCGCATCGTATCCACAGACAGCATGTGCAGCCCCTAACAAGTCACTCTCCACCTTTATCGAGGCTGAAGGGAATGAAACCATAAGTGCTTCACTCACAACTGAAGAAAGATTCTTCGTACAGCCTGCTCCATAAAAAGCTATCTGTGAAACACATTCTGTTATATCTTTCTTTAGTAAAAAGATATCATTTTGCTCTGTAGCCTTGCATAGCGCAGGCTTTAGTTCCTGCTCTAACACCTTCAAAATAACATCCTTCGACTGATGAAAAGGATTTATCCCTTGTGTACGAACTTTCAGAACATACTTACTTGTATCTGTAGGCAAACTAATCAATGCCCAGTCTGTCTTTGATCCTCCACTATCAGCAATTAATATCATAGTATATTTTTCGTGCAAACTTACTATTTTTTATCCATTTATATGAATTATAACCCAAGAAATGCACATACAAAGACATCTTTAGTATCATTTTACATTCCGATATAAGTCTAAATGACAAACTTTGCGTACCTTTGTAGACATTAAAACAATCATAAAAACTATTCTTTACAACAAATAGATATGCGCAAAAAGCTATTCTTTATCACCATATTGCTGTTCATCCTGACCCTTCCAGCAAATGCTGTACTACAGGAGGACTCACTGAAAAACTCACTCCAAGTACTACGCCATGAATTGATTGCACAGCATCTTGAACAAACAAAACAACTGAATAAGTCAAGATTCATAACTGAGCAAGTGACAAATCAGCTAAAAGAAATTGGTGAAAAGTCTGCTCAAGTATCATTGATGCTTTACTCACAGAAGACGGACAACATCTTTGACCTTACCTATGCTTGCCAACAAGCAACTGAATTATGGAAAGACTTCCAAACAAAAACACGTCCGTTTCATGACCTTATCACGGAAAGTAACGAAGAAATAGCACGCTACGACTCCCTTGTCAATGTGCTTAGCACGATGTACACTTTCGGTCTTACTCAAAAAATGAAGACTGACCGAAACGTATGTCTTACTCTTGCTGTAAGTATTCGAAGAATGTTAAAGGAGCGCAATGATTCTTATCAAGAATATATACAATACTACAATTACAGCCAGCATCAGTTACAGGCACTTGATGCTTATGCCCAAACGCTATGCCGAGATTCAGTCTGGCATCTTTACAAACACAGGAGATAGCTACTTCAAGGTTCTTAAATCGGTTCGTTTTCGTCTTAGTCAGATGAACACGACACTCTCTGAGAAATATACGCCAAACACAGTTGTAGTATCTCAATGGGATGTAAAATGGATTATCACACTCTTCAGTATGATTCTGATTTATGGTTTGATAGCCATTATCATTAATTATCTGAGTATTCGATTCCTTGTGACGCGAGTCATGAAGACCAACCGTTTCGAGCAGAAGAGTCAAAGTTTCCTTGCCAAGCGTACTTGTATCATTATGCTTGCTTCAGTCATTACATTCAGTATTGTACTTATCATTATCCGATTGTTCTCGCCTTCTAACTTCGTACACATGGCATGCAGCCTACTTTTGGAGTACACATGGATGCTATCAGTCATTTTTGCATCATTGCTTCTGCGTGTAGAAGGTTCACAGACACATAATGCTTACCGTATTTACTATCCATTGATTATGATTGGCTTCTTTGTCATTGCGTTTCGTATCGTGATGCTACCAAGCTCAGTCGTAACTCTTCTCTTCACACCTATATTATTCATAGACACATTGTGGCAGGCAAGAATGATACACAAATATCATAAGCTTGTACCTCATTACGACTTAAACTTTGCATATATATCTCAATTTGTATTCATCTTCTCACTTATAAGTGCATCGATAGGATATACAATGTTTGCCGTTCAGGTAATCATATGGTGGTCAATGCAGTTGGCTTGTATTCTTACAATTGCTTTCTTCAAAGACTACCTCAACCAGTACAGGGAGAAACATCCAATAAAGAAACTATCACCAGCAAAGGTATGGCTTCTTCGTTTTGTTGACATTGTTCTCATTCCAACAGCTTTGGTAATATCATTTATCCTTGCTATTTATTGGGCAACTGATGTCTTTAATCTTAGTGGATTAACATGGAACTTATTCCGCGCCAACTTTATTGACTCTGATAAGATACAGATTAGTGTTTACTCAATAGCTGTGGTAACTATCCTATGGTTCATCTTTAATTATCTGAATCTAACGATTCGAGATGCTATCAAGTTATATCTCAAACGCAATGACCCATCTACAGCCGAAGCACGTGCTACGATGTATATCAACGTATTACAAGTAATCGTGTGGGGAGCTTGGCTATTGATTACACTTGGTTTCTTTAAAGTCAGCAGCACATGGTTAGTTGTTGTAACAGGTGGCTTGTCAACGGGTATCGGTTTCGCCATGAAGGATATTCTTGAGAACATTTATTATGGTATTTCTTTGATGGCTGGACGTATTAAGATTGGCGATTATATCATCTGTGACGGTATACGTGGTAAGGTAAGTTCCATAAACTATACCTCGACAGTGATTGATGCACTTGATGGTTCTACGATTGCTTTCCAAAACTCACAACTCTTCACTAAGAACTATAAAAACATGACTAAGAACGATGGTTATGAGGTAGGAACTATTCAAGTTGGTGTTGCATACGGTACGAATGTAAAGAAGTAAGAGAACTACTTATAGATGCTATTGCTAAACTTGGCATCACTAATGAGAAAAAAGATATTATTGTTAGACTTCAAAGCTTCGATGATAGCTGTATCACACTGAAGATTCTTGTTTGGCTAAATGTGTTAACACAGGGAAATGATATATCAGTTGTTATGGAATGTATCTATGATACGCTGAACAATAACGGCATTGAAATCCCATTCCCACAGCGTGAGATTACAATTAAGCATCAACAAGAAAGCTAACATATTAGCCTATTTACTTAGGTATAAGGACTATAGGTAGGTAAAACACACTCCATTTTATTAGTCAGAAAAGGCTTTTCGTCATATATATGATGACGATTATAAGCCTTTTTACCCTCTCCTACGATTGTGTTGAGGCTTAGCACGTGTGGTGCGAAGGCTTAACACCAATAGTGCGAAGGGCAAACTCCAAGCTATATATTATTGGAGAGAATGCAACTCAACGTTTGGAACGATGAGTACCAGTATGTAATAAGAAACTTATTACTTGTTTTTTCTACATATATCAACAGCTATTATATTGAAAAAGTAATTGCGGAATAACAATATAACAGTCAATAAAAAAACAACTCAAGAATACGTTTTCTTAAAACGCTTATAATTATCAATATATCAACAGTCCAATATATCATTGAAAAAGAAGATACTTATTTAGCATTTAAAAAGAGCGTTAGTAAGAGAGCAAAAGGGTATCTTTTTAGAAGATTGAGATATAATAAAGTATTGGTTAGACTTAGTGAAGAGGAGAAATATTGACAAGTATAAAACTAAAGATTCCTCCAATTACAATATAAAAAGAGGGATGCATCTTGCATCCCTCTTTTTATATTAAGTTTCTTCAGATAAACTCTTTAGAAGTTGTAGTAAACACCGAAAGTGATATCATTACCGTTAAGAGATGCACTTTAAACATCTAAATGAACGTTAATCATTTGTCTGTTTACCTTATTATATATAACTTTGCAGTAACTCTTGAGAGAATATATCAATATTTTTGTAGAAACAGGAGCATTATATACTATTGAACTATGATGAATAAACCTACTTTCATTGCAGGTCCCTGCGTTATTGAAAGCCAAGAACTACTCAATACGGTTGCAGAAGAGTTGGTTAGGCTTAATAAGAAATACGATATAGATATCATTTTTAAAGCAAGTTTTGATAAGGCTAATCGTACAAGCATACACTCTTTCCGTGGTCCAGGACTTGACAAAGGACTTATGATGCTTCAAACAATCAAGGAGAAGTACGGATTACGATTGCTGACCGATATTCATGAAAGCTATCAAGCTGAGGCTGTTGGAGAAGTTATTGACGTTATTCAGATTCCTGCTTTCCTTTGTCGTCAGACTGACTTATTAGTGGCTGCAGCAAAGACTGGAAAGATTGTAAACATCAAGAAAGCACAGTTTCTTAGTGGTAGAGATATGCGTTATCCTGTACAAAAGTGTCAGGAAAGTGGGGCTAAGGATGTGTGGCTGACTGAGCGTGGAAATAGTTTTGGATATAACAACCTCGTTGTTGACTTCCGTAATATCCCTGATATGAAAGAAATCGTTCCGAATGTCATCATGGATTGTACGCATAGTGTACAGCGTCCAAGTGCAGGAGATGGTAAGACGGTTGGCGATCGTAAGTTTGTTCCTTCGATGGCATTAGCGGCTAAAGCTTTTGGCGCTACAGGCTACTTCTTTGAAGTTCACCCTACTCCAGACGCAGGACTATCAGATGCAGCTAATATGTTGGAACTTGAGAAGTTAGATGAATTAATAGGGAAACTGGTATGAACGAAGCAGAACAAAGATTGACACAGGTCAGAGCATATGCAACACAGTGTATCAAAGAAGAAGCTGAAGCTACACTTAATCTGATAAACCAGTTAGATGAGAACTTTGATAAGGCTGTTAGCCTAATGTTCCATTGTACTGGTAAGGTTATTGTTACGGGTGTTGGCAAAAGCGGAAATATAGGTGCTAAGATTGCTGCAACCCTTTCTTCTACGGGTACACCTGCATTCTTTGTTAACCCTTTGGACGTTTATCATGGCGATTTGGGTGTGATGACAAAGGATGATGTTGTATTAGCATTATCTAATTCTGGACAGACAGACGAGCTACTCCGCTTCATTCCAATGGTACTTCACATGAATATTCCTATTATTGGAATGAGTGCTAATCCGAATTCATTATTGGCAAAGTATTCTACAGCCCATTTGAAAGTGTGGGTTGAGAAAGAAGCGTGTCCTCTTAACCTTGCTCCAACCAGTTCAACAACGGCAGCTCTTGTCATGGGTGATGCCTTAGCGATTGCGCTTATGCGTGTACGCAACTTTAAGCCACAGGACTTTGCACAGTTCCACCCTGGTGGAGAGTTGGGAAAACGCTTATTGACTACAGCACAAGACGTAATGCGTTCTGATGAACTTCCTATTATTCCAAAGGATATGCACTTAGGAGAAGCCATCATACATGTAAGTAAGGGTAAGCTTGGCTTGGGTGTATCGCTTGACAATGGGAAGGTGATAGGCTTGATAACGGATGGAGATATCCGTAGAGCTATGGAACGTTGGCAGGCTGAGTTCTTTGACCATACGGTCAGTGATATAATGACAAGAGAACCAAAGATAGTCTTACCAACTACGAAGATTACAGAGATTCAACAGATTATGCAGCAGAATAAGGTACATACAGTGTTAGTATGCGATGAGGAAAGACACTTCTTAGGTGTTGTTGACCATTATAGTTGTATGCTGTAAAGATAGTTTTTATTATCTTATCTACGATATTTATATTGGGCAACATAACCTTTGTTTGCCATAGGTTATTGTTTGCCATTGACGAAAATGAGAGAAAGAAAAGTGAACTTTAATACAAAAAAAGCTATTACATGGGTGATGGTATTATGTTACATACTATTCCCAACATACCTTTTAGCACAAACAGAGACAGAAAACACTGTGACTGAAGGGCATGAGATACTTGCGAATAGAGCCGATTCAATGATTGTGAATCAGCTGCGCAAGAAGAATATACACTTCTCTCATAACAACTCAGTAACTTTACTTACGACTGGTAAAGATAAGTTTAATAATCTATTTAAGGCTATTGATCAAGCACGTTCGAGTATTCACTTGGAATACTTCAACTTTCGCAATGATTCTATCAATGACGAACTCATACAACATTTAGCGGCAAAAGCGAAAAGAAGGAGTTGAAGTTAGAGCTGTTTTTTGATGGCTTTGGCAATGCAAGTAACAACCGTCCCATGAGGAAACGCCACCTGAAAGCGATTCGTGAAAAGGGCATTGAGATATATGAGTTTAAGCCAATGGAGTTCCCTTGGCTACATGATATATTCAATCGTGACCACCGTAAGATTGTTGTTATAGATGGAAAGGTTGCATATACGGGTGGAATGAATGTAGCTGACTATTATATTAATGGTACTGAAGTTGTTGGCTCATGGCATGATATGCATTGTAGAATCGAGGGAGACGAGGTAAATACACTGCAGAACATCTTTCTTAATATGTGGTTTTTTTAGCATCTGGACAGAGAATACATGGTGCTAAATATTATCGTGGAATCTCTAACGCTGATTACATAAAAGGCTTGAAACCTGACACTTGTGGAAGTGCAGGAAGTAAAATGGTGGGTATTATTAACCGTGAACCACACATTTCTAAGGATATTATCCGTTATTTCTATATTAATGCTATCAATGATGCAAAGGATAGTATAAAACTTATCAACCCATATTTTACACTGAGCAGAGCCTTGAAAAAAGCATTAAGAAATGCGGTAAAACGAGGTGTAAAAGTAGAAATCCTACTGAGTGTAAAGAGTGATATCCCACTAACTCCTGATTGTGGATTCTATAATGCACATCAATTAATGAAGAAAGGTTGTACAATCTGGATGTATGAGAAAGGCTTTCATCACACGAAGATTATTACTGTAGACGGACAATTCTGCACTGTTGGTTCAGCCAATCTTAATGCAAGAAGTCTACGATGGGACCGTGAAGAAAATGCAGTAATAGTTGATGCCTGCACAACACATGAATTAGATGAACTCTTTGAAGCTCAAAAGAAAGATAGCTTTAAGCTTACAGAAGCAAAGTGGAAACAGTGGCGTACACCATGGCAACGTTTCCGTGGCTGGTTTGCTCATCTGTTATCTCCATTCCTATAACGGATAGGAAATAGCAAATTAGCCGTATTAAATCTTATTGATATCAATATAACCATGCATCACTGCATAGATAGTTAAGGCAGACACACTCTTCATTCCAAGCTTGTCCATAATATTCTTGCGGTGAGTAATAACTGTTGTCAGACTGATATTTAGCTTCTCTGCGATCTCTTTATTTATTAACCCTTGAACAATTAAAGACAAAACCTCAATCTCACGATTGCTTAGAATCTTATTCTTTAAGACCTGCGGAAGTTCTGGAAGATTCTTACCACCAGAATGACCGTACTGTGCTATCTTAAGAATTGCTTTAACAAGCTCGTCTTCAGGCACATTAATACAGAAACTATGGAAACCAGAAAGCTGTGCATTTGGGTCCTTGGTAATAGTCAGGACAATGGTCTTGTGGATACATTGAGAGAAGAATTGTCTATTTTCTAAGACAATTACTTGTGACACAAAATAATGATAATAGGAATTTGGCTGTGCCTTTTCGAACTCTTGGAAACTTGAAAAAGAATCAACAGTCATGATAGGCATAACATTCTGTAATAGCTGCTTCAATCCTAACACAACAAGTGTGTTAGCGTCAACTATCGCTATCTTGGGACGTCCCATATTCATATTAACTGGATGCTCCATCGTTTTGTTTATAGAGTAATAGGGTGACTACCCACCCTATTAACAGATTTCTATTAAAGTTTTACGCTACTGATATCCACAAGATTATTCACAATTGCATAGATTGTCAATCCCGCTGGTGAATGTATTTGCAACTTACGAGCGATATTACGACGATGCGTTATCACCGTATTAGTTGAAATACACAGATGGTCAGCTATTTCCTTGTTTGTCATTCCTTGTGCAACTGCCACAATTACATCCTTTTCGCGATCACTAAGAACCTCATTTGACACAGGATTCTGCGTAATCATGTTCGAAATCTTTACACTTACATCATTTTGCTTACTCTTTTGTTCTAAGCGTCTGATTACTGGAATAAAGATTTCTTCTTCTACCAAAGCATGCTGCTCAAGCCACGCTTCACAATTATATATATCATATAATGTAGCAGTAAGACGGTTGTTATGATGCGCATCGGAAGGCAGATACTTGATGATAATACTCTTCAACTCACGCAACTTCACGTCTGTTTGGCTATGATGCTTCGAATAAGTCTCTACATCATACTTATCATTCGCCTCACCCTTCAGCAGACTATCAACATATGGAAAGACATTCTTCTCCTCATATTGCATGTGATTATGGATGGAATGAGCATACTCATCATAGAGGCGGAGAATAAGACGAGCAAGATTATCCGTTTCATCCAAAGATGCACACAACTCTTTGCGTATGAAAGGTAACTTATATTCAAGATAGTAAGTATGACTTGCTCGCAAGTATTGCATAAGGGTTGGAATAGACAGTCTGTCTACATCATCAAAAGCCTTATATCCGTTTATAGTAAAATTAACTACAGCCAAGAATGTGTAAGTGTCTACATTCTGATCATCACAAACCTCTCTCACGGTTTTATCACCAAAGCCCAAGCTGATACCAAAGCTCCCTAAGCTCTGTAACAGGTCGTAATTATCTCTGATAAGATAAATCATCTTATCATCGGGCTCGTACATTTTCTGATTCTTCATCTTGTCACGTTGTAATGATATCGTATGCAAAATAACAAAAAAAAAGTCAATAATGCAATAGTTGTTGTCAAGTATTTAATTTTTTTATCATTAATTATCATCCTAAAAAAATATACTATAAAAGAGCTACTTAATCATCTAATATTCTTCTAAACCTATAATCTTACGATGTATTTATCTTGATATTGGCAGGTAATTCTCCCCTTTTTATGAAGGTGTTTATGCCCAGCACATATCGTGCGATAGCTTAGCACCAATGGTGTTGTTGGTTAACACCAATGGTGTTGACTACTAAACACCTTACTATATGTTGTAAATAAAAGAACAACTTGCTACTAAAATCGTTTCGCATAATACACGATAAACAACAAAGAGAAAACTATTTTTGTTTATTTAGTGGTTTGTTCCAAATAAAAGCGGTATCTTTGTAACTTCTAAAGTGTTATAAAATACATGATAAGCTAAGACAACTGATATGACAACAGATAAAACAGCCATTAGAAAGGTTACTCGTAAACGTGGAGCAAAAGCACAGAAAGCACCGTTGAAAAGTCGTACTATCTCGAATGACCTTATTCCTATTGAAGAAGAAACATGGCTTCTTCAGCCTATCGCCGTGACGATGATGCGTCATGACTATTCACTCATCCAAGTGAGGATTCTGGTGTCTATTGTTGAGAGTTTGCAATCAATCTTACATGGTATTTTAAATAACAAACGAGGATTTCAGCTCGACTTATTCCACACTGATGAGTTGGATGAGGACGGACGTATGCCAATAAAACTGCCATTCAAGGAATTAGGTGTCGACCCAAATCACTATCCTCAGTTGAGAAATTCACTGAAGATGCTTGCTTCTATTCCTGTAGAAATACCTTATAAGACAGCTGAGGGAAGAAAGTACACCAAGGCTACCAACCTTTGTGACGTATATATTCCAGAGGATCGCTCTTATAACAAATATGCTATTCTGAAGCTTGATCATAGTGTTGCAGAGCGTCTTGTATCATTAGACTTTGGTTATCACCGCTTAGGCAAACAGATTGTCTTTGCATGTAAAAACCGCTACACCCAACGTATCTATATGTTTATAGAGTCATGGGTGGACAAAGGTCGTACTGTTATTAAGACTTTGGAGTTCCGTAAGATGCTTCGTTTGGAGAACAACTATAAGAAGTTCTCAGACTTCTGTCGTCGTGTTCTTGACCCTGCCATGCAGGAATTAAAGGAGCTTGCAGAGAAAGGTTTCTGCGATTGTCACTTTGAGTATGAGAAGAAGTATGACCATGGTCAGCGTGGTGGTGAGCCAGACGAGCTTATCTTCATCATACACCGCACTAAGGATAAGATGAATGTACAATTGCAGGAAATGACACAGAACCAGCGTCGACAGTTCCAGCAATACCTTGTACAATACTTCGATTTCACACCAGTAAATGCGCAAGCGATGGCTGATCGTATCACAGCCGAAACCTATCAGGAGGCTGTACAGAAGCTTATGAGCCTACGCGATCGCTTTGCAAAAACGTTCGTTAAGGACAAAGCTGCCTATACTTTCAAGAGTCTTGATGAAATGTTGAAGTCGAAGGAAGTTCCCAACACCATAGTAGAGGAAGTGGAATAACATATAGGAACTTTCCCTTACGGAATAGGAATTTACCTATTGGATATTTGAAACCAAACGACTAATTTGCAATAGAGATATAACATAAGTAGTCATTCTTAAAGGTTACAGATATGAAAAAGAATATTTTATATACATTCGCTTTAGGTTGTTTAAGCCTTTCACTTTCTTCATGTGGTGCATACCTCTCTGCAGGGGGTGGATATGGTGGTCCTGTTTCTGTATATGACGATGGATATAATGTTGGATACAGCAGTACATACGGCAGAATTGGATATGAAGAGGCGCGACGACAGGCACTCTTCCTGTCAGACAAGATGGCTTATGAACTTGGATTGAGCGATGCACAGTATCAGGCTGTGTATGAGATAAATCTTGATTATCTCCTTAATATGCAGGGCGAACGCTCACTCTATGGAGACTATTGGGCACGTCGTAACAGCGATTTGTTCTATGTATTGAATGCTCGTCAATATAATTATTACATAGGTGAAGATTACTTCTACCGTCCAGTTTATTGGTACAATAATGATTATGCTTATCGTGTTTACAATCGTTACACCGACCGCAATTATTATTACCGCTCACGCCCAGCAGAATACTACACCTATCGTGGCGGACGAAACAGATACAATGACAGCTATTACGCAGGACGCTTCGGTGCACGACGCAATCCACCTACGGTAACCAACCGTACAAGAACGAGTCAAGAGGTTTATCAGAATGGTGGCTCATGGAATGCTCCTCAGCAGAACAATGGCTATAGCAGCTTTGGTAATGCAAGGAGAGAGAATATGAACACTGCACCAAGTAGGTCTTATAACGAGCAATTTGGGGGAGCAAGACCACAGTCTGAAAGACAGACTTATCAACCTCAACAGCAGCAGTATTCTACTCCTCCACAGCCATCAGGTAGCAGGTCTTCATTTGGAAGTGCTTCTCGTTCATCAGCACCAAGTGCTCCAATGAATTCTAATCAGCCTTCATTTGGCGGTGCTTCTCGTTCATCAGCACCAAGTGTTCCAATGAACTCTAATCAGTCTTCATTTGGAAATGCTTCTCGCTCATCAGTGCCAAGCGCTCCAATGAATTCGAATCAGTCATCATCGGGTTCAACCCGTTCAGATGCACCAACGAATAATAGTCAATTCGGTGGACATAGATAGTAGAAAAAAATATATGAGAATAACGGAAATAAACCGCTCAAGAGTAGCCTCTGTAATGGTCAGGGGCTACTTTCATGCTTTTTTCTCGGGATTAGCTGATGCCTTATATCCAGGGAAGAAAAGATTAGAACCAAAAGAATACAAGCAATTATTGGTTAACAACTTTGATAACCTTTCAGGTAATTTCGTTTCTGTACTCTTTCCTGTCCTTATTCGTCTGAACTACTCAGACCTTGAGACTGTGGCAGAAGACATGAAACGACGTCATTTCTCTGAGACAACTTCTGCAAAGATTTTATTGCGTTATGCCTGCGGGAGCAAGGAGTTATATGACCTTGTAACAGCCGAATATCAAAAACAGATGTTTGCTCTGCTTGACGGACATTTACAGTCTGCTGAAGACTATTTTGCTGATTGCCCTACTTTAGCACATGAAAACAACGTACCTGTTTCACTGGCTATCCGCTCTATTGTTCGTGTACAAATGCAAGCCTATGCTGCAGGAATAACACAAGCAAAGACAGAGATTAACGGATTGCATCAGGCTACTGTATACCGTCTGATGATTGCTGGAATGATGACACTTCTGCATGAAGAGCCTGTAAAGTTTGAAGAGGAGAACTTGGAAATGATGTTCAGAAAGGTATCATTAAACTCTGATAACTTTGAACATCTCATGAATGAAATGAATCAAGCCTACGAAGACTTGGTTTAATACAAATAATCTCAATACAAAGACTTTAGAAAGGTAGCACAGAAACTCTATATTATCCGTCAACATAAAGCAGCTATGCAACATCGTTTTTACGGCTTTTAAGGTTAGAAATTGTTTTACATTTCATTCTATAAAAAGCTATTAGATAACGATATAATACAACCTTCTTTAACCCACTTATAACCAATTGTAATTCAACACCTTACAATATAGCATAAGAAATGGTGCTTAGTTGGCTTTCAAAAGGGCGTTAGTTAGACCTTAAAAGGGCACCTTTTACAATACAATTAGTGCTTAATTGGAATCCAATTAAGCACTAACTACTTTTATTGCAAAGAATATTTTTTTGACATTATCTATAAATTCTAAAGATACAATACACTATCTTTTTGACTTATAGTAAAGTGATTTTTCCACAGATTCTCATAATCTTAGTAGATACATTCATCTACCTTTATATCTGTCTCTTCAGTTGGTATGTTTGGAAGGAACTGAAAAGGAAAACAGATACCAACCTTATATGCATTTGTAAGCAAAGGAAGGAAACGGTCATAATAACCTTTTCCACGTCCAAGACGATTCCGTTCCTTATCAAAAGCCATGCCTGGAATGAGCGCAAATTCTATAGAAGAGAAATCCGTAAAAGCTTCACCTATAGGCTCAAGTATTCCATAACTACTCGTTTCAAAGGAATTTGGATTACGATAGAGTCGAAGTTCCATTTCGGTATCACTGATGACAACAGGAAGAAGAATAGCCCTTCCTTCATTATGAAGTTGCTTGATGAGCTCATGTGTATAGACCTCATCAGGCAGTGAATTATACAGAAGAACTGTCTTAGCACTTTGAAGACGTGGGTGATTGAGTACTCGTTGGATAAGTGGACATGACTCCTTTATCAATTCTTCTGTAGAAAACTGCTTCTTACGTGCCCTCACTTCTTTCCGTAAGGACTTTTTATCAAACTGTATCATCGACGTAGAGGGATTGTTTTACGTAGAGAATCAGAATGCTTCAGAGCCTTCTGCTTTGGTTTAAGCAAAAGTAGAGAAGGCATATGGAACACTCTGATAGCCTCTTTTACAGTTGCATCGTCACGGTTCACATACTCTATCCAAGCCTGTTCATCAAGTATATTATAAATGATACGGCTATTAAGATAATCCTGCAGAAGTGAGTGTGAACGCATAATCATGAGATTACGTCTGCGCAATCCGTTCTTTTCTGCAAAGTTAACGAAGTCACCTACAAGGTTCTGATGCTCCAAGTAGTTTGCCAATGGTTTCATTTCCCCAAAGCTACTGAGTTTTTTTCTGTTACTATCAGTATAATTGAAAGCATACTGAAGGATAAGACCACTCATCACAGCTTCCTTATAATAAGAAGTTACCTTTGATGTATCCTCTGGTACAAAGATGTCTGGCGTAATACCACCGCCACCATATACGGTACGTCCATTTACTGTATGATAAGCTGGTCCCTCATGTTTTATACTATCCTGAGAGAAGAACTCACCATGCTGATAACGTGTGAGAATATCATTCTCATAGTCAGCATTATCACCAGGCTTGAATGGCTTTTGGATACAACGTCCTGAAGGAGTATAATAACGTGCTATCGTCAAACGAATCAAACTGCCATCATTAAACTGAATTTGCTGCTGTACCAATCCCTTACCAAAGGAACGACGACCAACAATCGTTGCACGATCGTTATCTTGCATAGCACCAGCGAAGATCTCTGCAGCAGAAGCCGAACCCTCATTGATAAGTACAACCATTGGAATATGCTGATAGCTTCCCTTACCATCACTACGATAATTAACACGAGGACTCTTTCTACCTTGTGTATATACAATCAGACGATTCTTTGGAAGGAACTCATTAGCCATCTGTACAGCAGACTCCAAGATACCACCTCCATTATCACGAAGGTCAATAACCAAGTGATCTGCACCCCGAATATTGAGAGTTTGCAAAGCTGCTAACATCTCCGCATAAGTTCTTTCACCAAAACTCTTGATACGAATATAGCCTGTTGTATCATTAAGCATATATGCAGCAGAGACACTCTTCACAGCAATATCACCACGTGTTACCGTGAACATCTTTACTCCCTTTTCACCATATCGCTTAACACCAATCTTTACCTTCGAATCCTTTGGACCCTTAAGGCGGTGCATAGCTTCCTCATTTGTAACATCTTTACCAACAAACGATTTACCATTGATACTAACAACCTTGTCACCTGCTAACAAACCAGCCTTATCTGCGGGGCCATCCTTGATAACATTCTGTATACGCAATGTATCTTGACGAATAGTAAATTCAATTCCAACACCTGAGAAAGAGCCCTTCAAGTCATCCGTAGCCAGCTGCACATCCTTTGCACTGATATAGACAGAATGTGGGTCAAGCTCTGACAGAATCTCAGGAATAGCCTTATCAACAAGTTCATCGATATTAACAGAATCAACATACTGATCATCGATGATATGCAACAGATTACTAAGTCGACTACTACCACTATTAATGATATTTAGACGATTACCTGAAAAATGATTGGCATAGAAAGTACCAATAAGAATACCGACGACAACACATAGTGCCATCAGTAACGGCATGAAATGATTGTTTTTACTCTGATTCATAAAAGCCTACCCCCACTCTTCCAGATAAGATGAAAGCACCAAGAGGGATTCGATAAATACTTGTTATACTTTGTTTTATTAACAGTGGGGATAAACTATATTAGGTATGAGACCTATTTGATTATACTCCAACAGTTTACTCAAATTCTTATTCTTGTTTATAAAGACGCTGAAGAAGAACTACTGCCATCCTCAAGACTTTTATACTCTACTTCAACTCCAGCTCTTGTCAGCAAATCTATACCATCAGTAAGACGATACTTCTCGGCATAAACAACTCGTCGAATACCTGCCTGAATAATGAGCTTTGCACATTCAATACAAGGAGAAGCTGTTACGTAAAGCGTTGAACCTTCACTATTATTACCACTTCGGGCAAGTTTCGTAATAGCATTGGCTTCAGCGTGGAGGACGTATGGCTTTGTTACGCCAGATTCATCCTCACATATATTTTCAAAACCACTCGGTGTACCGTTATAGCCATCGCTAATAATCATCTTATCCTTCACAACCAAGGCACCTACCTGACGTCGTTTGCAATAAGAATTCTCAGCCCAAATACGTGCCATTCGAAGGTAACGATAGTCAACAGCAGCCTTACCTCTTCCCTCTACAGAAGAAGATGCTGATGAGTATTTGATATATGTTCGTTATTCATTCTATTGATAGATTTTATAAATAAACATGGAAACAAACAGCAAAATAGCTATTATCCATTATCTATTATCCGATTTTCAAAACTATTACTGCCCTTTCGTAAGTCCATCTCTCTCTTTCAACGCATCAATAGTTGGCTCTTGTCCACGGAAACGTTTGTAGAGAGTCATAGGATGTTCTGTACCACCACGTGAGAGAATATTATCTCGGAAACGCTGTGCAGTAGCTTGATTAAAGATTCCTTCTTTCTTAAATACACTGAAAGCATCAGCATCAAGGACCTCTGCCCACTTATAGCTATAATAGCCAGCAGCATAACCTCCTGCCATAATATGAGAGAATTGTACAGTCATACATGTATCCATACGCTGCTCATCAATAATTGCTGGTGCCCATGCTTTCTTCTCAAAGGAGATGATATCCTCAGTGAACTCTTCTTTGTGTGTGTAATAAGCCATATCTAAGAGACCGAAACTTACCTGTCTCAAACATGCTGTTGCAGCTCCATAATTACGGCTGGCTATTACCTTTTCTATCAACTCATCGGGCATTGGTTCACCTGTCTGATAATGAAAAGCAAAGGTACGGAGGAATTCTTTCTCAACAGCAAAGTTCTCCATAAACTGAGAAGGAAGTTCTACAAAGTCCCACCAAACATTGGTTCCTGATAGACTCTCGAAACGCGTGTTAGCAAATATACCGTGAAGCGAATGACCAAACTCATGCAAGAAGGTCTCAACCTCACCTAATCTTAACAATGCAGGCTTATCCTCTGTAGGCTTAGAGAAGTTCATAACAAGAGAGGCATGTGGGCGTACATTTGTACCATCACGCTCAATCCACTGACCTTGGAACTCTGTCATCCATGCTCCATCACGCTTTCCTTTACGTGGGTGGAAGTCAACATAGAGTACAGCCAAATAACTACCATCCTTGTCGTAAACCTCATAAGGTTTTACATCTGGATGATAAACAGGTATATCCTTGTTCTCTTTGAAGGTAATACCATAAAGACGTGTAGCCAAGCCAAAGACTCCCTTGATTACATTGCCTAACTCCAAGTAAGGGCGAAGCATCTCAGGGATCAAGGTCGTATTTCTTCTTCTTCAGTAACTGACTATAATAAGCTAAGTCCCAAGGCTCCATCTTAAAGGCTGCGCCCTCTTCTTCCTTAGCTAAAGCTTCTACTTCCTCACGCTCCTCAATAGCCTTTGGTTTATAAGCCTCAATAAGGTCATTAAGAAGTTTATACACATTCTCAACCTTCGTAGCCATGCGATGTTTCATCACATAGTCAGCAAAGGTATCATAACAAAGAAGTTGAGCCATCTCTCTACGAAGATTTATCAGACGCTTACAAAGTTCAAGGTTGTTTGTGTCGTTGTCTTTTATACAAAGCGTGTTGCGCGCCATATAGAGTTCTTTACGCAGTTCACGCTGAGTACTATACATCATAAATGGGCCATAACTTGGGGCATCCAAAGTAAATACCCACCCTTTTAGTCCATGTTCTTTTGCAGCTTCGTGTGCCGCTTCACGTGCTGTATTAGGAAGTCCATCAAGCTGTTGCTCATCAGTAATGTGCAGAGTATATGCTTTATTCTCCTTCAAAACATTCTGTGAGAACTGCAGTGATAGCATTGAGGTTTCCTCAGTAAGTTTGCGTAAACGGTCCTTTCCAGCTTCATCCAACAAGGCACCACTACGCACGAAGCCCTCATAACTTTTCTCCAACAGACAGTTTTCCTCTGGTGTCAACTCTCCATGATGTTCATAAACATACTTGACACGTTCGAAAATCTTAGGATTTAAACTAACATCATTACCATGCTTAGTGAGAATAGGACTCATCTTCTGTGCCAAAGCGTCCATTTCATCATTTGTTTCAGCACTGAGCATATTAAAGAATACACTCTCCACACGACTCAGAAGATCATAGTAATGCTTACGTCCTTTAACCTCATCCTCTGGTATAATCGTATTCTCAAAGGTTGGTTCATCGGGGTTATTAATAATCTTCTCTATCTGCTCGTCCTCACGGCGAATACCTTCCATCATTGCCTCTTCATAATCAGCAAGAGTAATACGGTTGAAAGGTACCGTGTAATGCGGTGTATCATAAGGTAGGAAGAAAGGATTTATACGCTCTTTCTCCCCTGTTATATTATCTATCATTTCTTTTTCTACTTTCTCTTAATTTAATTTACAAAGATAACTCAAAAAAAGGAAATATACTATATAAAGAGGTGGAATTTAACGCAATTTTGTTTCTATATTACATGTAGAGTAATAAGTCTCTACAACTTAAACCCAAATTGACTCATTAGAAACTAATCTGATTTTTCTTTTTGGCTGTCTTTGAAACGAAGGCATAGCGAGCTACGTCATATTTACAAAGACAATACAAGATGCCGACAAGATGATTAAAAAAACATTTAGAAATAATAAGCTGATTAACGCTCAACACGATTGGTGTTTACCATCAGCACGAGATATGCTAAGCCCCAGCACCATATGTGCTAATTATCAACACGTGTAAAAAAAGGGAGCAAAAGAAACTCATTGTTGCACTTAAACAATAAGACATTAACAACTAATTGATATAGAAAAAAGTAACTGAATTTTACTAATATCAAATTAAATATTAGTAAAAGAATATAAGAGAAGACATCTATCCTCTTAAGGTTTCCAACTGCGGAATAGTAATAATTCCCCTACTCATTGTTAACAGCCCATCACATTGTAAAGCATTGAGCATACGAGAGATATTAAGACGACTTTGATGTAACTCTTGCGCAAGGTCTTCCATCGTTATCCTTAACACTTTACGACCTGCTTGTGTAAGACAGCGAAGACGTAAAAAATTAACAAACTGCTGGCGAATGTCACTGGGCTGTTGCCTCCATGGGATATGACTCATTCGCTGTGCTTGCATAGAAATACTATTGAGAAGATTAAGGCGGAAAATAAGATAATTATCAAGTAGACGTAACACCTCTGACTTATCCAACGAAAGCAGGCTACAATCTGTCTGCGCTATAAAAATCCTTTGTATAGCGTTGCATTAGTCCGAAGAAGTGTTCGGGCTGAATAACTGCTGGTGCCGACAATTCTTCCTCTATTCGATAATGATGGTTGTCAGCATGACTTATCACACGAAGTGTACCATTCATTAGAAAGAATAGCTGTGTACATTTATCATCCATGCTTACAAGCGGTTTGTCTGCAATAAGTTTATGAAAGCCAAACTTTGTTTGCCCTACGATATCTGACAATTCATCCGTACTAATACCGATGAAAAGTGGCAGTTCGAGAAGTTTATCGTAGAGTTGAAGCATAGTAATAAAAAACATATATAGCCGCCTTCTCAAGCGAGAAAGCGGCTATATTTTTATTTAACAACTTTTCCTTTCATTGAAGGGCTATACCATACTTGCAAATTACCTTTCGCATCAGAATAGATGAAGTAAGCCATCAACTCTGGATGACGTTCGAGTAATTTACGTGCTTTCTCGATACCCATCACCATAAACGAAGTAGCATAAGCATCAGCTGTAGCACAGTTTTTAGCTAAGACTGTTGCAGAAAGGAGTGAATGCTGTACAGGATATCCAGTCTTTGGATCAATGGTATGAGCATATTTCTTTCCACCTTTATAATAGAAATTACGGTAGTTACCACTCGTTGCCATAGCCTTATCCGTAACATTCAATACCGTCTGTATCTCTTGATTAACCTTCACGCTATCATCTGTTGGCTTTGTAACACCAATCTTCCAAGGCAGACGCTGTTCACTATTACCCATCGTAACAATCTCACCACCAATCTCCACCATAAAGTTTTTAATACCATTACGACGTAAGAAACGAGCAACAATATCAGAGCCATAGCCCTTAGCAATTGCAGAACAATCAAGCATAACACGCTTATCTGTCTTCTGAATTGTGTTACCAACAAGCTTCACCTTATGATATCCTACAACCTGATGCAAGCTATCTATAGCCTGCTTAGAAGGATGCTGACCAGTCTTAAAACCAAAGCCCCACATATTTACCATTGGAGCAACTGTGATATCAAAAGCGCCATCAGTTTCTTTAGAAATAGACTCAGCGAGTGTAAACACCTCACGAAACATCTCATTCACCTTCACTGGTTTGTTTTGATTAATCTGTGAAATCAATGAATTAGCTTCAAAAGTAGAGAAGGTTTGATTTACCTTCTTCAATTCTGCTTCTATCTGCGGCTGAAGATCTTCATTGCTTTGATAGGTAATATTATAAACTGTACCAAAGATAAATCCCTTGTTATGCTGATATGGCATTGAACGCTGACAACGAACAATAGCTATTGAACCGATTATCAACACAAGAAGAAAAGGAATTTGCCAATATAGTTTTTTCTTATTCATATAATGTTTTTATTTATTAAGAGTTAAGAGAAAGTTAGACTTAGAAGGAATAACTTTTTACAGTTAGGACGCACAGGCAGTACGACCATTAGTAAAAACTATTAGAGAAACTAACAACAAGTTCTCTCTGACTTCTAAATAACTATCTCATTATAGTTCAAAAAGTACATTAAAGGTGGCACCAAGCTGTGATGACCCACCACGACCATAACCAGGAACATACCAAGCTTCACCTATTTCTCCCATCTTATGAGCTACACGGAGCTTATAACGAACACTCCAACCCATACGAATAGGGCCTAAAATCTTTGCATCAACACTACCAACGAGTTCTGCCCAAAGTTGACTTCCCTTATTACCAAGAGCTCCATAAGAGGATTGTGTTCCCCAAATAGGGTCAGCAAGTCCTGGACTAAGAACATCATACTTAAACGAAGTGTAGCCTACTCTACCACCCACCATGAAACGATAATCGTCATGCTTATTCTTAAGCATATTAAAGTCGCAGCCCACTCGTCCATAAGGTGCACTCGTCTTAAAGTTTGTTCCTGTTGTTTCATCGGCTTTATCAGCCTGTCCCACACCAACTTCAACTATAGGAAAATATCTATCCTTGAGATTTACTCGTAGCAAAGCTTCATACTGACCGTATGATGCAAGCCAACGCATAGCAGGTCCAACAAGATCTACACCCACTGCTGCCCCCCTAAAGAAAGGAACGCTATCCTCCTTTACCTTTGGCAAGGATGAGCCGGCGTTGTGCATTAGCTGTAGTTGGGTACAACAGAAATAATGCATTAAGGATTAGTAAAAGTGATAAGTATATGTTCTTTCGTACCATCATAATCAACATTAGGATTACTGATTTCAACCTGACTCACACGTGTGCCCTTTGCTGATACGGCAGTAAGGGTATGAAAGAATGCTGGCGAACAGTCAACACTCTCAAAATGACTAATATTTGTCTTTGACACTGTAACTGTATCAACTGTTGTTACACCTGCCTTACTTATGAACACAAAGCGTAACATGTCACTATTGCCACTATAGCTCATAGGCAAACTGAATTTTGTCGTGTTAACCTGTTTATTCAACAAAATCGTATCTGTTTTGTTCTCACGTATTGCCGAGATAGTAAGTGTATCGTGCAAAGTATCGCCCTGTACAACATAATTAGCCCATACACCATTGGTTACAGGACAATCAATGTCAGAACAAGAACTCATCCAGATTACTCCTCCAAAGAGAAGAGTAATCAAGAAAGCTTTACTTACTATATGTTTAATCTTGCTATAGTTCATTTCCTATTGAATTATATAAATAAGTAATATCAGTTGATAAGAGTTTTTCAAACTTATTCTCACAGCTCTCCATTAAGTATGGCATATAAAAAGAGACTGTTGCTGTAATCATCTATCAAAAACTACAGAAAGAGGGATTTCTCTTACATTTCTTTCTCTATCTGATAGTCATTTCTGCGTGGATTACTGCGACTGATAAGGTCGCTCAATAAAAGCCCGGCAAGGAAAAAGCTGTGTACCCAATACCATCGCAACAAGAGCGATAAAGAAGGAAGCATGATCAGAAAGTAGGTCGCCATATACACCATTAATAAGCATAATAACCTTTTCTACAATCAGCCAAAGGAATGCTACAAAGCCAATGAAGAACATAAACGAGCCCATCAAACCAAAGACATGCATTGGCTTCTTACCAAAGTTGGTGAGAAACCAGAGTGTCAATAGGTCAAGATAACCATTGAAGAAACGATTGATTCCAAACTTTGATTTACCATACTTACGTGCTTGATGCTGTACAACCTTCTCACCTATACGTACGAAGCCTGCTTCTTTTGCAAGATAAGGGATATAACGGTGCATCTCACCATATACTTCAATATTCTTCACTACATCACGACGATAGGCTTTCAAGCCGCAATTAAAGTCATGCAAATTATGTACACCACTAATCTTACGAGCCGTAGCATTAAAAAGTTTTGTTGGTATAGTCTTTGTCAATGGATCATAACGTTTCTGCTTGTAACCACTGACAAGGTCGTACTTCTCCTCCATTATCATACGATAAAGTTCTGGTATCTCGTCAGGAGAATCCTGCAAGTCAGCATCCATCGTAATAACAACATCACCTTGAGCAGCATTAAAGCCACAGTACAGCGCAGGACTCTTACCATAGTTACGACGGAACTTTATAGCATGAACATGTTCCGCATCTTTATGATGCAAATCCTCAATGACATCCCAACTCCTATCTTTAGAGCCGTCATTGATAAATATAATTTCATACGTGAAGCCATTGGCGTTCATCACACGCTGAATCCACGCGTGTAGTTCTGGTAAACTTTCTTCCTCATTGTAAAGAGGAATAATTACTGATATATCCATTTTCTGAATTAGGAGTTTTCTATTAGAAATGAGGAATTTATTAAGTTCAAATTTAAGATATCTGTCTCTTGCCTTTCTTAGACATAATAGCTGCAATAAATAGAGAGCATAAGCCACCTAACATTACGGCAGTAACAAAAGTGCTTGAGGCTAACGAGTAGGGTTGAAAAGCCTCTGGCAACGCTGCAATAAACTGATCATATGGAACACCTATAGCTGCGAGAGTGCTTTTTCCCTCATTACTGGAATAGAGATTAGTAACCATCATGAGTAATTTCCCATTATCAAGATAGTGCATATAAAGCCATTGCAGCAAGCTAAAGATGATTGCAGCATTAAAGAAAACACGTACACAATAAAAAAGACTACGACGAAAAGATATAACTCCATTACGTCCCTCCTCACGAAAAATCTTCAATCGATAAGCAACAAAGAAAGGAGTTGAAATAGAGAGTAAAAAACTAAATTGTGCCAAAACTGGCAGAATGGTTATACCCAACAAGCATACGAAACTTGCTGCCCAAATGATAGCAAGATAAATACCATCATAACGAGTATAAGCTGTCAGCTGTTTAAAATCTTCATAAATCATGATACAAAAGTACGGAATATTTATTATAAATAATGTAGTACACTGCCAAATTATGGTTTTTGTTAAAAACAGAAAAAGTTTTGATTTCTCTTTGCCAGAAATAAATAATTTATGTATCTTTGCCCCCCTTTAACAGCAATGGTAAAAGTAGAAGACAGGGCAAGTCTCTTACGACCAGCTCCCTTTGAATCCCCCAGGACAGGGAACGTAGCAAGGGCAGAAGGTTGTAGCGGTGCGATAGGAATCGCTTGTCCACCCCGCCTCTTTAGCTCAGTTGGCCAGAGCACGTGATTTGTAATCTCGGGGTCGTTGGTTCGAATCCGACAAGAGGCTCAAATTAATAGAATGACTAAGAACACAGAAGAAGGTATGTCGTGAGGCATACCTTTTTTTGCATTATATGGCATCAGAAAAGTTTCTGATAACCCTAATTGGAAAGATCAAAAAAAAATAATAAGACGTCCCACAGAAACCCTAAATTATCAGGACTATATTTTTATCTTGGAATTACATTGTCAAGCAGGAGAAAGCCCCCTACTCCCCAAATCTTCGCGGCGAGTTTGACAAATTCGACCTTACCATCAATGTAATCTGCAAAATATTCTGCTGCTGGTACACCATCAGGAAGATTACATGAGCCACAACCGCCACACGAAGGTGCCTTACAATGGAAACGTTCTTGAATAAACTCAATTCGCTCTTCTCGGTCTGAATATTCTATTTGTGGTGCTAACATCTAACTTACTATTTGTTTAAAAAAAAGTATTTTTATCTCCTTATAATAATTAATCTGCAAACTTACACAAAATATTCGACATATAATGAAATAATTACAAAAGTTTCAGCAAGTAAAAGCAAAACAAGTTTACAAAACTTGATTCAACTGTGCAAAATACTCCAACTTTAACAAATGAGGGTGTTCATACTCCTCTACAACTTCATGCTGCCATGTTGTATGAAAAGGAATATGAGCTGCCCAACCACCAAGTTTTAATACGGGCTCTATATCCGAACGAAAAGAATTACCTACCATCAATAACTGCTCAACATTAATAGAAAACCTCTCACACAATTGGTAATAAGATGCCTCTGTCTTATCTGAGACAACTATAATATCATCAAAATATGGCTTTAAGCCTGAACGATGAAACTTATTTTCTTGATCAAGCAGTTCACCTTTAGTAAAGACAACTAAATGGTATTCTCCTCTCTCACGTAAAACCTTCAAAGTTTCTTCAACTCCATCCATTGGCTTGCCTGGTAATTGGAGAAGTTCTTTACCTAATTTTATAATCTTCTCAACCTCATCTGCTTTTAACCTTCCCCCACTTACCTCTATTGCATTCTCCAATAGAGATAATAAGAAAGCCTTACTCCCATAACCTAAAAGTGGCATATTTGCTGTTTCAACAGCAAAAAGAGCTTTAGAAATTTCATCGGCTGACGCGTATGACTTTAATAGCTCACAATACTCTTTCTCTACCGCCTCAAAATAAGTTTGACACTCCCACAGGGTATCATCTGCATCAAAGGCTATTAATGATATATCTTTCATAACTTTATTGTTTCCACCTGCAAAATTACATTATTTATATGTAACACAAATAACAGCCACAAAATAATCTATATATTTAACTAACTACCTTATTGAGGTAAGTGTCGTTCTAAAAAAAGATCATTATAGACTTAACTTAAACACCAATTGGTCATTAGACCACAATATGTATAATTCTTATTACTAATGGCATTATTTCCTAACATCTTTTATTTTTCTTATACTTTAGAATACTTCCCTCAAAAAAATATTTCTTCAAAAATGAAATAAACATCAATCCCTTTTGCCACCAAGATTCCAAGCATAAAAAAACACAGAAAATTAGTAATTTATCCAATATTTTTTTAGCCCAAATAATTTTTTGCCGAATGAATAGTTTTATATAAATTTGCAACAGAAAGTTTATCAAAATGGAAAACTTTTGAAGAAGAAAAAAATAAAAAGTTATCCAAAATAGACAACTTTTACACAAATATAGTGTATTAAAATTACACCTTCTGATAGACAGTAACAACAGAGTTATAAACACCTAAAAAGATAAAATAAGCAATGGAAATGAAGAACTTTACAATCACAAAACGTGATGGGTCAAAGGATCGGTTCTCCCTCGACAAAATTATGAATGCTATTCTCAAGGCATTCGAAAGCGTCAACGAACCTACTGATTTGGGTACTTTATCAAAAATCATCGCTAACTTGAATATTCAAAACGACATCAAGGTAGAAGACATCCAAAATCAGGTTGAGTTGGCACTTATGAAAGAAGGCTATTACAAGGTAGCAAAAAGTTTCATCGTCTATCGTCAACAACATACTGAAGACCGTGAAACTCTTGAAAAGATGAAGTTTCTTTCTGACTATTGTGTTGCATCAAATGCAGCTACAGGTTCAAAATTTGATGCCAATGCAAATGTTGAACATAAGAACATTGCAACACTTATTGGTGAACTCCCTAAGCAAGGATTCATTCGTCTCAACCGCAGACTACTTGTTGATCGTATTAAGAAGATGTATGGTAAGGACTTGGCTGATGAGTACATTGACCTTCTAAACCATCACTTTATATATAAGAATGACGAGACAAACCTCGCCAACTATTGTGCATCCATCACTATGTACCCTTGGCTTATTGGGGGTACAAATTCAATTGGTGGCAATTCTACAGCACCAACAAATCTGAAAAGTTTCTGTGGTGGCTTTATTAATATGGTATTCATGGTGTCATCTATGCTTGCTGGAGCTTGCGCAACGCCAGAATTCTTGATGTACATGAACTACTTTATCCAAAAGGAATATGGTAAAGACTACTGGGAGCGTGCTGATGAAGTTGTTGATCTTAGCCTAAGAAAGCGTACCATTGACAAGGTGATTACTGATTATTTTGAACAGATAGTTTATTCACTGAACCAGCCTACAGGTGCTCGCAACTATCAAGCAGTATTCTGGAACATTTCTTATTATGACCGCCCATACTTCGAGTCACTCTTCGGAAACTTCTATTTCCCAGATGGTTCACAGCCTGACTGGGAGAGTCTTTCATGGTTACAAAAACGCTTTATGACTTGGTTCAACCAAGAGCGTCTAAAGACTGTCCTCACCTTCCCTGTTGAAACAATGGCTTTGTTAGCAGAAAATGGTGATTGCAAGGATAAAGAATGGGGTGACTTTGCCGCTAAGATGTATTCAGAAGGACATAGCTTCTTTACATACATGAGTGATAATGCTGACTCACTAAGTTCATGTTGTCGTCTACGTAATGAGATTCAAGATAACGGCTTCTCTTATACGCTCGGTGCTGGTGGCGTCTCAACTGGATCAAAGAGTGTATTGACAATCAACCTCAATCGCTGTATTCAGTATGCAGTCAACAACAACCTTGATTACAAGGAGTATCTGACGCATATTATCAAGTTGTGCCATAAGGTACAATTAGCATACAATGAAAACCTCAAGGAGTTACTGCGTAATCACATGCTCCCACTCTTTGATGCTGGATACATCAACATTGATCGCCAGTATCTCACTATTGGCATCAATGGTCTTGTAGAAGCAGCAGAATTCATGGGACTTGACATCACACCGAATGAGGACTATAAGAAGTTTGTACAGACTGTACTTGGATTGATAGAAACACAGAATAAGGCTTTCCGTACAAAGGAAGCTATGTTCAACTGCGAGATGATTCCTGCAGAGAATGTCGGAGTAAAGCATGCTAAATGGGATTCAGAAGATGGGTATTTTGTTCCACGCAGCTGTTATAACAGCTATTTCTATCGCGTTGAGGACAACTCGTTGACGATTCTTGACAAGTTCAAACTGCACGGAGCACCTTATATAGAACATCTAACTGGTGGTTCTGCACTTCACATGAACCTCGAAGAGCACCTCTCCGAGCCGCAGTATCGTCAGTTGTTGCGTGTCGCTGCACAGGAAGGTTGCAACTACTTCACATTCAACATTCCAAATACCGTCTGCAACGACTGCGGTCACATAGACAAACGTTATATGCACGAATGTCCACATTGTCATTCTAAGAATGTTGATTATCTCACTCGCATTATTGGTTACATGAAACGTGTTAGCAACTTCTCTGTACCTCGCCAGGAGGAAGCACACCGCCGTTTCTATGCAGGAGAAGATAAATATACAGTTAATACAATAAATGAGAAGTTATGTAAAGAAACGGTTACTGAAACCAAGAACGCATAACAGACATTATTGTAACAACGCTTTAACTTACTAATAGGGCTGACAGACTTCACGTCTAATACCCCTAAAATCATTTACGGACACACGCTTATGTGTGTCCGTATTTGTTTATATTCCTCTTCATAAATTTCATGCTGCAACATTCAAAACAAATCTAATCTTATAGGTGGATTATTGACATAAAAATGTTTAAAGAAAATACATTGTCCATTAACAGTGATTCCTTCTTTTAAAAGATCCGCAACCCCTTTGTTTTAATGCTCCTCCGTCTTCTCCTTTTCTCCGTGTAACTATTTCGTCAGAAACCTAACCTTAAGTGGCAAACCTTATCACTCCAAAATTCTGAAGACCAGTTTCCTATCTCTGTTTACATATCCTTAATAATTTAATGGTCCAAAACCGCAGCCCCCTTCACTAAGAGGTCTGTAATATGCATCTTATTACAATAATTATTTTTAAGCACATAGGAATTTACAGAGGTCTCAATTTATAAATCAAATGCCAAGTCTGGATTATTTAGGAAGGCCCTATAATGATCCATAGCCCCTTCAAAGAACGTAAGATAGCTTTGTCTTGCGCTAGGATGATAAGTATTCAGAATAATCAAAGCTTCTACATCATTCTTTGCAGGACGTATTCTTATACTATTCTTACCTTGTATTTTTCAAAAACTCATCTTCTCCACCAAACATGTTAATTACAAAGTTATAAATATTATTGTTAGTACAAACAATGACATTAGGATTGAGGATTTTGATTTCCTTCTCCAAAAGAGGCTTATAATCAGCATTGTTTAAATAATAATTGAGTTTGGAATTAGAAATAGTCCTCTTACCTCCTTGTTTTTTACATTCGACAAAAGCAAATGGTTTTGTGAGGAAGATCCTTTTGACGTCTTCCTTATCAAGAGAGTCGAAAGAAACAACACTACCAACACGAGAATTGTATATGCCATAAAATAAATTTGCAATATTATGAATGAATTTTTGACCTTAACTCTCTATTTTTTTAGCTTTCCTTTTTTTCGTCTCCTCCTTATCGTCTGGATAATCCTTTAACCATTTACGTGCATCATCACTCCAATCTGAAGGTTGATCCTTCAAAAGAAACATTATTCGTTTATTTTCTTTTTCCCAATCATCTTCAACATCTATTGATAAATCGGGTTTATACATCAAACCATCATATGTAAATATTATATTGTCATTTATATCACGTCTCTCGTGATATTCATCCTTCCTACTTGCTTTTTATCCAATCGCTGAATAGCGATTCTAACTAGTTGTCATATTTTTCCCATTGTCACTTATTTTATTAATGTGAGTATTTTTTTATCTATCAATTTAGTAATCTCTTTCTTTCAAATGAAAGGTTTATTAAAGCCTACAACATATTCAGTATGAGGGTGATCATGGTTAGGACTAATCTGCCATTTGAGTTCCAAATCTACCGGGAGCTGATGCATAAACCTAGCTAAAAGATTCATATCCTTCTTTGTCTTTCTTGTATTAATGCTTTTTAATTCTAATCCAAGCATCACGAAACGAAGATTATTTTTATAAAGCTCATTCTTATATGGTATGGGATGAATAGGGTGAGCAAGGGAAGAGGCTGCCCCTGAGATAATGAAAGCTGCAATACGAGAGCATGATTTAAAATCACAAATATCCATACTTATGAGACCAGGTGTTTCTATAAAATGACGAAAAAACAACAGATAGTGTAAAATACTCTTTTGTAAAGTACAATACGACGAAGAAAGTATGATATTATAGAGACCCCATCTTTCCCTGAATGTCTCATATTGTAAGTTAGAATGCAAGTCTAAAAAAAAAATACTATCGGTAAGATCTTTTATATCTTTTTTTATGAAAGTATCTATTTCAGATGTATATACTTCAGCATTGTCCGTGAAGACAAAAAAATTGCAAGGTATTGTTTGGACTCCAGATTATTATTGCAATTAGATATATCCTCATAAGGTTGTTTTAGACAGCTTAAATATTCTGTGGCTTTATCTCCGAAACAATGATAAGCACATAATCGTTTATGACGTACTCCAAAAATCTAAGGGCTGTTTTGATTCTTCCATTTTTTTATTTATATTTTTTTAAGTTTACTTCCATTATTAGCAGATTTGAATATCTGATGTAAAATTAGCAAAATCTTTTTAAGAAAAAAATCTTTCTGTTAAAAAAAGTATCCTATCGAGGTTCTATTTATAGAAGACAACCATACCTGTGATTTTTCACTGCACCAAGAAAAGTGAAAAAAGGAAACTAAGTAGTAGCTCGGATTAGGTGATTTTAAAGGTTGCTACTTTAATGGTCAGATAGCCGACGCAACGCTGTGTTACCTAACATATATAGACATGCCTTTGGAAAAATAATCACAAAACATCAAACCATGGGCGAACTCTTTTCGGATATGGAGGACGACCTCATGGCACTCATGTTATGGAAGAGAGTTCTTGCTTGTCTCGAGCGCATTCTTCGCGTTTTAGGAGAAACGCTTGGGGTGACACCCCCAACACCTTATGGCTACAATCAGCGGTAATAACAAAGCGATGTCCAAAATCCTCGTAATGGCTGAAGCATTGGAAAAATGAGATGAAGTATATGGGCACACTGCATAACTTCACTTAGTCATGTGTTAAAAGTCAATGAATATGGGGGACGACAGGCAAAGGGGAGTGAGAAAAGACAATGTTTTAAGGGGGTGGGAAACTTTAGTTATTTATTACCAAGCCATATTCTTTGACTTAATTACAAACATCAAAAATATAGGTTACTTAGTCAAACATAATTTTCTCCATTTTCTTTTTTATATTAATAGGACATTTATCATAAGGTAGAATCCGTTTGCGATATACATATCCAAGGTATGCACTACCATTTTTAGAGTAGGCCCTATACCAATCCCCGTCTAAAACAGGCGTATACAAAAAAATATCATTTTTCAATATTTTACCTTTAACCCTATACTTTTTAGAAGGCCCCTCTCTAACGTAAGTAAAGCCGTCAGAATCATTAATAATCGCTGGAAATTTCATATAATCATCTCTATCTACAAGACTGAGCCCATTTCCATCATATATAGAATTAATATCAGAATATTTAAAGCTACGAGGTGATTCTGTATTCACCATAAAATATAGTACTTTATTCCCTAAATTAACTTCGACAACAGAGTCAAGGGGATTGCCATAGCTAAATATACACGCATTTTTTATCGTATCAAAAATTATTCGCTCATTCTTTCCTTGGTAAAGGGAGCTAATAGAATAATTACAGTCTCCTATCCCAATGTAATCTTTAGTATGACACGTACTAAGAACTTTATAAAGATCATATAAACAATCCTTAGCTGAGTGCTGCGCATACATAGAAAAGAAACACATGCATGATAAGAGGGTTATCGTTATATATCTTTTCATAATCAAATATTTTACTTATATGTACTTAACAAAAGTTTCCCACCCTAATAAATAGAAAAATAACAGTTTGTCGAATTTTCTTTGTAAATTAGTAATCGCTAAACAACTGATTTTTAAAGACAAGACAACAAAACTATTATGGAAGCAAAAATAGAGAAAAAAAGCGAGTCATCCAAACTCTTGAGTGTTAAAACTCGAATGAGTGATGATTTATTTTATCTTTTTGGCAAGTTTTGCAACGGTCACTTGTTATCTTGCCTGTCATTGGAGAAACGCTTGGGGTGACGCCCCAACACCCTATGGATACAATCAGCGGTAATAACAAAGCGATGTACAAAATCATTGTAATGGCTGAAGCATTGGAAAAATGGGATAAGGTATATGGACACACTGCATAACCTCAGTTAGTCATGTGTTAAAAGTCAATGGAAATAGGGGAACGATAGGCAAAGGGGAATGAGAAAAACCTGTGTTTGAAGGGGTGGGAAACCTTAGTTACTCATGTATTCCTCCCCATTCATTTTATAATTCATTTTCCTTTGTTTTTGGTATAGCAAAAGGTAAGGAATCTATCCCTGCCTTTATACCTAATCTTTTAAAAAACACGTTGATAATCAGATGATTATTGCAATAATTCTCGATTTGGAGCATTAACGAAGCATTATCTTTCAAGTATTCTTCGTTTTGCATTTTCAAGTACCTCGAGAAATTCATCCAACATAAATGAAATTTTTTCATCAAGACAAAATTCAATCACAAATTTTTCTGTTTCTTTGTTGACTTCGGCAACCATTTTGTTTTCATACCAGATTTCCGCCACAAGATTTTCTCTATCAGGAACACTTGACAGTTCTATATTAAATTTACTCATATTTTTTATTCTAAAAATCCTATAAATATTTCGCCACCACCACTAAATCTTGCACATTGCCCTCCTGGAATTCTATATCCAATACATCTCCAAATCTAACATGATGCCTTACAGTATTGATAGCATTAGGATTAGTTACTAAAGTTTCCCACCCTAATAAATAAGATAGAAAAAACAGTTTGTCGAATTTTCTTTGTAAATTAGTAATCTCTAAAGAACTGATTTTAAAGACAAGACAACAAAACTATTATGGAAGCAAAAATAAAGAAAATAAGTGGGTTATCCAAACTCTTGAGTGTTAAAAGTCGGATGAGTGATGATTTATTTCATCTTTTTGGCAAGTTTGGCAACGGTCACTTGTTATCTCGCCTGTCATTATAGATGACACCATGCTTGGGAAGAATGGCGTGAGAATGCAAGGTATTAGTCGTGTTTTCAATCATGTAAAAGGCAGATGTGTATTGGACTACAAACTACTACCTCGTGCATCCTTTGACAGCAAGACAACCATACCCTTTGTTTTTTTATCATTCCAGTCCAATTTGACAACTTATAGCTAAGTGAAAAGTGCTCCATAACATTGGTGTTAGAACTCCGCACCAATGGTGCTTACCAACAGCACAATATGTGCTAAGCAACACTACAAGTATTTTAAAGTTTCTATATGCAAACTTATATCAAGATGTAAAAAATGAATACTCATCTCAAACTTTCGAATAGTTTAATCATCATTCTTAAACACAATCATTTGCGATTCCCTAAAACTTATTGGTATATCCATAATAACCGAATGGACTTTAATGCACCCATCCTCAGTATAAAAGAGAACAAAGTATTTTTTTCTAAAAATAATTTTTGCTGTCACTACTGTCATCCAAAAATTATCATATAACTTATTAGTTTACAGTGGTATTACATGAAATCTTAAAAGTGACAGCAACTTAAAAATAAAAAAATACTCTTGTAAGATATGTAATATAATCCTCCTATCCGAGTATAAAACTTCAAAAAAACACATTTACATTATCTTACCTTAATGCTTTAATCCAAGCAAATAAAGTCAATTCCAAACGTTAGTCATGTTCTTTTCATCACATTTTATTATAATTTCTCCACTCTCTTTATGTTGTTTTGATTAATATTATTATCTTTGCAGTGATTATTTCGAAATAAATATCTCTGTTTATCCGAGAAAGATGAGCAGACAGTAAATTCTAATCGTATAAATGAAACAATTCAGACTGGTGGACAACATCGTCGGATGGCTTGCATTCTTTATTGCAGCTTTCGTCTACTGTTCCACAATTGAACCGACAGCCAGTTTCTGGGACTGTCCCGAATTCATTACAACAGGCTATAAACTGGAGATTGGACACCCTCCTGGGGCACCATTCTTTATGCTTACAGCCAATCTTTTCTCACATTTTGCAAGCGACCCAACAGAGGTAGCACGTATGGTTAACACCATGAGCGCATTGCTTTTCGGCAACGTGTATCATGTTCCTTTTCTGGACCATTACCCACCTCTCACGTAGACTGATTGTGCGTGATGGTGAAGCCCCTTCACTTGCAAAAACTATCGCTATCGAAGGTGCAGGCCTTGTTGGTGCACTGATTTATACATTCAGTGACACTTTCTGGTTTTCAGCAGTTGAGGGCGAGGTATATGCCTATTCATCAGCGTTTACAGCTGTTGTATTCTGGCTTATATTGAAATGGGAAGATAATGCAGACAAGCCTCATTCTGACCGTTGGTTGGTACTGATTACCTATATGACTGGTCTGTCTATTGGTGTGCACCTACTCAACCTTCTTTGTATTCCAGCCATTGCACTGGTTTACTATTATAAGAAGGTGCCAGATGCAAACTTGAAGGGTTCACTCTTTGCCTTGCTCCTCTCTGTAGTTCTCGTTGCAGCCGTTCTGTATGGTGTTGTTCCAGGTATTATCACAGTAGGTGGATGGTTTGAGTTGTTCTTCACGAATACACTTGGCATGCCATTCAACACGGGTACCATTATTTATATTGCCTTACTCATTGCTTCTTTCATTTGGGGCATTTATGAGACATATCAAGATAAGAACCCACGCCGTCAGAATATAGCATTCTTGGCAGCACTGGGACTGATTGGTATTCCATTCTATGGCTATGGATGGACAGCATTCTTTACTGGACTTGTCGTTCTTGCACTCGTTTACGTACTGCTTCAGTGGCAGCGTCCATTTAACAAAGATGGCAAAAAGCAACGTGTTGCACTTGTTTCTTCACGCATAAAGAATACAGCTTTGCTGTGTATGCTGATGTTGTTTATCGGCTACTCTTCATATGCTGTAATTGTTATACGCTCAACAGCCAATCCACCAATGGATCAGAACTCACCAGAGGATATCTTTACTTTGGGTAGTTATCTGAGTCGTGACCAGTATGGTGACCGTCCATTACTCTACGGACAGGCATACTCAAGTCAACCTGCTGTGGCAGAAGATGGTATGCACTATAAGTTTGATGAGGGTGCACCAGTTTATGAGCGCAAGGAGAAGGCGTCTAAAGACGAGAAAGACTCTTACTTCATTGTCCGTCATAAAGCAACACAGGTTTTTGAACAGAATATGTTATTCCCACGTATGTACAACCCTGGTTCTGCTGGTCTATACGAACAGTGGATGGGTGGTATTACTGGACATGATGTTGATGGCGTAAAGATGCCTACACAATGGGAAACTTAAAGTTCTTCCTTTCTTACCAGTGTAACTTCATGTACTGGCGTTACTTCATGTGGAACTTTGCAGGACGACAGAACGATATTCAAGGTAATGGTGAACCAGAACATGGTAACTGGATTACAGGTATATCATTCATAGACAATTCACTTTATGGTGACCAAAACTTGTTACCAGATGAGTTGAAAGCAAACAAGGGACACAACGTCTTCTATTGTCTACCATTATTGCTCGGTTTAATCGGTCTTTTCTGGCAGGCATGGCGTGGAAAACGTGGTATACAACAGTTCTGGGTCGTATTCTTCTTGTTCTTTATGACTGGTCTTGCCATTGTTGTCTACCTGAATCAGACACCAAGTCAGCCACGTGAACGTGACTATGCTTATGCTGCTTCATTCTATGCATACGCTATCTGGTGTGGATTAGGAGTATTGGCACTCTACGACTGGGCACGTAAACTCAAGGTTGCACCAGTATTATCAGCCTCTGTCATCTCACTTGTTTGTCTGCTTGTTCCTATCCAGATGGCATCACAGACATGGGACGACCATGACCGTTCAGGTCGATATACTTGCCGTGACTTTGGTCAGAACTATCTTAATTCATTACAGCAGAAGGGTAATCCTATTATCTTTACGAATGGTGACAACGATACCTTCCCACTTTGGTATAACCAAGAGGTTGAGGGAGTACGTACAGATACACGTGTTTGTAACCTTTCTTATCTGCAGACAGATTGGTACATCGATCAGATGCGTCGTCCAGCATACAACTCACCAAGTGTTCCTATCTCATGGCCACGCCTTGATTATGTAAGCGGAACAAATGAGTATGTACAGATTCAACCAGAATTCAAGGAACAAATACGAGAATTCTATAAGCAGGATCCTGTTTCAGCAAAGGCACAATTTGGTGACGACCCATTCGAGTTAAAGAATATCCTCAAGTATTGGGTACGCTCAAAGAATGCTGACAGCCATGTTATCCCTACTGATACCATCTACATGACTATCGATAAGGAGGCTGTTCGTCGCAGTGGCATGATGCGTCCAGGTGATTCTATTCCAGATCGAATGGTTATCTCATTGGCAGGTAAACAAGCTTTATACAAGAATGACTTGATGATGCTTGAGATGATTGCTAACTGTAACTGGACACGTCCTCTCTATGTAGCTGTAACCGTTGGAGCTGAGAACTTTATGAACTTAGGTGAAAACTTCATTCAAGAAGGTCTCGTAAATCGTATTACCCCATTCTCTACAATGGACAATGCAAATTCTACTGGCATCAATATGCGTAACTTCGATACAGAGAAGACTTATGATGTCATGATGAATCGCTTCAAATGGGGTGGTCTTAGCAAGCCAGGACTTTACATCGATGAAACTGTAGCTCGTATGTGCTATACACATCGTCGCGAGATGGCTGACCTTGCACTTCACCTCATTGCAAAAGGTGAGAAGGCTAAAGCGTTGAAAGTATTACAGAAGGCTGAGAAGGAAATACCAAGCTATAACGTGCCAATCAGCTACATGAGTGGTTCATCAGATATGGCACGTGCATACGCATTACTTGGTCAGAAAGTTAAGGCACGCCAGATGTATGATGATTTGTGGAAGATTTCACTTCAGTATGTAAACTACTATTTGAGCCTTAATCCACGTCTCTTCAATATGTCTCAGAGTTCATGTAAGATGAATTTCCAGATTATGATGAATCTTGTTAACGACAATGAGCAAGCTGATCGTGAATGGGCAAACAAACATGCAGCCCAGCTTGACAACCTTTTTGTAAGATTCAAAAATAGAGGTGGTGCATTGATGTAGGATTACTATAATCCTATAATGATATTCAAAACTAAAAGCCAGAATCTGGTTGTCCTTAAAGACAGCCAAACTCTGGCTTTTTGCTTTACACTATCCACTCTTAGCTTTACATTAACAAGCTCTTAGTCGGATAGACGATAATAATATTAAAGTACAAATTCTATCTCAGTCATTGAGAAAAGAGTTTAGGGAGTATCGAATAATATGCTAATAGAACAACCTGCACGCTGGCTACGTATCTTTTATCCACATGCTCTTTGGCGTATGGACAAGAACGACCATTCCGTTTATCTCACATTTGATGATGGGCCAATACCTGAAGCAACACCATTTATTCTCGACATACTTGACCAATTCAATGCAAAGGCAATGTTCTTCATGGTTGCTGACAATGTAAGAAAACATCCAGAAATCTATGAGGAAGTAATTCGTCGTGGACATAAGGTGGGAAATCATACTTATCATCATCTTGGTTCTTTCAAACACTGGACACTAACCTATGCTGTAGATGTTACTAAGGCAGATGCACTTCTCAACACTCCTTACTTCCGTCCACCACACGGATGGTTACGCCATACAGTATATTGGTGGGTAAAGCAAAATTATCGTGTTGTTATGTGGGACCTTGTGACACGTGATTATTCTAAATGGTTATCAGCTGCAGATGTTGTAAACAATGTAAAGCGATATGCTCGTAATGGTTCTATCATCACATTTCATGACTCTCTCAAAAGTATTGATAAGCTTCGTACAGCACTCCCAGAATCATTACAATGGCTTAAAGACCAAGGTTATGAGTTTAAAGTCTTCCCTGATGACCCTGCCGAGACCTTTTAATCAAACATTCCTCTATGGTATAAAAAAATATTGCGGTATTAGTTCATGTATCTCCTTTTACTATCATTTAATTAACCCCTTTCTTTCTATTAGAAGATTTAAACTCATTTTATGTCATCAATAGATGCCTTAAGCCCTAACATAAATAAGAAAGATTCAATTGTTGTCCAATCATCAACGATAAAATCTTTAGCACACTCCATGGGATTCTTTGCTTGTGGCATAGCAAAGGCAGCACCTGTTGATGAAGCTGTAGCACAGAAATATCGTAAATGGCTGGAGAATGGTGAAGAGGCTTCAATGGCATATATGACAAATTACTTAGAGAAACGACTTGATCCACGACTTCTCGTTCCTGGCGTACGGAGTATCGTTTCACTTGCTCTCAACTATGCTCCAGCTCAACAGCTACCTAAAGGCGAGTATCAAATAGCAGCTTACGCACTTGGTTTAGATTATCATGATATAATGAAGCAAAAGATGAGGGAATTAGCGATAAAGATAACAGAACGATGGCAACTCCCCAAACAAGGAGAAGGCGAAGAATCCTCAGTACGTTGCTTCTGTGACACTGCTCCTGTCCTTGAACGTTATTGGGCACAGAAGGCAGGACTTGGATGGGTAGGACGCAATCATCAGCTCATCATTCCTCATGCAGGTTCTATGTTCTTTTTGGGTGAGATTTTCTTACCTTTTGATGTTGATGTGTACGATGAACCGATGACAAACCGATGTGGAAGTTGCCATCGTTGTATTGATGCCTGCCCTACTCGTGCAATCATACCTGATGAAGATTTCCATGCAGAACGATGTCTTTCATATCAACTGATTGAAAATCGTGGAGAACTATCTGACGAAGCAAAAAGCCATATGGGTGATACAATATATGGCTGTGATCGATGCCAAACAGCATGTCCTTGGAATCGCTTTGCGACACCTAATACAGAACCAGCTCTCCAACCGAAGCCTGAGCTTCTCAGTATGAGCAAAGATAAGTGGCATAATCTAACAGTTGAAGATTATCAACGGTTATTTAAAGGATCTGCAGTTAAACGAGTTAAATTCGAGGGTCTGAAAAGAAATATAACCGTAAAGGAAAAATAAGTCTTTCCTTAGATATATGTAGTAATAAAAGCTCTTTAACAAGAGAGATTACTATACTTCCTACCAGAATAAGTTTATTTTATATTTGCTATCACTTTTTAACATTTTTCCGTAACTATACTGTAAACTAAGTTGTTAGCCAAAGACCTTGAATGAAAGAAGTGACAGCAAAAATTAGTTTTAAGGAAAAAAACACCTTGTTATCAGTACTCAGTGGTAAAGTGCATCATCTATCTCAGTACTTTTAAAATTCTTTAGAAGAAGGAGTCAAACACAATTAAGAATCTTATCAATACCCCACTCAAAAAGTGAGATGGACCAAATAAGTTACCATTATATCTACCTACAACGCACCATAAACAACTTTAATAGTAACATTTGTTCCCACTTTCTAACTTGGCACCAACTTTGTTGCATTTATTATAGAGAAATAAAACAAAGTATTATAAATCAAATAAAGAAGATACAAACATGGCTAAAGTAGAAAAAGGAATTGTTTTCACTTCAAACAATGTAATTGATTATGCAGAAGGTGGCGTAGTAAGTAAAGAATTGGTACACAGCAATGCTGGTAGTGTTACCTTGTTTAGCTTCGATGCTGGCCAAGGACTTTCAGAGCATACCGCACCATTCGACGCTTTCATTCAGGTTGTTGATGGAAAAATGGAGTTGACCGTTGAAAATGTAAAGCATGTGATTAGTGCTGGCGAAAGTTTCATCATTCCAAGTGGCGCACCTCACTCTGTGAACGCACCTGAGCGATTCAAGATGATTATTACAATGATTAGAGGGTAGGTTCAAATAGTTTACGAGTAAACGAGTTGACAAGTAAACAAGTTGCTTGATAGAATAGTTAATTAGTTGACGAGTTGACAAGTTAACGAGTAAACAAGTTGCTTGATAGAATAGTTAACGAGTTGACGAGTTAACGAGTTGACGAGTAAACAAGTTACTTAATAATAAAATTTATAAGAACTTTTTAGTTGGTTAATAAAACGAGTTGGCAAGTTGAAATGATAAGGGGGATTGAATCCTTCTTATCAAACAACTTGTCAACTCGTTTACTTGTCAACTCGTTTACTTGTCAACTCGTTAACTTATCTACTATCTTCTACTTCACAATAGCTTGATAATCCTTTTCAAATGAACGAGGGTGGCGACCAATTAAAACCGTATTCAATAAACAGTTAGCAACCAATTCTTCATTTGTAAGGTCAACCTTAGGTTCTTTCTTAACTTCCTTACCAAGAAGAACTTCCCACGGACCATTAAAGTCATGGTCATCTGCTCCATAGAACATTTCGTTAGAATCTGGGTCTTCCATTAACTGATAACGAATCTGCTTCTTTGATGCAACTGGGTTAAGCGTTAACAATAAATTGTATGCATTACCAAACTGCACACGCAAATGGCGACCTTTAGGAAACATAAGTCCTATCTGTGGATAAATTTCATCAAACTCGTAAGCTTGGAATAACTCTTTTAGCTTCATAGATAATGTTGTAATATATTATCAATTAATACTTTCGACACACCATTGTAATGATGCAGACGAACCATTATAAATGCAAAGTTACATTATTTTTTTGATACACTTGCAAGTTAGAACATTAATTCGTATATTTGCAACGTATCACTAACCAGGGGTTCATTTACTGAAAATGATTCCCCATAAACATTCAATACACATGAGAAGAGACCAAGAAATTTTTGACCTTATTGAGATGGAACACAAACGCCAGCTCAAAGGTATGGAGCTGATTGCATCAGAGAATTTCGTCAGTGACGAAGTTATGCAAGCCATGGGATCTTACCTAACAAACAAGTATGCTGAAGGTTATCCAGGCAAACGCTATTATGGTGGTTGTCAAGTGGTTGACCAAGTTGAAACACTTGCCATTGAGCGCGTAAGCAACTCTTTGGTGCTGAATATGCCAATGTGCAGCCTCACTCTGGTGCGCAGGCTAACCAGGCTGTGTTGCTTGCCGTGCTGAAACCAGGCGACACATTCATGGGACTTGATCTTGACCAAGGCGGTCATCTCTCTCATGGTAGTGAGGTGAATACATCTGGTATCCTTTATAACCATGTTGGCTATACATTGAACCGTGAGACTGGTCGTGTTGACTATGACGAGATGGAGCGTCTCGCACGTGAGCACAAGCCAAAGCTTATTATCGGTGGTGGTTCTGCTTACAGCCGTGAGTGGGATTATAAACGCATGCGCAAGATTGCTGATGAGGTGGGTGCATTATTAATGGTTGACATGGCTCATCCTGCTGGTCTTATTGCTGCAGGTTTGCTCGATAACCCTGTGAAATATGCTCATATTGTTACCACAACAACTCACAAGACACTTCGTGGTCCTCGTGGTGGTATTATCCTTATGGGTAAGGACTTCGATAATCCTTGGGGCTTAACAACCAAGAAGGGTGATTTGAAGCCTATGTCTATGCTCTTCAATTCTGCTGTATTCCCTGGCAACCAGGGTGGTCCATTGGAGCATGTTATTGCAGCTAAGGCTGTTGGCTTTGGTGAGAACCTCCTACCAAGCTGGAAGGAATATGCAACACAGGTGAAGAAGAATGCTTCTGTTCTTGCTCAGGCACTTGTTGAGAAAGGCTTCAGCATTGTTAGCGGTGGCACAGACAACCATTCTATGCTGCTCGACCTACGTCAGAAGTATCCAGACCTTACTGGTAAGGTTGCAGAGAATGCACTTGTTGCTGCTGACATTACAGCCAATAAGAATAAGGTACCATACGATGAGCGTTCTGCGTTCCAGACTAGCGGTTTACGCCTTGGAACAGCTGCTATGACAACACGTGGCTGTAAAGAAGATATGATGTTGCTCTGTGCTGACCTTATTGATGAGGTATTGTCAGACCCAGAGAACGAGCAGGTTATCAAGCGTGTACGTGAGAAAGTGAATGAGACGATGAAGGATTATCCTCTCTTCGCTTACTAAACATAAGACTTATAAAAGATATTATACTCAAAAGAGGTGTGCCAATCATTTGGTACACCTCTTTTCGTAAAATTACCATATCCGAAATTAAAGCTTTTCAGTATCCTACATTATCCATTAGTATTTTTACAATATTCAATAAAGCGGGTATAATATCCCCTAAAATCCCATCTTCAATCATTGTACTACAGCTCCGCACACATCGTGTTGATGCCCAGCACACATCGTGCGGTAGGTAAACACCAATGGTGCTAAGCACTAAACACAATACACTATGTAAGCAACTTATTACATACCAAACGGCTTATGTATTCTCAGAATAATACTGAAGTAATACACAAGCCGTATTTTATGAGTTTATTAATACAATCCAATTAAATGGAATGTGAACTAAACTAAGATTCCCCTACTCTCCCGTATAAAACTTAATAAGTTTTGTAAGTCCCAAATTACAAGCAGGACAGAATTCTGGATGCATATTTGTACGCATACGACAGTCTGGGTATGCGCGATAAACTCCATGCTGAGAATAGCCTGCAGGTTCATAAACACCCACCTTCCACTTATCATAACGCGCATTGGGTTTATCAAGGTCAGCTGGCTGAGGAGTTGGAATAGGTGTCTTCTTGTTAATAAGATTCTCCCATTTCCCATGGAAGTCAACTAAAGTTGTAAGGTTTGGCTCCCAAGGTTCTATGTCGGTTGGATACATATTAATCTGCTCCTTTTCGTATGCATATTCATCACCCAGACCAGCAAAGGAATGTCCAAACTCATGTACAACAACTGGCTTGAAATAAGGGTTACGCACCATTGAAAGGTTATAAGAGTTTAGAATACCACCGCCACCATACTTCTCTGTATTTACAAGTACGATGATATGCTCATAAGGGGTACCAGCCAACCAGTCATGTAATTCCTTCAGATGCAACGTTGTCAGATAACGGTCACTGTAGAATGTATCAAAGTGTGAGTGAAGGGCTGTGTTTTTCCAAATACCCTTTGATGGTTCAGACGTACCACTCTCCATAGATGGCGACTTAACAGCTACAACATTAAAGCGTTGACGCAGTGACTTAAATGGCTCATGTGCAAAAAGGGCTTCGTTAGCAGTGCGACAATCTTCGATAAAGGTTGCCATCTCCGCCTCTGTATATCCCTCTGCAACATAAGCAATATGAATACAGCGTGTCGTGTCTGCAGCCTTCTGCAAGGTTTCGTAAGGTGTTACAGAACGTTCACCAATGTGACGAATGAGAATATCCTTTGGATTAACAGTATGACTCATAGACACTGTTACTTCGCGACGGTTGTTTCTTAGTTCAACTGTTATATCTACAGAATCCTTTGGAAAAGGAACGAGGAAAACATTTTCAAATGCCTTACCAGAAGGTTTCTTTGCTTCATCATACGTCAGCCATTCCTGAAAAAGTGTTGAGAATGAATTGCGATAGATAACCTTTTGTGTACGATGGTCACGTACAATAACTTGACCATTTCCTTCGACAGGTACCTCTGCCAACCGTTCATGTTTACCATACCATCGTGGTATACGTGACAACTCGTCTACAGCAATGGTTTGATGTTTAGCATTACCTGAAAAAATGTAATCAAGACGAAGTGTTGCATCCTCAAAGTAATGATTAAAATCCTGTGCTGCGGCAGTTAGCGTGACAGCCAAGAACAAGAGCGTGATAATTTTTTTCATAAGGTTATAATGAATTAGGTTTCTACATTATGATCTATTACATCAATCATGAACAGGTATTTTAATAGCTTTACGCCTATTCTCAATTAGATAAATATCATACCATATATTATCAAATACAAAGTTATCAATAATAATGAAAAAGTCAAAACGAAATACCATAAATCACAACTGGAAAACACATAAATTATAAAACAATAAACAACAAAGAACTATCTCAGCCAGAGTAAAGTCTGTATTTAACCCAAATCGTTCATTAGCCACAAAATGTATAGTTCTTATTACTATGGTATGTTACCTAATAAGCGATTGGGTTTTTAAAAACTAATAATATAATTTACTATCCTTATAACCTAAATATATATCGCTTAACTACAAAACTAATAACAAAAACATAAATCAAAAATTTGGCTGTTTGTTTTTTTTAATGTAACTTTGCAACGCAATACCGCCGATATGGCTCAGTTGGTAGAGCAACGCATTCGTAATGCGTAGGTCCCCGGTTCGAGTCCGGGTATCGGCTCCATTTGCGGAATTAGCACATCGGTAGTGCACGGGCTTCCCAAGCCTGGGAGGCGGGTTCGATTCCCGTATTCCGCTCACCGATTATTAGATATAAAAATAAGAGGGTGTGTCAAAATGTATACATCCTCTTTTTTATGCACAAAGCCCCGACTTTCTCAAGCCAGGGCTTTGCTATTTCCTAAAGTTTTTGTACCTTTAGGCATACAAAAAATCGGGGCAGTAGATATTTAGTGGGGATAGGCATATAGTTTGGCAAGTCTAAAAAGAAAGAAACTTTTATCTACAACTCCTCTTAAGTTAGCCCTAAATAGTTTTATTTTTGCATTGAAGGATTCCGCAGCAGCGTTTGTAGATCTGTTAATATAAAAGTTAAGTATGTCTTCGTAATGCTCGTAGAAAGTCGCAGCAATGACATTAAAGGAATGAAAGCCAGCTTCTGCGACGTTATTATACCATTTTGCCAATGATAGTCTGGCTGCATCTTTGATAGTATTCTTAGCAAAAATCATTCTTAGCGAATGTGATAAACCGTAAGCCTTCTTAATGTCAGGATATTCTCTGAACAGTATTTTGGCTCTTAGCTTCTGTTCATCAGTCCATTTTTCCGATGATTTGAACAACAGGTACCTACTTCTTACCAGCAGTTCACTACGTGTATCTCCATTTTCAAAAGTCAGTGGTTGATACGCTATCTTTTCTAACTTCGCATTCTCTTTCTCGTCATTTGCTTGCTGTAAAGCTGCCCAGCGATACTCTATTCTCATCTGTTGCACGGCATCACTTGCAAGTTTCTGTATATGAAAGCGATCAATCACTCGTTTAGCTTTTGGAAAACAATGCCTTACAATCTTACGCATACTATCGGATAAGTCCAAGGTGACCTCTTCTACGGCTTCCCGTTTCTTCTCATCTATCTTATCCAATACCTTGCAGACATCCAAGGATTTGGTTCCAGCAACAATGGCTACAAGACATCCTTGCTTGCCGTGTTTGTCCCTATTAGTGATAATCGTATAGAGTTCACCATTGGACAAGGATGTCTCGTCTATTGCTATATTCTTACCAATATTATCCTCAAAGAGAAGCCACTTCTGAGCATGAGACAACTGATCCCAGGACCTGTAACCACTTAGTGTTTCCTTGTATTGTTTCTCAAAAATACGTCCATTGATATGATAGAATTCCTCAAGCGTACGGCAGGTCACTGGGGATGTCTCCATACGTTTCTTTTAAAAAAGCTCCGAACTCTTTGGAATAACGAGTGCCGGAGGCTGTAATATCTATCTGCAAGGGAAGAGAGAAACTCTTACCTGTACGAATATCTATCCAGCGACGTCGACGAAGAACCAAAATAACCTTATGGTCACGAATCGGAAAGTCCGTCACCTCGACAGCTTCCATAAAAGCCTTTTTGATTCAAAAATGAAGATCATCGGAAAGTTCTTTCTCCATCTTCTCATCAAGATAAATACGTAACAATGAAGTATCAGACTCTATCTTAACAATAGAGAAATAATGTAATACATCACTGGGTAAAACGAATTCGGCTAACTGATATAGATATTTTTCTTCCATGATACAAAGGAAAGAAAAATATATTAATTAACCCAAGTTTAACACCCACTTTCGCCTAATTGTTACTGTCACCGTACTTTCCTCGTTTTTCTTATGGGCTCTGTGTCCTACAAATTTTTATTCTTTTTGAATGGTGAGTGTTTTTAAGTTCAACTTATCGTATATCTGTTTTGCTTGCTTCGAAGGACTACTGCACTGGCGCATCTCGATGGTTTCACCTAATGGATTCTTCCCTTTTGTGGTGACGAGCTTTTGGGTGCTCATACGTCGTACTATCTCGGTCCAGTAACAGGATTCTCCTTCTCGTTTAATTGACAACGGATAGTGTTTACCACCCAGTAGGCTAATAAACCGAAGAAAAGGTGTGCGTCGCTTCGCTCATCTTTCTGATGATAGATTGGACGGAGGTTGAGATCATTCTTTAGTTGTCTGTTCGTACATTCTATCTCACGGATAAGATTGTAGTATTCCCATGTTACACGCTCAGAAAGTGTCCTGATATTGCTACGGAGGAAATAGACTCCATGACCAGATTCCATTTCCGAGAGGTCTTTTATCTCCCAGTCTACACGTAGCATCTCCTTGGGTTTCTTCTCGTTTTTTATGTAGCTTATCTGGTAGAACTTCGCTATAGAAGGGTACTTCTGTATGGCACGTCCTGTACGTTCAACAACCTTTTCATAGGTCTTTGTTCCACCTTTCTTGGAGATTCCATTGTTTATCCTCTGCAGTTCCATCTCAAAACGCTCTCTCCAGACTCTGTTCATGGACGACTCTGTCATAGCTTTCGATGGAGATGTTATTTCGAGATAATAATCCTCATCATCCTCTGTCTTAACCTCTTTCAGCGTTATCTTCTGCCGACGGACATCCATAACCGTAACGCTCTTGTTATCATCACTGAGCGTATAGTCCTTCATTTTTGTACGGGATACGCAGAGATAATTGTAACCCTTTTTCTTTATTAGCTCCAAGTTCTCTTCCGTGGCAACACCTGCATCCATGACAACGAGCGTATCCTTGGTTCGTGATGGATTCCTCTTTGCTAACGTATCAATCATATTGGGTAGAGACTTGGGATCTGCTGTATTACCCTCTAAGATAGAAGAATAACGTATAAAACCTTCTTTATTGATACATAGTGCAAGTACAAGTAGCTTACAGTCAGAGCGTTTTTTTCTTTTTGAACGACCGAACTTGGCTTTATCGCTATTACGCTTACTACCCTCGAAATAGAAGTTGGTTAAGTCGAAGAGCATCAACTTGTTGTCTATATTAAAGAGATCGTCAGTAACGCTGCACAGATGACGCTCTAACTGTTCCTTTAGTTCATATAACTTGTCAGTGATTTTTATACAGAGAATTGATTCCTGGTGTCCAGCCAGGAGCTCCACTATAAAATTCGCCAGCAGCCGAGTTATCGCGCAAATAATAATAAGATGAACGTTCAGAAACTGCATATACCGTACGAACAATCAATGCTGACAAAGCCGTGTGTATCGCATTCTCCGTCCAGCCATTTTTGCGCAGAAAAACCCTCTAATTGCAGCTTGTCTATTGTCTGCTTGCAGAGCCACTCTGCACCAACATTCCTTGCGTCAGTATAGTTTGCCGTCTCAAGGTCTATGTAGTTCTCATATTTTTCTCAGCGACTTCTGCTTTTCCTTATTAAACCGATCGATTCCACCTTCTTTCTCCATACGGATCCACCATTCGTCAGCCTTTGCCTGTTCAATAGGAGTAAGACCGTCAAGGTGTTCTATGAAAAGTGAGGGTGTACTTCTGGTTTTGAAGCGTTCGGTAAGAGCGTATGCAATTTTTCGAACCTGTACAGCAGTAAGTGAAGGTTCGAACCCGATATTCAACAGAATTAGTGAATGTACATGACCCTGCACATCACGATATGACTCCTTGATGCGATAATAAGGAGCCATGTCCCCTGTGGCAGGGTTGAATCGTGTCTGTACATTTGCGTGCATGAGTGCAAAGTAACAAAATATTTTTGATATGGCTGTGTCCTACAAATCAGATTTTATTCCTCGTTACAATACCCTACACTTGATTATCAATCATTTATCAAATTGATACTACACAAAATATCCCGAAAATTTATGAAAAATAATTTTGCCAGTTAAACTTGGGTTTAAAGTTCTTGTTAGCATACAATTATCCTCACATCCATTAAAAGCCGTCTTGCTACATTTCTGCTGACTAAATCATCTCTCGTAGAGAAGAATTCTAAACACTCGATTTGTCTTGTAACTTATCTCATTGAACGGATAAGTTTAACCATGTCAGGAGGTGAGAATGAAGCGGAGAACATAAACTATTTTGATAGTATTCTTGTCTATCTAAAAAGTATGCAATCGTTAGCTGGTTTATTGAAAACCAAATTTGCTGTCATTTCTGTCAGCCATCACCTCCATTTAACATCTTATCCTACAATAGTTTACATGAAATGTTAAATATGACAGCAAACTAAAATAAAAATAAATTGGATATTAGTGCAGTTGTTTTTCTGCATATTCTGCAATCTTACTCATGCTGACAATGGAAATATTTGATAGGTTCTAAGACGTGAGAAACGTCTTATATAAGGCTGATTATTAGAGCTCATAAATAATAAGAAGACCACAAGAAGAGGGAATAAAGAACAAGTAAAACGGGCGCTTCCTTACCGTAGAGGAACCACCCGCTTTAATTATAATGCAATTTCTAATGCTCTTTAATAGATAATACGGTCGTTTATAATGGTGTTGTAAAAATAAACGTACGGATAATCCAATAAGAGAGAATACCACAGAGGTAGCCTAAGAAAGCAATCCACGTAATACGCTTCATATACCAACCGAAGGTAATCTTC
>BNJU01004095.1_pt1 | contig 76641 bp, 83 predicted proteins | sample 8539281 | NCBI WGS metagenome assembly BNJU01 (sample SAMD00202456, study PRJDB9452) | human saliva metagenome | isolation source: human saliva | place: Japan
AATAATCAATCACATTCTCCTGGAATTTCCCTAGAATTTTTCACCAGAATATTAAAACACTGCCAGATTTCTCTAGCAGTGTTTTGAGTTTCATTTATCTCAGTAAACTGTTCTTTCAGTTTCTACATCGAAGAAGTGTGCTTTGTTCAAGTCAAATCCAAGTTCAACTGTTGCACCTGTTTTGCAAGTAGTCACGAGCATCCACTTTTGGCAACAAATTCGTCTTACCAGCTTGGCAGTAAAGGTGAGATTCTGAACCAAGCAATTCAGACACAGAAATAGTCGCTTTTTACAACTGATTCTAGGGAATGTTTCATGAAAGCAGGTTCTAGCATTCACGTCTTCTGGACGGATACCGAAGATCAATTCTTTACCTTGTAGCCTTCACGAAGAACTTCTCAATGTCTCCTTCGGCACTTTCAAGCGGAAACCGTCTGAAACAATTTCGCTACCAACCAATTTCACGTTGATGAAGTTCATTGCTGGGCCTCCGATAAATCCTGCAACGAATTTGTTAACTGGGTTTTTGTAAACTTCTTGAGGAGTACCGATTTGTTCTACACGTCCGATAGTACCTGTACCAGCAGGGTTCTTAGTTGCTGACATGATAACGATACGGTCTGCAAGTGTCATCGCTTCAGTTTGGTCGTGAGTTACGTAGATAGTTGTAGTCCGATACGACGGTGGATTTTAGCAATTTCAGCACGCATTGATACACGGAAGTTTTAGCATCCAAGTTTGACAAAGGTTCGTCCATCAAGAACACTTTTGCATCACGGACAATGGCACGACCCATGGCAACACGTTGACGTTGACCACCAGAAAAGGTCAGCAGGTTTACGTTCCAAGAACTCTTCAATCCAAGGATTTCAGCTGCTTCTTGTACCGTTTGTCGATATCTTCCTTGCTGTATTTACGCAATTTCAGACCGAAAGCCATGTTGTCATACACAGTCATGTGTGGGTAAAGAGCGTAGTTTTGAATACCATGGCGATGTCACGGTCTCTTTGGAGCCACGTCGTTGACAACTCACTCCATCGATAGATGCAGTACCTTCTGTGATGTCTTCAAGACCAGCAATCATACGAAGAGTTGTTGATTTTACTACATCCTGAAGGGACCCATGAAAACGATAAATTCTTTGTCTTTGATGTCCAAGTTGAAGTCTTCAACTGAATAGTGTTCGCTATTTGGATATTTTGTAAATATTTTTAAGATTCAATTCTACCATGAGGTGAACTCCTTTTGTCTTTTGATAGTTTTATTATAGATGAAAACGCTTACATTTCTATGGCAGGTGACCAAAAAACAAAAAGTTCTGTGCAACTGCACAAAACTTTATAGAATATCTCGGTAAAATCAACTGATAACACAAGGTCAGGTCGGTCAATTCCTTTAACTGTAGCCCTGTCAATTCTTTCCATTTATCAATCTTGTATTGGAGAATTGCGGTGCAGATAGAGTTGCTGGGCTGTTTTAGATCAGAACGGCACTATTTTTCCCCAAAGAGAGAATGATTTTCTGAATCTGGTCCTGATCCAAGATCATCTGCGTGCAAGCATTCCTGATTGCCTTCAAGTTCACGATCCTTTCTCCCATACTCCAAAGATAGAGCTGAGAAAAAGTACTAAACACCCTTGAGTGACCCTGACGCCACCAAGTCTTAAAACAAATCATGCGCTCTTCTTTGATTAGTCTGACAGGGCTTGATGTCCTGTCTGAGACCAAACTTAGCCTAACATGATAGATAGACGAAGTCCAAAGTCATACTCAACCGCTTCAATCGTATCACTTAAAAATAGCTCTGTACAGAGGTGTATTTGTCTTGCTGAAGCACGAAAACATAATCCTGAGCTCCGACCTGAAGCACCGTCTGACAATTCTGGAAAGAGTTCGCATCCATATCTAGCTAAAGAAGCTAGATTTTCCTGCTGAAAATAGGGACAGATGACACAAACCAACTGAATCTTTTTGAAAAGTTTGCTAGGTGCCTGTCCCTGCTTCCATCAGAAAAGAATACCAAGGATTGAGCGAGACGAGCCTGCTCCTGCTATAGGTCAAAAGGGCAAATCAACTGCTACTGCTCGCTGAGTCCAGCCTCCAGCAAAATCCACTGCTGAGAAGCTAGCGAGCGTGAGATAGCCTTCTTTCTCACTGGTTGATCTGAAATCTGGGCTTCAGGAAACCAGTCTTGTAGTTCTTTTGCCATCATATCCTAGCCCTCCACTTTTTGGATGCACCACGAAATCAAGCTCTCAAGACGTTCCAGATTTTCAGTCATATGGAGATAGCCATCACTGCTTCAAAACCTGTGGACATACGGTAAGTCACCACATCAGCATTTTTGGCCTTGGTATGACTATTGGTATTGCGTCACGTTTGTAGATTGCTTCTTCTTTCCGTCGCACTGTCGCTCCTCCAACATAAGGGAAATCAGGCGAGCCTGAGCTTTGGCTGACACATACTTGGTCGCTTTTTGGTGAAGTTTGTTGGGTTTGAGTCATACCTTTGAGGATGAGGTGACGGCGAATATACATAGAATACACCGCGTCCCCCTCAAAAGCTAACGCAATCCCGTTAATGAGATTGACATCAATCACGTGTCCACCTCACTCCATCTTTGGTGTCTAGGAGTTTAATCCCTTGAGCAGCCAATTGGTCACGGATCTGGTCCGCTGTCGCAAAGTCACGATTGGCACGCGCTTCTGACGTTTTTTGAATCAAGGCTTCAATCTCTTCATCCAGCACTTCCTCAATAAAGACAATTCAAAGACTTCCAACATATCTGCAAGAGCTTTCTTACGACTTGCATCATAGTTACCAGAGTTTATCCATCTACTATTTCAAAAACTACTGTGATACCGTTAGCAGAATTGAAATCTTCATCCATAGCTACTGCTACAACTTATCTTTAAAAGGCTTGCAGTCTTTGAGCATCTACAGTTCCTGTAAATGGTTGCTCGTGAAAGTATTCTTTAGATACTTGAGATTGGTCTCGGCATCACGCACCGCTTTTCCGTAAAGTTGATAGAGCTTGCGGTAATGCTGGGTCGCAAAGCAAGAAACGAAGTAATTTGCCCATCAAGGGTTTTAAGGGCATCATGCACAGTGATAAAGTTGCCAAGGACTTGGACATCTTGACATTATCGATATTGACAAAGCTCATTGTGCATCCAGTAGTTGGCAAGAGTCTGCCTGTTTTGGCTTCAGACTGGGCAATCTCGTTGGTGTAGTGTGTGAAATTCTAGGTCGGCTCCACCACCATGGATATCAATAAGTATCACCAAAATCTCTGTCGACATGACTGAACACTCGATATGCCAGCCCGGACGACCAGGTCCCCAAGGGCTATCCCAAGAAATCTCTCCTGATTTGGCAGATTTCCAGAGGCAAAGTCCACAGAGTTTTTCCTTACGAGCCGTTTCTTCATCGGTACGACCTGAAGCCCCTAGCCCAAATCTTCTAAGGTTTTATTAGCCCAACTTGGCATAGTTGTGAGATTTTTTCCACACGGAAATAGACATCTCCTTCGACTCGTCAGGCAAAGCCTTTTTCCAATCAAATCTTCCACAAAGCGGATGATGTCAGCCATAAACTCCACCACACGCGGATGGCGGTCGTAGGTTTGACGCCCAAGGCTGTCACATCCTCACGAAAGGCAGCGATGTACTTGTCCGCAACCTCCTGAGGCGTGATGCCTCTTCCTTAGCAGCAGTTGATAATCTTATCATCTACATCTGTAAAATTGGAAATATAGGCAACCTCATACCCACGGTACGCAAAATAGCGACGAACCGTATCAAAAAGCCACCGTCGAACGGGCATTCTCACGTGGATATAGTTGTCACGGTTGGCCCACAAACATACATCTTGACCTTGCGTCCTCGATTGGGACAAATTTAGCAAATCACGAGACATGGTATCGTCAATTTTAATCATGCGGTCCACTCCCTTCTCTATTTCTGACTTTTTCGGCTGAAAACCAGCTCTGTAAAAGGACCAAATTGTCTGAGGCTATCCAGTTGGTAAAAAGCGCTGTCCTTCTCTCTTGGGTAAAGAGGGAATCCTCTTTCCAGGATAAGGGCGCTATCTGAATAATGAGGGTGGTCGAAAGATCCGCATCCAAGAGCGGTCCTACCAAGGAATTACCACCAATCACAAAGACATTTTTGCTTTTGTCAATCTGGTGAACAAAGTCCACTCACATCCCCAGCTACTGGCTGGTAATTGCTGACAGGCAGGTGCCTCATCATGCGTAAAGACATAGTTTTCCGTAGCTTGATAAAAACTTTCACATCTTGCAAATCTTGGATTTCCTCAAAGGTCCGCTTTGCCCATGATGGTGATATCCATTTTGCCTGTAAAAGTCATCATGTCCTGTATCCCTACAGAACCAAGCTGATGCAACTAGTCTATCCTGTGCTGGCTATCTGCCAGTAGCTCATCCATGGTGATACAGCCGTAAAAATATACTGCCATTCTTGTAGTTTTCCTTTTCTGAGTTCTGCTTCGCCTTCACTTGCGGGATAGGACCCAGATGATTAGACCTAAGCTAATCAAAGTATTCAGTAAAAACTTTGCTGGACAAGAAAAATAAGCCAGAAAACAGCAATCCAATCTGTAGCAGAACGGTTCATTCTTAAACATTCAGCGCCTCCTGTCTACTTCCAGCTCAAATGGTAAAGGTAGGCAGAGAGCAGGGACCAGAAGACTGAAAAATCAGATTTCCCGCACGAAACAAACTGAAAAACAAAACAAGACTTCCTGCCAAATAGGAGCGCAAAATACTTATTGTCCTTGAAAAATCTTTCATTAAAAAGTTCCTCAAGTTATCGTCCAAAAGCAGTATAGCTGAGCTTGTTCTTCCAAGAATTTATAATTTTGAAGAATAGTAACTCGCTTCTTGCTTGAATCATATAGATATCCTCTACAAACCAGACGATCTGTGACTCAGCTTCTTTTAGCCTGCTCTAGTTTATTGACGAATACTCTCGTTTTTCTTCGACTCGTGAATGACAGGCTCATCCTTCTTACCATGAACACTTTGGACGATCTTTGGCAGAATACCAGACAACCGTCACATCACTAGGCACGTCTGCCACGACAACTGCTGCTGCACCCTGACCTTTGGCATTTTCACCGATTTCCACTGGTCCCAATAACTTGAGCATGAGCGGATATCAGAGCTCCCTTTTCGAACGGTCGGATGTCGTTTGCCAACATCCTTACCCCGTCCCACCAAGGGTTACTCCACGTGATAGCGAGAACACCTTTTTCAACAATCGCGTCTCCCCCAATCACCAGACTCAGAACCGTGGTCACTAAAAGACACCTGAATCGATCTGGGCTCCTGGATGAATCTCAATCTGAGTCCAAAGCGCAGAACTGACTGTGCATACTGAGCCAGGAGTTTGAGCCATGCTTCCAGAGAAAATGCGAGACGGTGGGCCGCCGAGGCCTTAACACCTGGATAAGTCAGCAAAACCTCCAAAGTGGTGCGGGCCGCTGGATCATTTTTCTTTTTACGATATCAATGGTTTCGACGCCACCATCCCATACATTTCTCCTTTCTTATTCTGAATCTTTTGGTGTTTCTGTAAATTCTTTTTAGGTTTGTGGTCCTTATGATGACGTGGGCGGTGAGGTCTCTCAGACTTTCACCTTTTTCATCACGTTCAGGTTTTGTGGACGAGGAGAAGAGCCTTCTATGAAGCATCCACACGTCCTTTTTCATCAATCTTGATAACCTCTAACATCAACTTTCATCCCTGATTGCTACCAAGTCTTCGACATTATTGGTACGCGTCCAAGCCATTTCAGAAATGTGAACGAGGGCATCTGTCTTGTCAAAGAGGTTAACAAAGCGCACCAAATTTCTCGATACGAACAACCTTCGCATGGTAAACTCCTCATCCACTTTGGCTTTTCACGAACCAGACCAGCAATAGATTTCTTTAGCACGTGTTACTAGCATCTTGGTCGCTAGAGTAGATAGACACATTTCCTTCTTCGTCGATATCAATCTTAACGCCTGTTTTAAAGCGATAATCTTGTCGATGGTTTCTCCACTCTTACCGATGACAATCTTGATCTTGTCCACATCAATCTTGATGGTATCAATTTTCGAGCAGTAGGAGCCAATTCCTGGACGAACTTCTGGAATCGTTGCTTCAATCACATCAAGCGATTTCAAAACGCGCTTTGGCTTGGGCAGGGCCTCAGTCAAGATTTCTGCAGTAATCCTTGATTTTGATAATCCATTTGAAGGGCTGTAATCCCGTCACGAGTACCTGCAACCTTAAAGGTCCATGTCTCCAAAGTGGTCTTCCAAACCTTGAATATCTGTCAAGACTGTGTAGTTATTTTCCATCTGAGATGAGACCCATGGCAATCCCTGCTACTGGCGCCTGGATTGGCACACCACCAGCATATAGGGCAAGCGTTCCCAGCACAGATAGAAGCTTGAGAAGAAGAACCGTTTGATTCCAAAAACTCTGCTACTAGACAGAATAGCATATGGAAATTCTTCCAAACTTGCGCAAGACTTGAGCGAAAGAGCACGCTCACCAGAGCACCGTGACCAATTTCCACGACGACCTGGTGCACCGTAACGACCAGTTTCCCCACAGAGTATTGAGGAAGTTATAGTGGTGATAAAGCGTTTCTTGTACTCTGGGTCCAAACCATCAATGATTTGCGTTTCTCCCATCGAGCCAAGGTCAGACAGAAAGGGCCTGAGTTTGGCCACGAGTGAAGAGACCTGAACCGTGTACCGAGGAAGGAAGTCAACAACCGCATCCAGAGGACGGATTTCATCGACCTTACGACCGTCAGGACGTACTTATCTTCTGTGATCAGACGCGCACTTCAGCGTGTTCCATTTGTTCCAAAATTTCAGCCACATCACGCATGATACGGTCAAATTCTCATGGTCCTCTATTTTTCTTCATAAACAGCTGTCACTCTGGTCTTTAACTGCTTGAGTTGCAGCTCATGAGCTAATTTTTCTTCTACTTGAACCGCTTTTTGAGGTCGCTGTTGTAGGCTGCGATGATTTTCAGACCTGCAAATCAGCATCCACACTGAAGCAATTCCACTCTCTGCTTTTTCTTTACCAACTGCGGCAACGATTTCTTCTTGGAAGGCAATCACTCTTGTCACTTGGTTTCGCCCTTTAAGGAGCGCTTCCAACATGATTTCTTCTGACAATTCTTTAGCACCAGACTCAACCATGCTGATAGCATGTTTAGTCCCAGCTACTGTCAATTCAAGCAGCGATTGCTCTGCTTGTTCTTGACTAGGTTGATGATGATTTTGACCATCTACATAACCCACTCGAGCACCAGCTATTGGCCCGTCAAATGGAATATCTCGAGATAGAAAGTGCCAGGATGAACCAAACATAGCTGCCATTGGCAGATGCATTTTCATCATAAGAAAGCATCAGTGTTAATCACTTGGACTTCATTACGGAAACCTTTCCGCAAACATTGGACGGATTGGACGGTCAACGTCAAACGCGCTGTCAAAGTCGCATCTGTTGATGGACGTCCTCACGTTTCACAAAGCCACCATGAAACTTCCCTAGCTGCATACACTTTTCTTCATAGTTAACTTGGAGTGGGAAGAAATCCCTGAGTTGCCATCTTCTTTAGACATAACGGCAGCAGTCAAGACAGTTGACTCACCGTAACGCACGACAACAGAGGCCATTTGCTTGCTAGCAACCTGACCAGTCTCTGACAATTAACTCACGACCCGCAAAAAGTCGTTTGAAACACTTTGTTTTGTGCATTTTAATCCCCTTTGGTTTGATAATATTATACGTCTTGCCTACAAAGATCAAGATACCAGGACGTCAAAAGTAAAGTAAAAATAGGAAGCGACGAAGTCTTCGATGAAGACAAGACAGTTTATCTACACAGCTTTTTCGCCGGGTTCAAACTACAAGATACTAGAGGCGAAGAATCCCATATGAAAATAGGAGATTGACGCAGGTGTGCGATGCACACCAGGAAATCTATCTTTTTTCACTCAGGATTGGCCCGGGTTCATTACTCAAGATACAAATCATTAGGAAAGGGTTTGATGCTAAAAGCACTCATCCTCATGCTAACCGCTATTAGACGATTAGCTAAATGTTTTTCATCTAACTCTCTCGTCAAATAATATATCGATTTGACTCGCCTGTGTCGCTCAAACTAAATACTGAAAAAGAACAAATTATTAAAAATTTCTGTCATAAAATTGAGAATCGACAATCCTTTGAAACTTAAAATATCCTCATCTTGTATCAAGCACGTACAGAGTCTATTTTATCATATTTTCTGTAAAAAGTGCGGTCTTTACTATTAAAAGAAACCATTCCCTCGTCTGAGAAGAATGGCTTTTGCTTTTTTATTATCCTAGAGACTGGTGATTAAACAAGGCATGGGTTGCTTGGTGGATGTATTTTGCTGTTTCAGCATTGTTCATAGTGTAGAGATGCACACCAGCCACATCCTGAGTTACTCAGGTCCATAATTTGGTCCACTGTAGGCAAGATCCTGCTGCTCTGAGCGACTCCAGGGTCATGCTCATACTTGTCTAAGATGGCTTTTAAATTTGCGTGGGAGATGGATATTCTCACAAGTCTTCAGAGACGAGAGCCTCGATTTCGATTTAGAATTGGCATAATCCCCGCATGAATGGGAACATCAATCCCAGCCAAGATACACTTGTCTTGGAAATCATAGAAGCGCTCATTGTCAAAGAAAAGCTGAGTTACAAGACTCGAACAACCTGCATCTACTTTCTTCTTAAGATTTTGAATATCTGAAATCTGATTTGGTGAATCTAGGTGACCTTCCGGATAACAAGCACCAACAATATCAAAGTGAGGAGCTTGTTCCTTGATGAACTCAATCAAGTCCGTTGCATAGCGGAAATCCTTTGTGGCTCCACATCAGGATGATATCTCCACGTAGGGCCAAGATTTTCTGCACTCAACCCTTGTCCAAGTCCGCAATGGTTTCAGCAACCTTGTCCTTGGTCAAATAGATAGCTGGCAAGTGAGCAATAGTCGGAATCGACAAGTCATTTTGGATAAAGTCAGCCAAACGAACCGTCGTTTCCTTGATATTAAATTTATTAGTGCTGGCAGTTACACTGATAAAGTGGGGAGCCAACTCCTGCATATCTTGAAGAGCTGCAATAATCTTATCATTGCCTACTGCTGGGTTGGGAGGAAAAACTTCAAATGAGAGTGACGGTGTTTAGCGTGACATAGTCATTATCCTTTTCTAGTTGATTTTTCATTAGCTTGACTCCTAGGAATTCAGGTTAAACAGCGCTTCTAGAAATCCTTTATCTTACAATTTCTCACGCGCAGCTTTAGCTGCTTCTACAAGACGAATCAAGCTTTCTTTTGTTTCTGGAATACCACGTGTTTTCAAACCACAGTCAGGGTTGATCCAAACTTTCTTGCTTGGTACTTTGGCAAGAATAAGCTTTCGATTGTGTTATCGATTTGCCTTCATTTGGCACTACGAGGTGAGTGGATATCATAAACCCCAGGTCCCACTTCTGTTTTGAAGTTTTTCGCTTTTGAGTTCGTCCAAAATTTCAAGATTTGAACGACTTTGACCTCAAAATGAGATAACGTCTGCATCCATGTTGTCGATAGCTGGGATGATATCTGTAAATTCTGAGTAACACATGGAGTGTGAATTTGTGTGTCTGGCGCTACTGTTGGAGTGTACCAAGCGGAAGGCAGGAATTGCCCAGTCAAGGTAGTCTTCGTACCAGTCGCTACGACGGGTGGCAATTTTTCACGAAAAGCAGCCTCGTCAATTTGGATGATTTTTCACACCAGCAGCTTCAAGGTCAAGTACTTCATCCTTGATAGCAGGGGCGATTTGAAGAGTAGAATCCTTGATAGAGATGTCTTCACGTGGGAATGACCAGTTGAGGATGGTAACAGGTCCAGTCAACATACCTTTAACAGGGTTTGTTTGTACGGCTTTGTGCATAGCTAGACCATTTAACAGTGATAGGGTTAAGACAGAGTGACATCACCCCAGATGATTGGTGGTTTAACTCCACGCATACCGCATAGATTGTACCCAACTGTTTTTAGAGAAGAGGTAACCTGACAAGTTTTGACCGAAGTACTCCAACCATGTCATTACATCGAACTCACCGTGAACAAGGACATCAAAGTCGATATCTTCTTGCCATTTGATCCATTCGTCGATTGTTTCAGCAAGGAAAGCATCGTACTCTTCTTGAGACAATTCACCTTTACGGTAAGCCAAACGTTTCGCACGAACTTCTTTTGTTTGAGGGAATGAACCGATCGTTGTTGTTGGAAGAGCTGGAAGTTTGAAAGCTTCTTCTTGGATAGCTTCACGTTCTGCAAAGGCTGGCAAACGAGTGTAGTCTGCGTCCGTCAATCCAGCGATACGCGCACGAAGTTCAGTATTTTCACCAACACGCTCAGTCGCAAAGAGTTCTTTGTTAGCTGCAAGTGCTTCTTCACCTTGACCATTGCGGATAGCATCCAAATCACGGATCTCATCCAATTTTTCAACCGCAAAGGCAAAGTGGTTCAAGATTGCTGGTTCAAATTCCTCATTAGCAGTTGTAAATGGCACATGAAGAAGTGAGCATGAGCTTGTCAATGATGATGTTTTCAGCTGGGATTTTGCTCAAGAACAGCTAAGCTCTTTTTCGTAGTTATTACGCCAGATGTTTTTACCATTGACAATACCTGCATAAAGAGTCTTATCAGCTGGGAAGCCACCTTTAACGAGTTCAAGAGTTTCTTACCTTCAACAAAGTCAAGACCGATAGCATCTACTGCAGGTTTACAGGTCAGCGTAAACGTCACGAACGTCTCCGAAGTAAGTTTGAATCAAGACTTCAAGACCTTTTTGTCAGCCAAGAGTTTGTTGTAGAGGTTCAAGAAAAGTGCTTTTTCTTCGGCTGTCAAGTCTTTTTACAAGAGCCGCTTTCATCCAATTGGATGCGAGACGCACCAAGTTCAGCCAATTTAGCAAAAACTTCTTGGTAAGCAGCCACTAAGCTGTCTACGAAGTCTTCTGCTTTCACGCCTTCTTCAAAATCTGACAATTGAAGGAAAGTGAATGGACCTACAAGAACTGGGCGAGTGTTCAATCCAAGTTCTTTTGCTTCTTGGAACTCATCAGAAGATTTTGTGACCAGCTAATTTTACTTGAGTGTCTTTTTCAAACTTAGGAACGATGTAGTGGTAGTTGGTGTTGAACCATTTCTTCATTGGAAGGGCGCGAACATCCCCTTTTTCTCCTTGGTAACCACGACCCAAAGCGAAGTAGCGCTCAAGGTCAGACAAGTCCAAGTTTTGAACGGATGCAGGTACCACATTGAAAAGGAAAGCTGCATCTAGGAAGTTGTCATAGTGAGAAAAGTCATTTGATGGAATTTCAGTGATGCCTTTTTCTTTGACAATGTTCCAGTGTTTAGCACGCAAGTCTTTTGCTGCAGCAAGGAGTTCTTCTTCTGAGATTTCTTTTCTAAAGTATTTTTCAGTTGTAAATTTTAATTCGCGGAATTCACCCAAACGAGGGAAACCGATGATTGTAGTTGACATGATGTGTCCTCCAAAATTTGTTGTTGAAACTATCTTAACAGAAAAGAAACTGTCTGTATAATTGTAAAAAATTAGGCTTTGGTATAGTTTGAAACTATATCTTTATTTTTTAGACAAAAAGAAAAGACTTGAGAAAAATGCTCAAATCCTTTGTATAGCTTGTTTTTAAAGCCTTATTCAGTTAGAATACTCAAACGCCTTATTAGTAATTCTTATAAGTGACTATGGCTTGTTATTAGAAAAGACTATAAGTCAGTTTAATCAACTTTTTCCCCTGTTCGAGTGGGACGACCGCTAGAGTCTTTCCTAGACTAGCTAGAACTTTTTAAAAACCGTATCCAACTGAGGACTAGTCTTACCTGTTTCCATCCTAGCAATCACAGGCTAGCTTACTCCACTTAGTTCTTCTAGTTTTTTTCTGGCTGATTCCTTGTTCAGTGTCTGGCCTCAATTAACTCCCTCATGATAGCAACTCGTATATCACTTTCAAGAATTTCCTCCTTGGTGAAGAGCTCAGATCTGATATCTTTCCAATTACTCCCAATAGTACTATTCTTCATCACTTAACCTTCTTTCTTTTAAGTCCTTCAATTCACGCTTAGCTTTTTCAATTTCTCTCCTAGGAGTTTTTCTGAGTCTTTTTGACAAAATGATGTAAGAGAACAAAACTTCCATCAAGCCATGCTACAAATAAAATCCTATCCCTCAGAGGTCTTAGGTTCCCAAATTTCATCTTCCAAATGTTTGATATAGGGTTCACCAGCTCTAGTCCCATGCTGACTAAGCAACTCGATATAGTCGTTTAGTTTATTGAGTTTGATGCGACTATCCTTACTCTTCTTACCAGCCAATTCTCTCATATAATCTAAGACTGGCTCGTTTCCATTTTTGTCCTTATAGAAGTAAATCGTATGCAAATAAGCAACCTCTTTCTAATTTAATTATAACTCAAAAGTTATTAGCAATCTGAACACTCATAAAAGAAGACCTTAGAAAAATTCTAAAGGTCTCATCTTTATTATTCGAAAAATTACGGGAAGAGTTATAAATCGAAGACAATCCTTACTATTATTCCAGCTCTATCCCTTCTCTGGAGATTATCTAAACACTCCTCATGGTAGGTAGCGTTGTGTTCACTGTATAAAGGACTTGTCAACTTTTTCCTCTGCTAAATCTTCATAAGGTGGGCAGGTCTTACCACGTAGTTCTTGTCCAGCCACTCTGGACTGACCTTAAAGCCCTCGTTTAACCATCTCTTCATGATCAAGTCATGATAGGCATAGAGACGATAGGGGAGTGAGTAAAAACATAGTCAACCGTCGCATGCTTTCTGCCCCAACCATTGCCACGCAGGGCGCAACACTCTCGATGTTGCCCCCAAGAGTTGAGGACGGAGAAGTTGTGAAATCAAAGCCTCATGCCAAAGTCTCATGGGAATCTCCTTTTAATAAAGTCGAATGTTGCAAGTAGGTATTTGGATAAAGTTCAAGCAACTCTCTCGTCTTAGCAATCACATCTTCCTGAGAAGCCTGACCAAAGCGGTAGCGATCCAGCAAGAGCATATAGTCTTTCCTCTCAGCATCCGTCGCTTTCTTTTTGAAATAGCCCCAAATATGCTGAAAGGCATTGCAAACCTGCCCCTATGTTCTGGGGATTGGCAGGTACGGTCAATCATCTCCTGAACCTGACTCACCTCCACCACTTCTTGCTTGAGATATTGACGAATATCATTGTAAATATTAGCTAGAATGAATCAAAACGAGGTATTTGTTTCTAGCCCATAGTTGTTGGCAAAGGACACGTTGGTTGTTATTATTCATATTTGAGATTATACCGTGTTTACTCTATGATCTCCGCAATTTTTACATCGTAGACATGTTGAAGATTGAGCCAGGTTTTCATCGAAATATTAGTAATGTTGGCTAACTTCTCAGCAATATCATTACTAATTGATTCCTCACCATTCACTAATTTACCGAGCTTCATTTCAGAAATTCCTAAACGCTCTGCAAATTCCTTTTGCGTTACGTTATACTCTTCAATCAACTCTTCAACATACTGACCTGGATGAAAAGCAATCAGGTCTTTGTATTCATTAATTTTATTAGTCATAGTGATTGCTGACCTCCTATATTTCTATTGAACTTATTGGACTACAAACTCTTTGTCGGAATTTTATTTATCACTCTGAATCTTGTCAAACAATAACGCTAAATTAGAATACCCATTCGTCATTTCATTTTGTTTTATAAATTGCCATGATTGTTCGTAATCGTCTGCCGGGCATCTGCTTTGGAAAAATTCTAAAATCTCTTCCACTCCTGCATCGCCTTTTTCTTCATACTGGTCGATCAAATCATCAGCAGCACCTATTTTTTCATGATTTGGTAATATCTTGCCAAATAAAACATGCTCCAAATTAACAGAATTATAATACACAAAAGTTTGAACTAACTCCGCTTAACCAACAAGGAAGTCCCATCTTTAATCAACTGATTGACATGCCTTGCCTTTTCTCTGTCTTGTTTTCAATAATATCCTTTTTTTCTTCTTCGTCGTTGAAAAGAGTAGCCTCGAGTTTGTAAATCATATTGAAATGAATCTGTCCCTTCCATAGAATCATCTACAACTAAAGAGTTGGATTCATAAACATACCATCCGTATCTGTTACAAAGGCAACAAACAGTAAATCACTTCACTTCCCATTTTTCTGTAGCAAGAACCCTCACAAAATTCTATCACTTGCAATTTTTCGTTCCAGATGAGGCAGAATATCTCCTATCTGAAAAAGACATCTCCATACATCACCCTTTAGTGTGATATGCATATTCTCCAATCGTTCCCACTAATGAGATCTGTTACAAATCCTACAACAGTCTCATCGGATTCCCCTCTACAAATACTAGAATAACCTTTCTTTTTATTCGCTAAGCTTTTGATCCCTGCCTTTCTCAAAAGCTCGTTTTAATTTTACTATTAGAAACTCCTTGATACAATTCTTCTTCAGTGTCCACCCAGCTGAATTCCTCTCAAGTAAATATCTCTTTAAGTTATTGCTTGGCTTAATGCCAGTTAGACGGATATAACGATTTGTCGGACAAGCTGTTGAGAACACAACCTTGTAGGAAGGAAGTTTTTTTCTAGTACACGTAAATTATGAGAAGTAAAAATGAGTTGTCCTTTGGCACTTTCAGAAAATTTCAATCAACTCGCCTAGTAGATATTCAAATACACCTGCATCCAATTCATCAATGACAGCGATAATATTCTCTTTATTATATACTTCCACCAAAAAAATCAAGCATACTAATAATTTTTACGAATCCCTTCAGATTCATGTTTTTAGAGAGAATCTTTACCTGCACGATTCGAAATAAAACTAACATTTCTTATTTTTGTCCATCACTGAATCTCTATCTCACCTGCTTCCATTTTCAAGTTTCAAGTCAGGGATAATATGGAACAATTTTCATTCAAATAGTCAATCGTGCTCTCATAAACACTCTAAATTTCTTCATTTATAGAAATTCCTCCACTTTGAAGAAACATAGGAATAATCCCTGATAACTCACATGAGAGTCACGATTCTGATAGTTAATTGTGATAGGAGTAACCCCACTACTATTCAAACTAGATAACTCTTGAGTAAAGATCCTCAAATTTTGATAAAAGTCTTGAATTACATTATAAATTTCAACAGCGTCGATAAATCTTGCTTACTTGAAGTATAAATAAATCCTACTAATTCTTTTTGAGAAAATAAAGGAACGATTATCATCAATAATTGTCTTTTGTTAAAACACTAACCGCGTCCTTTCCCATAATAGTTCTTTGAGATTTTTAAATAGCCCGTATGTCGTGGTTGCTCTGTATCAAAAATTACTTCCCTCATATTCGTATCTCAGTAAATAGCGGTATCTGGACCCAGCTCTAGAGGTTTATAAAGCAAAGTTCTTCTTTTTACAACCATTACATCTTGCATGCCTGTAGGTTCACTTGCAGCAAACTCGACTTTATATCGAATGATATAGGTTTCTGGGACTTCTAATTCTAAAAGTAATCGCATTTTCCCCTACTTGGTCTATGGCATTAAAAATCCCTTTGTATGTTGTGGAATAGACTCACCTCTCATCAAGGCAGATAGAACTTCAAATACATCTACAACAGCTGTTTTTCCTGAACCATTCTGGACACATAAATTCGTTACATTGATAAAGTCAGATTTATTTTGAAAATCAATCACTCCATACTGCACGTTCTTTATATTCTCTATAATGAGACCCTTAATTTTAACCACGCTTACGATCTCCTTCGTTTTCTTATATCTATTATATCAGTCATTTTTATGACTTTTTGATTTATTACTGCTGTTTTTATCTATTATTTGAAAACCAATTCTTCCTACTCAACATTCACTATCTATTAAGCAATGAGGATGCAAAAACTGTAGTGTTCAAATACTCTACAATTGATATACAAATCCGACTCCCCATCACCCTTTAAAATCCTTCAAAAAAACTTTTTGAGTTCAGATCGGCTTCTGTGTGGTTCCGTGTGAGTTGACTCGGGAGCATTTCCAAGTAGGAAGCGGTTTGGTTTTGGATTGCTTGATTGGTCGTGTTAATCTTGCTGACGATATCTGTCAGTGGTTCGACTTCTTCTTCCTCAAAAGGTATCTACATAGCGAGGATATTGAGGTTATAGTCATTTTTCGACGATTTCTTCATAGCTTGCTAGATGGGCAAACTTATCAATCTCCTCACGTGACTTATAGGCTTCCAGAATCTTCTCGATATGAGCATCCGTCATGATATTCTGGTTTTTCCCTTATCAAACTCCTTAGAAGCATCGATAAAGTAGACATCACGATTGATACGATTCTTTTTGAGAATGATAACCGTGGTCGGAATGCTGGTGTTAAAGAAGATATTAGCTGGTAAACCGATAACCCGTATCAATAGCGCCTTCTTCTAACAAGGCTTGCGAATGGTTCCTTCCGCATTGCCACGGAAAAGAACACCGTGGGGAAGGACGATAGCCATGACACCATTATCCTGCTTGAGATGGTAGTAACCATGCAAAAGAAAGGCAAAGTCAGCCTTGGACTGGGGCGCTAGTTTCCCAAATGGAGAGAAACGAGGATCCGCCATAAAGCCAGAGCTTGCTGACCACTTGGCAGAGTAAGGTGGGTTCATGAGAACACCATCAAAGTTAGTCGGTTCTTGAGTCGGCCAGTCTTCGTCTAGTGTATCAGCATTATGGAGAAATTGATTTTCAACAGGAACACCGTGTAGAATCATGTTCATCCGAGCCAAAGTTATAAGTCGAGGTATTGAGCTCCTGACCAAAGTAGACCACTGTCTGCGGTTTATGAGAATATTTCTTGGCATTGAGCAAGAGAGAGCCAGACCCCATAGTCGCGTCATAGATGGTAAAGCCTAGCTGATCCTCACGACCCAAAAAGGCAATCTGAGTCATGAGTTTGGCAACAGGCTGAGGCGTATAGAACTCACCAGCCTTCTTACCCGAGTCAGTCGCAAACTGACCAATCAGATACTCATAGGCATCCCCCAGCATATCACCAGCATGACCAGCTACATCTAGCACAGCCAACTCCTTCATAACCGCCGCCACCGTTTGGTTTTGCTTTTGCGGAGTCGCCCCTAGCTTTTTGGAATAGAGGTCAATATCTTCAAAGAGGTTTTCATAGAGTTCGTCACTCTGCTCAATATCTCGAAAACCCTGAGCCAAATCTTCCAACTGGAAAGTTCCCTCATTGACTCGTGCTACAAGAGCCGTAAAGGTCAACTCAGGCTTGATACTATAGTTGAGTTCGTCCTTCATGACTACAAGAAGATTCTCGTGGGTGTCCGCATCCTCATAGTAGTTGCGATAGACCTCAAGGGCAGCCTCTAGACTCTCACTCCCCCTCCTCCATAGTCTCCACCACGAAAAAGAGCATCTTATCTGACAGGTACTTATAAAAGACCATGCCCAAAAGATAGGACTTGTAGTCATTGGCATCCATCTTAGAGCGGAGAACATCCGCTGAGTTCCACAGGGCTTGGTAGAGCGATTGGGACGTTTGTGTTGTTTCCATAGTGTTTCTTTCTTTTTATTAATTCAAAAATCTATCTACTGCTTCAATAGTTTCATTTCTAATTCTTCAAAATATTTATGACGTAATTTTTTCTGCAAATCATTATCCAATGCAATACGTCTTAAAAGCTTTTTCTTTTGAATTTAGGGGTTATTTCCGTGTTACCTCTGTATTCAGTTATTTCTTTTTAAAGTTACAAATCTTTAATATCCTTGAAAAATCAGATGAGGCCAAACTTTCTACAACAATAGAATTAATTTTTATTAAATGTTGAATCTACATCAAATTCAGAGGCTAGACTATCTAAAAATACATGAGCATCGTGTTCATTTGGTTCACTTTTTCAATAAAATGACTTTCCATAAACTCATCGAGTCTTTCAAGGCAATACTTATTATTTTATCTTTCTTTCTTTACAAGATTCAATGATACTTTGTTGAAAGTTTTTCAAATTTTTGTTGTTTTTCTTTGTCATCATCAAAATGTAAGCATGACTTCACTGACTGCTTCATCAACAAGCATCATCTCTACTTCATTGAATGGAAGAACAAAAATATTCTGTTCTTTTTGCTCTTTGAATACTACTTTCATTCATCCAGTCATTGTCTATGATACCGTATGCAGTATTACCATATAAAAGTTGTAAATTATTATAGGCTTTTTGTATATTGAATAACTTGTTTATGTCCCTGGACTGGTTTTTACAAAACAAAATTCACTGAATAGTTTAGAATAATCTGATAGTCTATACTATTTTTAGTTCCTTCACAAAAATAGTATTGGTTTCCTCGTACCAGAAACTTCTGACTAATAAGGGTAAAGGAAATTCTTGAAATTCTTGAGATTCTTCCAATTGTTCATAATCGAAGTTATAAGGTGCTTCAAATTTCTTACACCATATATAGGTTGCATTAGTTCTTGATTGAACAAAGTCCATATTATGTGAAGCAAAAATAAATTGACAATCATCTCGCTCTGATATTAGCAAATCCCCATAATTCATTATAGACAGCAGCATTAAGGAATGTTTCAGGTTCATCAACGACAATATAGCTATTTTTCTGGAGCAGAAGAACGTTACCAATATAAAAATAATACAGCGTTCCCCATCACTAAGGCCATTTATACTATATTTATTCCCATTTCTTATAACTTCTAAAACTCTATCATTAGTTTCAGGATAAAATGTTATTTCTGGGAAAATTTGATTCCATATTTGTTCCACTCTGTCCAATAAAGCAATGGACACCTCTCCTACTCCCCTAGCATTATCAGTCGATACCTTTTGCAAAAATCTTTTACCCATAGTGTTATCAGTTTAGTAAAAAGCGCTCGAAAATCATCTTCAATCTTTTGAGTCTGTATTTGAATAGTATTATATTTAGTTTCTACGTTTTTCAAATTTGCTATATATTGGTCTTTATTGATACTATCGCGACCAAAAGTATTAGACACAAAAATACAATAGTTTTTTGAGCAGGTAAAACATACATCTCATCTATACTATTCTTTCTTAACTCATTAATAAGACTTGATTTCCCTGCTCCATTAGCTCCTATTATAACAGTTGTAGAATCCACTTTCGAAATAAAAGAGAAAAGTTTAATTGTTTTAAAATCCTTTAAAATTTTGCAGGTAAATTTGTTTCATACGTATATACATCACTACCATGACAACTAAATATATTTCTGAACCAATTCTCACGTAGTTTTTTTATACTTTTCTGTCACATCACCAGATAAAAACTCATCATCTAGTTCGTTATTAATCAAATCAATAAGAGATAAAAAATCATTATCTACTTGCTGATATTGATTCTCATATGCTTCTTTTTCATAATCAGCTAATTGACTAAAGATATCTTTGAAGTCTTTTCTTTTTCGGACTCTATATTTTCAATTAATTCTTTAATAGATCTATACATGATTCCTCCTTAAATAAACATATCCTGTAAAAGTTTCTTTTTAAGTGTTTCTAGCTGAGAAATTTTTTTCTTGTTGAGTTAATGAGGTTATCGAGGTTAGAGAAATAGGAGCCGATGGCTTTGTTGTTCAGCAATTGTTGGTAAATAAAATGGAATTTCCGAAAAAGTTGGAAACTGTACACGTTGTTTTTCAATTAAAGTTCCTGTAGCAAACTGTTTATATTGATAGATTGCATACGTAGTTTTCAATAAAATTTTTAAAAATCATTATTAAATTTTTCTACATCTATATTTTTCATCACAACATAATAGCCAGAAACCGAAAGTAGTAACGTCATTATTGTTTAGATCTAAAGCACCTAATGTAAGATTCATTGGATTATAAAACAAACTATTCAAATCAACCTTTTTAAATTTATCATTCTTTTTACCAAAAATCTCTTTTATAACGTTCTGTTTTTAGGTGTTAATCCCTTCTCAACTGTTAAACTCCATAACTCGTTTTCCACAGAAGGTTCAATATAATTTGATATTTGTTCAAAAATATCACCTAAGTGATACTTTTCCCACTTACCTTCAAATCCTTCTAAACGAATCTCAGGAACTGTCTGTCCAGCTTTAGGAAACATCTTGGAGAGCATGGTCGCCTTGAGAGATTGGTAGTTGGCAAGATTTTTCCTTATAGTTAGACAGAAGGTCGTCGAGTGCGGAAGAAAGAACCGATGGCGGATTGTTCAGAGTAGGATGTGATTCAATCTTCCAATCTCCATATTCTTTTCCCATTAACGCTATGGTTGACCTGACCGTTGTGAAGTGATATCAATAAATTGCTTTATACTTATCAGTAAAAAGTCTGCTGAAAACAAAATTTCCATCATATGAATCGTGTAATCTTGCTCTAATTAAGAATCCAGCATAATAAACTTCACCATCTGATTCTCTGTAAAGATAGGGTTTTTCCCAACACTTGCACCAGTACGTGCGAATAGGAGATCATTCTTCTGCAATTTATAGTTTTCATAATTATCTTCAGTAAAATCAACATCTGGAGAGCTAAGTTTCGCAGTTAAAAACAATCTAGAAGTATCGTCTATATCTGTGATTCTAAGATACTATGAATACCATCAAAGTTCTTCGCAGGAGCATTTATACCATATTCGATAGCATCTCGATATTTCATCAAGTGTTTTATATTTCCACTTATCATTAAAATTAATAAATCTAATTTTTGGAATTCTTCTATTCTGATTTTTCATAATCACTTCTTTTCTGACTGTTTTTAACGCTTTAGATTCATTCTTTATTTTTAATACTTTTTCACAATATTCATCAAAATGATTTTTGAGAATATTATCTAATTCTGTTAATAAATCATTTCCTTCTCTGCTCTATATCAGCTTTTATAGAATTTTTCTTCTTTTTAAAAACCTCATTAATAAAAATTGTGATTCTTTTTATCTTTTAAAACATTCTTTTTACCCTCAAAATCTTTATCTGAAATTTCTCATTTGTATCTCTATGTAATAAAGTTAAATTCCCTAATTTATTCTTGTCAGAATTTCCCAGTGCAAAAATCACTTTTGAGGGTATAATATGTTCCAACTGCCAAAATCAATTTACCTTTATGATCTAATTCTGTAAAAATCGATTGTTCTATCGTTATTTTTAAACTTCTCAATACTAACAAGCAGAAAACGAGTGAAATGAACGTGAGTCCCACGATAGTAATTTTTCTCGTCCCCTATTCTCGTCACTCATAAACCTCAAGATTACTTCTTGGTAGTTCCCTGTTTGCAGATACCTATGCTTTTTATCCTGTTTTTCAAAATAATCTAAAAATTTATTACCAAATACTTTTTTAAAACTACTTCGTAACTCCTGCATATATTTCCTCTTTCTTAACTCTGAATCAACCTATCATCGTGCCAAATGAAAAATATAGTCTTTGACATTTTTCTATTAGATACTCTTACTAAACTCTACTAAAATTATACCACGAAACCACAAAAATCCCCCTTAGAAATCCGCTTCTAAGGGGTTGTCTTTATCCTGCTGCTTGGGCTGGTTCTGCTTGTTTGGTCTTTTTATCTTTCTTGTTGCTAGTAATAAGACGGCGCTTGCTATCTCTGATGCTATTGAGTTCCTTGAGGAGTTGAGTCAAGTGCTCCTTTTCAGGATAGGCTTCTGCACTGGCTGCGGTATAGCGCATAAAGAGGTCGTAACTAGTTGATAGTTCGGTACGGAGTTGTCTGGTCTTGCCAACTTCCTTGGCAGACTTAGAAGCACGCGCCTTACTCTCCACTTGATCATATTCCTCTTGAGCATTGATCACAGCCGTCAGCATAGGTGTCAGTCCTAGACTGGTCACTGCCTCATGATAAGGTGTTTCACTAAGCGTTTTGAGCAGGCTCTTGATTTCTGCCGTTTCTACATCGTTGCTGTGCTTAGTGATGTCCTTATACTTGGCAAAGACTGGTTTCAGAGTTTCATGAGCTTCTTTGAGCTTGGCATCCTTAATCTTAGCAAATCCTCTATGAAGAGTAAAGAGCCCGACCAAGGCACTATCACGATTACGATCGACTTCTGTCAGATTACTAGACTCTTTCGTCTCCACCGCCGCAAGCTGAGCTTGAAAATCATCCAGCTTGGTCTTGAAGGGTTCCAAATGTTTGGCATACATGCCCTCATCCTTGTTTGCCTTAGAAAAAGTCGCCAAGCTTTGATGAGTATCCATCATCAGGCTTTCAAACTCACGGTTGGTAAAGTTGCTGTAACTAAGAGGGCGAATAGCGTATGTTTTTGTCATGATGATATCCTTTCTATTTAACGAATCATTTATTATCTTCTCTATCAAACCAAGACTGGATTAGTTCTGGAAGATAGACCTGTTTTTGATCTGTTTTTACAATACTTCCTTGCCTATGAGTTTGAATCAAAGGTCTATCCTTAAATACAAAGACTTGAAGCAATGCACAGACCAAAAATAGAAGCCCCCATAAAGGAAGTGTCGATAGCATACTCTCCTCATCATCTCTAACTTTCTTCATCGATTTTTCTCCTTTGAGTTGATACATTCATTCTAACAGTTTCCAAAACATTTTGACCCTCATCTTCTCAACTGTCATTATTTCCATCTAAAATGTACTTTTTAGGACAAATCAGATATTTCCAAAATAAAAATCCCTATCTGACTGGAAATAAACTCCGTCCATCAGATAGAGACTCTTACTATTTTTAGATTTTACCTTTTCGAGCTTTAGAATACATCTAAACTTTTAGGACAGATGACTATTCGAAAAGCTCGAAGATCTCAAAACTTTCTCAGATAAGCTATTCGAAACGTAGAATACTTGTAAATTTATGGAAATGCGCTTATTCTAAACCCAGAATGCATATAAACTTTAGGAAAGAGACCTATTCTAAGTCTAGAAGGACTATCTCCCAACCCTCAACGGCTCAATGACTTCCTCTACTAGCTGGGTATAAGCTTCCTTGATTTGTTTTTTATAGAGGAGAGGATTGAGGGCATCCGCCACCTCTAGCTTATAGTCCTGATAACGCTGGCTCTTGGTCAGCTGGCTTTCTCCTAGTTGTTTTTTAGCTCCCTTACGATAGTGTTCGACATAGTAACGGAATTCATCCTCTCCGACATACCAGCGCTTGCTAAAGACTTGGATGTGTTGCTGGATGACCTCCTCGATCATCTGATCCAAAATATTTGCGATAGACTGACCACGATAGCTTTCTGGATAGTCTTGAACTTCTCTCCACAGTTCAGTGATGATCTGGGCAAGATTTGGATTGGTCTTCTCAAGACTCTGAATATAGTTATCCACGGCTTCTTATCTTGAGCGCTTAGGTTCTTTTCTTGACTTTGACCTTGTTCAATTAGGCTTTGAATCAAGTTTAGGATATAGGCATAGTTGATTTCGTCTACTTGGATAGACTCCAGTTCATAGTGGATATCAAGTGGCTCTCCATCGTCATCATCCTCTACTCGGCTTTTTAATTCTGCAAGGACATTTCGATAAAGTCCCTGATACCTTTCCAACTTTTCTCCATCAAGTCCTGTCTGACTGTAAAGTTCTTCCTCATCATACTCTTTATAAACTCGGATAGAGGCTAGGTATTTATCAAAGGCTTGATAGGTTTTAGCTAGTTTCCTCAACTCAGGCGTAGAGATTTGTTCGATTTGGAGTCCTTCCTCAGGATCATCAGTGACAAGATTTTTGAAATCACTGCAACTCCGTAAAAAGTTCCTCTTTTCCTCTTCCCAACTCGGAGCTAGGACCTCGTTTTCACCACCATTTGAGTAGAGCTTGAGGGCATTATCTACTGCTTCCTTAAAGGCTAGAGGCTTTTGGAAGGTGATGATATGACCGTAGGTCTTACTGCTATCAAATATTCGATTGGTTCGGCTAAAAGCCTGAATCAGGTCCTGCGGTTGCATGGGCTTGCGGTCGATAAAGAGAGTTGACAGACAAGGGGCATCAAATCCCGTTAGGAGACGATTGACCACGATGACTAAGTCCAACTGCTCCTTGCGATAGAGGTATTTGTCCTGTTTTCGAGCTAGGCGGTTATTGACATCCGTATTAAAGCCACGAAGATCCGCCATGGTAAAGTGGGTATCAAACTCTTGGTTGTAGTCCTCTAAGACTTGCTTCATGTGGTCTTGATTGTCTCTTGAGTCTTCTTCATTTTCTGTGACCGAGTAGGTGATAGTCGCCTTTGGAAAGTCAGGATGAACCTGCTTGACCCTCTCCGATACCTTGACTCTCATCTCCCCAGCCTTGACCCGTTTGAGCAGGTCATAGTAGGCTTGGGCTTGAGGGATGGATTTGACGGTCAGGATAGCATTATAGGTCTTACCCACTCCTTTTTGGAAGCCTAGCTGTTGACGGGATTTATTGATAATGGCATCCAAGACTTCCAGCATATGTTCCTCATCCTCATAGACAGTATCTGGTATGTCATTTTCAAATTTATCCGTGATGAGGGTATTGCGATAATCTACCTTAAAACCTAAAACTGCTCCATCATGGATGGCTTCCTTGACTGTATACTCATGGAGACGGTCACCGTACTGTTGCTGGGTGGTTTGAGCTAGGTCACCGACCTGCTGGCGTTTATTTTCCTTAAAGATAGGTGTGCCTGTAAAACCATACCAAAGCGACTGTGGGAAAAAGGCCTTAATGTCTTTTTGTGTTTGAGGTGTTACGGCACGGTGGCATTCATCCACGACAAAGGCCACTCGAAGACCCTTGATTTTGTCCGCATCTCTTTGGTAAAGACCTTGTTCAAACTTACGCATCATGGTAGTAATTTTCTGGATGGTCGTTACCACCACACGCTTATCATTACTTCCTAGTCGCTTGACCAAATCATGAGTATTATCCGTCTCATCAATATCAATGACATCATTGGTCGCATAGGAGAGAAAGGACGAGGTAGTCTGTTGGTCCAAGTCTCTGCGGTCAACGACAAAAATCGTCTTTTGGATGGAAGGAATCTGGAGGAGATTCCGAGCTACCTTATAAGAAGTCAGGGTCTTACCTGAACCTGTCGTATGCCAAACATAGCCTGATGCTTGCTGGCGAGAGGCTTCTTGCACAGCTTCGATTGCATGGATCTGGTAGGGACGCAGGAGGATAAGAGCCTTCTTGCTATCATCAAGGACAGAATACTGCATAACCATCTGGTGGGCACGAGGGATGGAAAGAACTTCGTGGGCAAAGCTGGTCAAGCTCGTTATGGGTTGGTTGTCTTTATCCACCCACTTGGTTAGAAATTGCTTGTTGAGTTTATTTTCCCTAGCCGCAGCGATATAGCGTGTATCTACCTTATTGGTCACAACAAACATCTGTAAGCTAGAGTAAATGCCACGGAACTTTCCTTCTCTATCATACTTCTTGATTTGATGAAAGGCATCTAGAAAAGCAACCCGGGGACTTTTAAGCTCGATCTGAATCATTGGAAGGCCATTGATCAAGAGGGTCACATCTAGCCTGCGGTCTTGATCATGAGGATTTATCTTATCTCTCTCGACTTGGTTGACAACCTCATAACTAGACTTACCAGCTGCGATATTGTCTCGCCAAATGACAGATAAACGGATAGTCCCTAAACTAGCATCTTCTCTCTGAATCTCAACCTTGGCAATACCATTTTCTCCGACCAACCACTTGGCCGCATCATAGTAGCTAACAAAGTTCAGTTGATTCTTTATCTGGCGTTTTTCCTGTTCTGTCAAAGGATAGTCTGCTAGCAGAGCAACGTTGTTCTGGGCTAATTTCTCAAAGAAGTTCTCCCATAATTGCTCTTCTGTTTTAAGGTCATATCTGTAAGTCCATTGACTTTCCCCAGTCACCAGTTGGTTGATCAGTTGTTTTTCTATCTCCAGTTCTGGTTTTATCTGTATCATACTCTCTCCTTTGCTACTTGTCTGCTCCCTTTATTATAGCATGTTTATCCTCAAATTCCATCACTCTTCCCATAGCAAAAACACTCATTCCCCCTTTCTCCTCCAAAATATGGTATAGTAGAGTTATACTATCTATGAGGAGTTTACATGTCACAGGATAAACAAATGAAAGCTGTTTCTCCCCTTCTACAGCAAGTTATCAATATCTCATCGATTGTCGGTGGGGTTGGAAGTTTGATTTCTGTATTTGGGCTTATCAGGCTGGGATTTTACAGTCTAAGGAAACCCTCTCTGCCTTTATCCAGCAGGCAGGTATCTGGGGGCCACCTCTCTTTATCTTTTTACAGATTTTACAAACGGTCGTCCCTATCATTCCTGGGGCCTTGACCTCGGTGGCTGGCGTCTTTATCTACGGCCATATCATCGGAACTATCTATAACTATATCGGTATCGTGATTGGCTGTGCCATTATCTTTTATCTAGTGCGCCTCTATGGGGCTGCCTTTGTCCAGTCTGTCGTCAGCAAGCGTACCTATGACAAGTATATCGGTTGGTTGGATAAGGGCAATCGTTTTGACCGTTTCTTTATCTTTATGATGATTTGGCCCATTAGTCCAGCTGACTTTCTCTGTATGCTGGCTGCCCTGACCAAGATGAGCTTCAAGCGCTATATGACCATCATCATTCTGACTAAGCCCTTTACCCTCGTGGTTTATACCTACGGACTGACCTATATTATTGACTTTTTCTGGCAAATGCTTTGACACATAAAAAATCCGTTTGGTTTCCCAAGCGGATTTTGTGCTTTATTTTGAAACTTCTTTTGCAAGTACAAAGTTCCCAAGAGTAGCAGAACCATTTCCTGCGACTGCTGGTGTTACAATGTAATCACGCACATCTGGTACTGGTAGGTAACCATTGAGAAGAGATGTAAATTTCTCACGGACACGGTCCAACATGTGCTGTTGAGCCATGACCCCTCCACCAAAGACAATCACGTCTGGGCGGAAAGTCACTGTCGCATTAACCGCAGCTTGAGCGATATAGTAGGCTTGGACATCCCAAACAGGGTTATTGAGTTCAATGTTTTCCCCACGAACACCTGTACGAGCTTCCAAACTTGGACCAGCTGCATAGCCTTCCAAACATCCCTTATGGAAAGGACAAACGCCCTTAAACTCTTTTTCAATATCCATTGGGTGTCTAGCCACATAGTAGTGACCCATCTCAGGGTGACCCACACCACCGATAAACTCGCCACGTTGGATGACACCTGCACCGATACCTGTACCGATTGTGTAATAAACCAAGTTTTCGATACGGCCACCAGCATTGTTACGGGCAACCACTTCACCATAAGCAGAGCTGTTTACGTCTGTAGTGAAGTACATTGGCACGTTTAGAGCGCGACGAAGGGCACCAAGCAAGTCCATATTTGCCCAGTTTGGTTTTTGGAGTCGTCGTGATAAAGCCATAAGTTTTTGAGTTTTTATCAATATCAATCGGACCAAATGAACCAACTGCAAGACCAGCAAGGTTATCGAATTTTTGAGAAGAACTCGATGGTTTTATCGATTGTTTCGATTGGAGTTGTTGTTGGAAATTGTGTTTTTTCCACAACGTTAAAGTTTTCATCACCGACAGCACAAACAAACTTTTGTACCGCCCGCTTCCAAGCTTCCATATAATTTTTGTCATGATAAACCTCTTGTTTTTATTTTTCTTTATTATAGCATATTTCGAAAGTCTAAATTTCTCTATTTTTAGATTTTTCCTCTGTAAATCTTACCATTCAAGCAAAAACGAACAAACATGTCATTTGTTCGTTTTCACATTAGAGAGGATTGATTAGATTTTTCACTTCGATCACAGCATCCCCTTCGCAACTGAACCTGTTGCGACTGGAGCTACTGAAGCGTAGTCAGCTGTATTTGTAACGATAACCATTGTTGTATCATCAAGTCCAGCTGCAGCAATTTTATTTGAGTCAAAGGTTCCAAGAATATCGCCAGCTTTAACCTTGTCACCTTGAGCAACTTTTTGCTTCAAAACCTTCACCATCCATAGATACAGTGTCAATACCAACGTGGATCAAAACTTCAGCACCATCAGTTGTTTTCAAACCAAAAGCGTGTCCTGTTGAAAGGCAATTGAAACTTCAGCATCAGCTGGTGCATATACCACACCTTGACTTGGTTTCACAGCGATACCTTGTCCCATAGCTCCACTTGAGAAGACTGGGTCATTGACATCAGCAAGAGCGACAACATCACCGACGATAGGAGTTACAAGTGTTTCATTTTGAAGAGCTGCTGGAATGTTGCCAGTTGTTTCTTCTTGAACCAAACGTTCTGTCGCCGCTTCAGTAGCAACTTCTTTTTCATCCTCATAACCAAACATGTAAGTAAGGGCAAAACCAAGTGCAAATGATACAGCTACCATAAGAAGGTATAGTGGAAGTTGTCCATTACCGGCATAAAGCATTGTTCCAGGGATGATGGTGATACCACTACCAGTACCAGCAAGTCCAAGGATTGAAGCCAATCCACCACCGATTGCACCAGCAATCAATGAAAGGAAGAATGGTTTACGGAAACGTAAGTTAACCCCGAAGATAGCAGGCTCTGTAATACCGAGGAAGGCAGAAAGAGCAGCTGGGAAAGCAAGTGTTTTCAGTTTTGGATTTTTCGTTTTAACACCAACCGCAACAGTCGCAGCACCTTGGGCTGTCATAGCAGCAGTGATGATAGCGTTAAATGGGTTAGCATGGTCAGCAGCAAGCAATTGCACTTCAAGCAAGTTGAAGATGTGGTGTACACCTGACACGACAATCAATTGGTGAACCCCACCAATCAAGAAACCACCAAGACCAAATGGCAAACCAAGGATCGCTTTTGTAGCGATAAGGATGTAGTTTTCAACAACGTGGAAGACTGGTCCGATGACAAAAAGTCCAAGGATAGACATAACCAAAAGTGTCACGAATGGTGTTACCAAGAGGTCAATCACATCTGGAACAACCTTGCGGACAGCTTTTTCAAATTTTGCTCCGACAACCCCGATGATGAAGGCTGGAAGAACGGAACCTTGCAAACCAACAACAGGGATGAAACCAAAGAAGTTCATAGCCGTTACTTCACCACCTGAAGCGACTACCCAAGCGTTTGGAAGTGAGCCAGAAACAAGCATCATACCAAGAACGATACCAACGGCAGGATTTCCACCGAATACACGGAAGGTTGACCACACAACCAAACCTGGCAAGATGATGAAGGCTGTATCTGTCAAGATTTGTGTGTAAGTTGCAAAGTCTCCTGGAAGTGGCATTTCAAGAGCATTGAAAAGACCACGCACACCCATGAAGAGACCTGTCGCTACGATAACTGGGATGATTGGAACAAAAACGTCACCGAAAGTACGGATAGCACGTTGGAACCAGTTCCCTTGTTTCGCAGCTTCTGCTTTCATGTCATCTTTAGATGATGTTGGCAAACCAAGCGCAACAACTTCATCGTACATTTTGTTTACTGTACCAGTACCAAAGATGATTTGGTATTGACCTGAGTTAAAGAGCACCTTGAACTTTTTCCAAGTTCTCAATCACTTCTTTATTGATTTTTCCTTCATCTTTGACCATGACACGAAGACGAGTCGCACAGTGAGCTACACTGTTGACATTTTCACGTCCGCCCAAGGCATCGATGACTTTTTTTGCAATTTCCTGATTGTTCATTTGCAAAAATCTCCTTATAAAAATTTTTTGTTATTGTTTGAAAGCGATTTTTATTCGCCCCTACGACTATTATTTTATCATGTTTTTAGAAATATGTCAAGCGTTTTTGCAGAAAAAAATATTCTATCCACTTAGTAAGCTCGCTTTTAGATTGATTGATTTTTGACTGTTTTAGCAGGAATTCCTTAAAAAAACAAGTTTGAAATCTTAGTTAAAAGGCTTTTGTTTCATTATCTTTCATATTTTCTTGAAAAAGTTGATTAATTTCCTGCTTTTAAATTTATGATAAACGTTTTAACAGTTTTTCTCTTTTTTTAACATAAAAGGCTTGCATTTTTATCGAAAAACGGTTACTATTAAAAGTGATAAGATTTTTGGAGGAATGAATGAATGGAATGGACAACTGAGCGTCGTTACAGACTTTATCAAGATTGGACGCAAGAAGAAATTCAAAATATAAAGGAAAATATGGCTCAATCTCCATGGCATACTCATTACCATGTTGAGCCAAAAACAGGACTTCTCAACGACCCAAATGGCTTTTCTTACTTTGATGGCAAGTGGATCCTCTTTTACCAGAACTTTCCTTTTGGTGCAGCCCACGGTTTGAAATCTTGGGCACAGCTAGAAAGTGATGATTTGATTCACTTTAAAGAAACTGGAATCAAAGTTTTACCAGATACTCCATTAGATAGCCACGGTGCCTACTCTGGTTCTGCCATGCAGTTTGGCGATAACTTGTTCCTATTTTATACAGGAAATGTTCGTGATGAAAACTGGATCCGTCACCCTTACCAGATTGGAGCTTTGATGGATAAGGATGGCAAGATTACGAAGATTGACAAGATTTTGATCGACCAGCCAGCAGACTCTACTGACCACTTCCGTGATCCGCAAATTTTTAACTTCAAGGGCCAATACTATGCTATCGTCGGTGGACAGGACTTGGAGAAAAAAGGCTTCGTCCGTCTCTACAAGGCTGTAGACAACGACTATACAAACTGGCAAGCCGTTGGCAACCTTGACTTTGCTAATGACCGTACTGCCTACATGATGGAATGTCCAAATCTGGTCTTTGTAGGGGAGCAACCTGTCCTTCTCTACTGTCCACAAGGATTGGATAAGAAAGTTCTAGACTACGATAATATCTATCCAAATATGTATAAGATTGGGGCTTCCTTTGACCCTGAAAATGCCAAAATGGTAGATGTGTCTCAACTCCAAAACATGGATTATGGTTTCGAAGCCTATGCAACTCAAGCCTTCAACGCTCCTGATGGACGTGCTCTAGCTGTTAGCTGGCTTGGCTTGCCTGATGTTTCATATCCATCTGACCGTTTTGACCACCAAGGAACCTTCTCTTTGGTCAAGGAACTCACTATCAAAGACGGCAAACTCTACCAATACCCAGTCGCAGGTGTCAAGGACCTTCGTGCCTCTGAAGAAGCCTTCTCAAATCGTGCCCAAACCAATAACACTTACGAACTCGAACTCAACTTGGAAGCTAATAGCCAGAGCGAGATTGTCTTACTTGCTGATAAAGAAGGCAAGGGACTTTCCATCAACTTTGACCTTGTAAATGGTCAAGTGACAGTAGATCGTAGCCAGGCTGGAGAACAGTATGCCCAAGAATTTGGAACAACTCGCTCTTGCCCTATCGATAATCAAGCTACCACTGCTACGATTTTCATTGATAACTCTGTCTTTGAAATTTTCATCAATAAAGGAGAAAAAGTATTTTCCGGTCGTGTCTTCCCACATGCGGACCAAAATGGTATCCTGATTAAATCTGGAAACCCAGCTGGAACTTACTATGAATTAGATTATGGTCGCAAAACTAACTGATGTCGCCAAACTTGCAGGCGTCAGCCCTACTACCGTTTCTCGGGTTATCAACAAAAAAGGTTATCTCTCTGAAAAAACCATTCAAAAAGTCAATGAAGCCATGCGAGAATTGGGCTATAAACCCAACAACCTAGCTCGTAGCTTGCAAGGAAAATCAGCCAAATTAATCGGTTTGATTTTCCCTAATATTTCCAACGTTTTCTATGCAGAATTAATTGATAAGCTGGAACACCAACTCTTTAAAAATGGTTACAAGACCATCATCTGCAACAGCGAACACGACTCTGAGAAGGAACGTGAATACATCGAAATGTTGGAAGCCAATCAGGTAGACGGCATCATTTCTGGTAGTCACAACTTGGGAATAGAAGACTACAATCGCGTGACAGCACCAATTATTTCCTTCGACCGCAATCTGTCACCAGACATTCCTGTCGTCTCCTCTGACAACTATGCTGGTGGGGTTCTTGCTGCCCAGACCTTGGTTAAGACAGGCGCCCAGTCTATCATTATGATTACAGGGAATGACAATTCCAATTCGCCAACTGGGCTACGCCACGCTGGCTTTGCATCCGTACTCCCCAAAGCACCTATTATCAATGTTTCCAGTGACTTTTCTCCTGTCAGAAAAGAAATGGAAATCAAGAATATCTTGACCCGTCAAAAACCAGATGCCATTTTTGCTTCGGATGATTTGACCTCTATTCTAGTCATTAAAATTGCTCAAGAATTGGGCATTTCTGTCCCAGAAGAGCTCAAGGTCATCGGTTACGATGGTACCTATTTTATCGAGAATTACTATCCTCAACTGGCTACTATTAAGCAACCCTTGGAAGAGATTGCCTGCCTCACTGTTGACCTTCTCTTGCAAAAAATCGAAGGCAAGGAAGTCGCGACAACTGGTTACTTTTTACCAGTTACTCTTTTATCAGGAAAAAGTATTTAATACTCAATGAAAATCAAAGAGCAAACTAGGAAGCTAGCCACAGGCTGTACTTGAGTACGGCAAGGCGAAGCTGACGTGGTTTGAATTTGATTTTCGAAGAGTATAAGCACAAGAAAACTCAGACCGATCTGTCTGAGTTTTTTATGATCTTAAGTTTTCTAGATAACGCTGAGCGGTCTCTAGGTTAAAGGTTTTCTCTGCTATAAGGCGTTCTACTAGGGGAGCAACTTCAGATTCACTAGCACCTGCGAGGAGTGCCAAGGATTTGGCCTGCAATTTCATGTGGCCTTGCTGGATGCCTGTACTCACCAAGGCTTTAAGGGCCGCAAAGTTTTGGGCAAGTCCGATAGACACGATAAGCTGGGCTAATTCTTGGCAGAAGGATTTCCCAGTAGTTCATGACTGAGAGCTACACGTGGGTTGAGACCGATAGAGCCACCCTTGGTCGCTACAGGCATAGGCAGGGTCATCTCACCGACCAATTCTTCTCTTTCAAGGTCCAGTGTCCAGCGACTAAGACCTTGGTAGCGTCCATCTCGACTGGCATAGGCATGGGCCCCCGCCTCAATAGCACGCCAGTCATTACCAGTAGCAATCAAAATGGCATCAATACCATTAAAAATCCCTTTATTGTGAGTAGATGCTCGATAAGGATCAGCTTGCGCAAATTGGCTAGCCAAAGCCATTTTCTCCGCAAATTTCTCGTCCTTGATCCTTTTGGCGGCTCAAGTAACGAAAGGCGATGCGACAGCTTGCAGTCACCAGAGAATCGGTCGCGTAGTTGGACAGGATTCCCATAAGACTGTGCCCCTGACTGAGTTCTTCTAAGACTGGTTTCAAGGCTTCCAGCATGGTGTTGAGCATATTGGCACCCATGGCTTCCTGGGTATCGACATGAAGATAAACGACTAGAAAGTCTGTTTCACCTTTGATCTGCTCTACATGCAAATCACGCGCCCCACCTCCACGTTTAACGATAGATGGATAGGCTTGATTGGCAAGCTCCAAGAGCTCCGCCTTCTTTCTGGCAATTTTCTCTTGGGCTTGTTCAGGATTAGCAACTTGATAAAGAGCTACCTGCCCAATCATCTGACGCTCATGGACTTGAGCAGTAAAGCCACCTGCACGCTTGATGATTTTACTTGCATAGCTGGCCGCAGCAACCACTGAGGGTTCTTCTGTCACATAGGGAACTGTGTATTCCTGACCGTTAACGAGAACCTCTGGGACCAGCGAATAAGGCAGAGAAAAAGTTCCCACTACATTCTCACTCAGCTGGTCTGCCACAGTCACACTAATCTGTTCATCCTGCTCCAAACTCTTTGTCTCTCAGGACTAAGGAGCGCCTGAGCTTTTAACAGCTCGAGGCGCTCTTGGTATGATTTTTTAGAAAATCCATTCCAACTTATCTTCATTATTTTTCAACCTTGCTATAACGGCGTTGGTGGTCGACAATTTCAACCAAGGCAAAATCTTGATTTTCATAGCCAGTAAACTGGGCAGAGTTTGTTTCATCTAACTCTACTTCCTCAAAGAAGACCTTTTCATAGTCTGCAACGGATAGGGCAGTTCGTTGGTTGAGCTTGTTCAAGCGGTCTTTATCTAGATAAGCTTCATATCCTTCAACCAATTCACCACTGAAGAACTCAGCCACAGCACCACTTCCGTAACTATAAAGGGCGATTTTATCCCCAACCTTCAAGCTATCTGTATTTTCTAAGAGAGACAAGAGTCCGAGAAAGAGGGAACCTGTATAGATATTCCCCACCTTTTGACTGTAGAGAATAGACTGGTCAAAATACTTTTGCAAGAGGTCTTTTTTCTCTTGAGGCAGGCTCTTATCCATGATTTTTTTCAAGCCTTTTAAGGCTAATTTAGGGTAAGGCAAGTGGAAACAAACAGCCGCAAAATCATCTAAGGTAAGCTGGTAACGTTTTTGGTATTCAAGCCAAGTCGTTTTCAAACTATCTAAATATTGTTGGGTAGAATAAACACCGTTTACATAAGGAGTTGTCGAGTAATTTGGACGCCAGAAATCCATGATATCACGGGTCTGAGCCACATTGTCATTATTAAAGGCCATAATGCGTGGATTCTGTGTAATCAACATGGCCACACTGCCAGCACCTTGAGTTGGTTCTCCTGGGGTTTCAATACCGTATTTGGCAATATCACTGGCAATGACCAAGACCTTGGACTCTGGAGAATTTTCCACATGCAGTTTGGCATAATGGAGGGCAGCTGTCGCCCCATAGCAGGCTTCTTTAATCTCGAAACTACGAGCAAAGGGCTGGATGCCCAGCAAACCATGCACAAAGACGGCCGCAGCTTTACTCTGGTCAATTCCTGACTCGGTCGCCACAATGACCATGTCAATTTCTGCTCTTTCTTGCTCAGTTAAAATAGAGTCACTTGCACTGGCCGCCAAGGTCACGATATCCTCAGTTAGGGGCGCAATACTCAATTCCTTGAGCAAGAGTCCTTTGCTTAATTTTTCAGGGTCAATTCCCCTCGCTTCTGCTAAGTCTTGTAATTTCAAGACATATTGACTGGTCGCAAAACCAATCTTATCAATACCGATTGTCATATTTACCTCTGTTTTATCATTCATGTAAAAAATCGTTCTATACTATTTTATCACAAATGGCAGTAAAAGAGAGAAAAAAGACTTGATTCACCAAATCAAGTCCCTTATGAATCTAACTTTTATGCTGTTTTCGTAAGTGAGAATAGAGTCTGAGAATCACTGTTCCGCTAGCCATTCCAATGGAAATCACCAAAGCCAACATAACAACCAAGGTTGCACTAGCAATGGCATGACTGTAATCTCCCGTCACAAAAAAGGCAGTTGTCCGATAGGAGAGATAACCCGGAACCAGAGGTGCCAAAATGGCTAAGATAAAGACCACAGCAGGTGTCTTATAAAGAATACTTAAAATCTGGCTGACACAAGAACCGATAATGGCTGCAATAAAAGTAGCCACAATAACATTGGTCGGTTCCTTGAGCAAAAGATAAATTAGCCAGACAGCCATGCCCAAAATCCCTCCAGGTAAGAGCATAGAGCGTTGAACATTGAGTACAATTAAAAAAGTGATAATGGCAAGAAGACTTGCTACTGCTTGTAATAAAAAGATTGTTAGTGTCATATTAGTTCATCAATACCAAGGCAACAGAAGTTCCTGCCCCTAAAGCAAGGGTAATGAGTAGAGATTCAAACATCTTACTCATACCAGAGTTTATGTGATTAGTCATAATATCACGAACCGCATTGGTCAAGGCAATTCCTGGTACAAACGGCATGACCGCACCAGCTATAATCAAATCTGCCGTTGAAGGAAAACCTGTGTAGCGAGCCCAAAACTGGGCAATCATCCCAAAGACAAAGGCTCCAGCAAAGGCTGTCACAAAGGGAATTCGGATAAACTTTTCCACATAGAGGGAAAAGGCAAAACCAAATAAGGTAGCCACTCCTGCCCCGAGTGCGTCGTAGATATTTCCACTAAACATAACCGAAAAGAAAGGAGCACTAAAGGTCGCAGCCAGAGTCACCTGCAACTTGGTATAAGGAAGAGGTTGGGCTTGCAAGGCCTTCAATTGCTTGAAGGCTGTCTCTAAATCAATTTGCCCCCCAACCAGTTGACGAGAAATCTGGTTCACATCGCAGACTTTTTCGATGTTATAAGAAGAGGAAGTCACGCGCTTCATGCGCGAAATATTGGTATTTTCAATAGAGAAAAAGATAGCAGCAGGCATGGCAAGAACATTGCAATCCACAATCCCCTGCGAATGCGCAATACGGATCATGGTATCTTCTACACGATGAATCTCTGAGCCACTTTTGAGAAGAATGGTTCCAGCTAACATAATCACATCGATGACGGCATTTAATTCTCTTGATTCTTCCATGCTTGCCTCCTTTTATCAACTCCCTCTATTCTATCACAAATCCGGACTCAAAAAAAATCTTTGCCATGAAATCATGACAAAGATTCGTTTAATCACGAGAATTTTCGTGGTTGCCTTCACTACTTGATTGAGTAGTAGCAGGTGCATTCCCTCGTTGATTTCCTTGTTGGTTCCCCTGACTTGGTGTCGTAGTAGAACCTTGGTTTCCACGTTGGGCTGGTGCTGATGATGACGTTGACGGCGGTGTTTTTGGTTTGTAGATTGAAATCTTGACACGCGTCTTAGTCAAATCAACCTTTTCACCCGCTTTTGGACTCTGTTCAACGACTGTCCCCTCAGCAGTTCCATCAGGAGCTGTCGACACTTCTACAACTTCAATATTGGCTTCTTTAATACCTACAATTTGAACGAGATTATTTTTAGTAAATTCGAGACTAGATCCTATATAACTTGGCATAGCAACGCTGGTTACTTTCTTAGCAACGGTTAAGGTAATCGTTAAGGCCTTGCTCAAATCATAGGTTGTTCCAGCAGCTGGACTCTGTCTGAGAACAGTTCCTGCTTCACTCTCACTTGATTCCTCTTCTTCAATCTTGATGAGATTTTCAGGAACCTTCTTCTGCTTGAGTTCTGCTATAACATCTGTAGATTTACGGCCGATATAGTTACTCAATTGGAAAGATTGCTTGCCTGATGAGACAACCAAATTGATTTTCGAACCTTCTTTTCGAGTCTTTCTAGCTTCAGGATCTGTACGGATAATCCGCCCTTCTTCCACCTTTTCACTAGCCTCTGATTTCTCCTCGCCAATCTCAAAATTGGCTTTCTTGAGCGTTTCCTTGGCTTCCGCAACTGTCTGGCCTGCCACATCTGGAATGGCAATGGTTGCAGGAGTTCTGGATAGTATCCAAATAAGAGAAGCTGCCACCAATACAATGCTGGCCAACAAAATCATATAACGAACTCTAAATTTCCGTTTCTTAACAGGCTTGCTTGCGTAATTGTCTTCTGAAACCTGCTGACTCGGCTTCGCAGCCTGTGGCTTCGGACTTTGTGTTTGCACCTTAGGAATCGAAGTCAAGGTACTCTGGGATACCTTCGGTAGTGTCTTGGTGTCCGCCTTAGTAGTATCATTAAATACCAGTTTAGGCTCATTGCGACGATTGTAAGACAAGCTACTAGACAAGTCCACATACATCTCAGCGACTGATTTGTAGCGATCTGTCAATTTCTTAGCAGTTGCCTTGATAACAACATTTTCTAAAGCCTGAGGTACAGATGGATTTTCGGCTATAACCGATGGCAGTGGTTTCTGGAAATGCTGTAGGGCGATGGTCACTGCACTATCCCCATCGTAAGGGATATGGCCAGTCAACATCTCATAGAAAATAATCCCCATGGCATAGATATCACTCTGTACAGTCGCCTTAGAACCACGCGCCTGCTCTGGTGACAAGTAATGAACCGAACCCAGCATAGAGTTAGTCTGAGTCAGACTTGTCTCTGCAAAAGCGACCGCAATCCCAAAGTCTGTGACCTTGGCAGTCCCATCTGGTGTCAAAAGGATATTTTGAGGTTTCAAGTCCCTGTGAACAATTCCTCTAGTATGGGCCAAACGCATGGCTAGGAGGATTTGCCCCATGATACGGACTGCTTCTTCATTAGAAAGAGGATAGTGTTCCTTGATATAGCGTTTGAGGTCTAGTCCAGCAACATACTCCATTGCAAGATACTGTTGACCGTCTTCCTCACCAATATCTGTTATCCGAACGATATGAGGATGGTCTAGATCTGCCATAGCTCTCGCTTCACGCTGAAAACGAGCTACAGCTATCGGGTCCGTCTGGTAGTTGGTCCTCAGGACCTTCACTGCCACTTCTTCTCCGTCTAGAATTAAATCCTTGGCCAAATAGACATCTGCCATGCCTCCTCGGCCAATCTGTTTCACAATCCGATAGCGTCCGGCAAAAATCTTGCCGATTTGGATCATTCTGCATCCTCCTCGTTCATAGAAACAAGGGCAACCGTAATGTTGTCTAAACCTCCTGCATTGTTAGCAAAACGCACAAGCGTCGCTGTTTATCTGCCAAAGGAATATCACTGGTTACAATATCACAAATCTCACTGCCTGAAATCATGTTAGTCAAACCATCACTATTGAGCAAGAGATAGTCTCCTGGCTCAAGGGTAATCATTCCAAAATCAGGTTGAACTTCATCTTTTTGACCGATTGACTGAGTAATAATATTTTTCTGTGGATGGCTAGCTGCTTCTTCTGGTGTCAATTGACCTGCCTTAAGCAATTCATTGACCAAAGAATGGTCGCTCGTCAACTGATGGTATTCTTCTCCACGAATCAAACCGATACGAGAATCTCCAATGTGGGCATAGATAGCTTGATTGCCAATAATAGCAACAGCCTCAAGAGTTGTTCCCATTCCTTTATAGGCATCATCTTGTCCAAGTTGATGAATCTTTTGATTTTCAATTTCTAGGTAATTGGCGAACCATTCACGCACTTCATTGACTGTATCGATTTGGGTATCAACCCAAGCTATACCTAGGTCTGTTACCGCCATTTCACTAGCGATATTCCCTGCGCGATGACCTCCCATCCCATCAGCTAAAATAATCATAGTACGTCCAGCTCTATTGACATAGTGGTTGACATAGTCTTGGTTATTTGTTCGTTTCTGACCAACATCTGTTAATAATGAAATTTCCATGTGTCAGTTCCTTCCTAATCCGATATCTTGCGAAATTGACTGATGAAGAATCCATCACTTCCATACAATTCAGGTGTAATGAGGATACAGCCGTCTTTCATGATATCCTTACATTCATGTTCTAGTTTTACCTGCTCGAACTCAGGATGACTTTCTAAAAACGCCTCAACGACTTGAAAATTCTCCTCTGAGACAATAGTACAGGTACTATAAGTTATTATACCACCTTTGCCTAGTGTTTGACAAACACTACCTAATATTTCTAGCTGAATTTCCTGTAAGGACGCGAAATCTGCCGTTTCTTTATTATATTTAATGTCTGGTTTGCGGCGCAGAAGACCGATTCCTGAACAGGGAGCATCCACCAAAATCTTATCAAATGAATCCTGACCAAAAAACTCATGCACCTTTCTGGCATCCAATTTTTGCGTTTGAACCCTATCTGCAACTCCTAAACGTTGGGCATTTTCTTGAATTAAGTCCAACTTATGGTCGTACAAGTCCAGAGCAGTAACCTGACCTGTCGTTAGATAAGAGGCTATATGGGCTGTTTTTCCACCTGGTGCCGCACAGGCATCTAGAACCTGCTCATCACCTTTTAAATCAAGCGTCGGAGCAACCAATTGACTGGATTCGTCTTGAATGGTTATATCCCCTTCTGCAAACAAATCATGGCCTGCAAAATGCCCCTGCTCCTTGACGAGACCAGAAACAGACAAAGGTGAATCACTGGCCTCCAATAAGGCTTGGATTTCCTCTTTTCGGTTTAAATCAGTCACTCGGATGCTAGCCTTGTTGCGCACCAAAAGACTTTCAAAAATAGCCTGTGCTCGCTCTTCTCCGTATTCTTCCTTAAGTTTAGACACCAACCAAACCGGGAGAGAATAAGCAATGGAATCACGCTTATTTTTACGTTTGATGCTAGAAATATCTGGCCAGCCTTCACGCAGAATACGACGAAGGACGGCGTTGACCAATTTTTCACTGCCCTTTTTACGGACTTTGGCCAATTCCACTGCTTCATTAACCACAGCATGGTCTGGAATCTTATCCAGATAACGGAGTTGGTAGGCACTCATGAGAAGAAGAACATAGAGCCAGCTGTCTAACTGGTCTCTGTCTTCGATAAAGTGGGATAGATACCATTCTAAGGTGAGTTTGCGGGCTACTGTTCCGTAGACAATCTCTGTCACCAAACCCTTGTCTGCTGCTGAAGTTGACTTCCCTTGAGATACTTATTTAAGGCGATATTTGAGTATGCTTGATTGATAAAAACATCCTCTAATACTGCTAGGGCTAAACTTCTAGCCGTTTCTACTTTAGTCACCAAATCGTTCTCCTACAGTCAATGTACGTCCAACACCGTTGAGGAAGGAAGCAATGTCCATCTTAGGTTTACCAGCTGGCTGCACTTGTTTGAGAGATAGAGCTCCTTCAGCCGTTGCGACAATCAATTCTTTCTTGCCAATAGAAAGAATCTCACCTGGATTGCCCTGACCTTCTACTGGTAAGGCTTCATAAATCTTAAAGCGGTCGCCCTTAAGGAAAGTATGGGCAACAGGCCATGGGTTCATCCCACGGATCTGGTTAAAGAGTTGACGATTGCTTTTAGTCCAATCTAACTTTTCTTCTTCTGGCTTGATATTTGGCGAGAAAGTAACCTGACTTGGTTCCTGCGGTTGAGGCTGAATTTCACCAGCTATATAAGCAGGCAGAGTATCCAAAAGCAAATCACGACCAACTAGCGCCAATTTTTCAAACAAGGTACCGACATTGTCCTCATCTGTGATCGGAATACTGCGATGAGAAATCATATCTCCTGCATCCATTTCCTTAACCATTTCCATAATGGTCACACCAGCTTCCTCATCCCCTTGAATCAAGGCATAATGGATAGGCGCACCGCCACGGTGTTTAGGAAGGAGTGACGCGTGAACGTTGACCGCAAGTCCATACTATCAAGGAGTTTACTTGGGAGAAACTGCCCAAAAGCAGCAGTCACAATTCCATCTGCTCCTAAATTCATAATAGCTTCCATCTCTGGACTTCCAGATAATTTTTCAGGTTGATAGATAGGAAGACCAGCCTCCTTGGCAGCCTGCTTGACTGGGGTTTCTTGGATCACTTTTTTACGGCCGACAGCACGGTCTGGCTGAGTTACAACAGCTAGAATCTCATAACGGTCATCTGTCAAAAGTCCTTTTAAGACTGTTGCTGAAAAGTCGGGTGTCCCCATAAAGATTAGTTTTGTCATATCTTCTCCTTCTTATAAAAATTGCTGCGGCTCATGGTCAATACTGAGACGGAGCTCACTATTTTCCCGTTCTTGAGTCAGGGCCAAGACCTGGTTAAGGGTCGGCCCCAGCTCATCTTCTAAACGATATTTAATTAAAATCTGGTAATGATAGAGGTTGTGGGTACGAGCAATAGGTTTTGGCGTTGGCCCGAGAATATTACTGGTCTCTGACAAGCCTGACCGCAAAATGTTCATCACTTCATAGGCACGTTTGACCACCTCTTCTTCTTTCTTGTGAGAAAGAGTAATTCCAATCGTGAAATAGTAAGGTGGATAACCAAGTTGACGTCTGATACCCATTTCATAGGCATAAAAGCCTTCGTAGTCCTGATCTTTGGCAAATCGAATAGCATAATGTTGCGGATTATAAGACTGGATTAAGACCTGACCAGCCTTTTCCGCACGACCTGCTCGACCTGCAACCTGAGTCAAAAGTTGAAAAGTTCTCTCAGAAGAACGAAAATCAGGCAGATTCAAAGCTGTATCCGCATTGAGAACTCCGACTAAGGTCACATTTGGAAAATCCAATCCCTTTGCAATCATCTGAGTACCTAGCAAGATATCCGCTTCTCCTCGTCCAAACTGGTCAAGCAGAGCTTGATGACTACCTTTCTTACGAGTCGTATCCACATCCATGCGTAAAATCCGAGCATGAGGGAAGAGTTCTGCCAGCTCGTCATAAGCCTTCTGAGTTCCCGTCCCATAGTAGCGAATACTGCGGCTCTTACAGTTAGGACAAACCTGAGGAATATCCTTCGAAAAACCACAATAATGACAGTTCATGGTCTTTGTATCCATGTGGAGAGTCAGAGAAATATCACAGTTGGGACAAGTATCCACGGTCCCACACTCCCTACACATAACAAAGCTAGAATAGCCACGGCGATTGAGCATGAGAACCACCTGCTCTTTTTTAGCCAGACGGTCCTGAATAGCTTCTAGCAAAGGGGGCGTAAAGTTTGATGTCTCATTGTGCCCGATATAATCTCGAAAGTCAATCACTTGAACCTCAGGAATCGTAGCTAGAGGATTGGCCCGTTGGGTCAGACGTAAATGTTGATAGACGCCTTTGCCAGCCCTCGCACGGCTCTCTAAGCTCGGTGTCGCAGACCCAAGCACCAAAGCCGCTTGATTATACTGAGCCCGTAAAATAGCCACCTCTCTGGCATGGTAGCGTGGATTGCTGTCCTGCTTATAAGTCGCTTCATGCTCCTCATCGATAATCATGACACCCAGATTTTTCAGCGGAGCAAAGATAGCCGATCTGGCACCAACAACAACTTGAGCGTCTCCACGCTCTACCTTGCGCCATTCATCATACTTTTCACCATTGGACAGGCCAGAGTGAAGAATGGCCACCTTGTCCCCAAAACGTGCTATAAAACGCTCCGTCATCTGAGGAGTCAGGGAAATCTCAGGTACCAGCAAAATAGCTGTCTTGCCCTTATCCAGGGCCCCTTGGATAATCTGCAAGTAAACCTCGGTCTTCCCACTTCCTGTAATCCCTTGAAGGAGGAAGGGAGACTGGTGACTGCCAATCGCACTGACAACCGCATCACGCGCCTGTCTTTGTTCTGGATTCAACTCCAAAGGGCGACTTTCCTCAATGCCTTCAAAATAAGCAGCCGAGCGTTGAACTTCCTTTTGGACTATGGTAACAGCACCTTCTTGCACAAAGAAGTTGACTTGCTCCCGCGAGTAGGACTCTAACAAACTAGCCAAGGAAGCACTCTCAGGATGAGACATCAAATAGTCTCTCAATTCCAACTTTTTCTTGGCGCGCGCAGAAATCTCAATTCCTTCCAACTGCTCAACATGGACCTCATACCAAGACTGAGTCTTGACCTTCTTTTGATCAATCGCCTGATATTCTAGACCAAGCAGGCCTTTTCTAGTCAAACGCATCATTTCGGCTTGTTTGGCAAGGTCTAGTGAAGAAAAAGGCTAGCGAATCTTCTGAACCAAACAAACGCTCTCGATCTTCTTGATTCAGACCTTCCAGAGGATAGAGAATCTTGTCATAGCTGGAGTTCAGAAACCCCTGACAACATGGCCTTGAGGATAGAGATTTTTGTAAGAAAAGACGGACTTGCGTAACTCTTCAGCCAGCCAGAGTTGTTCTTGCGTGAGTACAGGAGAAAAATCCAGTACCTCGACAATATCTTTTAAATCTTGCGCCATCTCTTCTTCATCTGATTGGGACTCCAAACCAAGAACAATCCCTTGAATCAGGCGATTGCCCTTACCAAAAGGCACATGAACCCGCATCCCAACTTCCAGCATTCCCTCAAATTCCTCAGGAATCCTGTAACTATAGGGCTGGTCCGTCTGCATCAAGGGCACATCAACGATAATCTTGGCTATGGCCATCTTCTCACCTCCTCTTTGTCAGTACATTCTTGCAATAGAAAAAATAAGATTGAGTCCCCCCAACCTTAAATTTTTTCACCATCTTCTTTTTCTTTAGCGATTTGCTCTTTGATTTTCTTTTCTTCCTCTTCTTTGCGGCGTTTTTCTTCTTCGATACGGCGACGCACTGCTTCACGTTTTCCTTCTGGATCTGGGTGAATTGTAACGTTTCCTGATTCGATTTCTTCTAAAGCGCGAAGAGTTGATTTTTCAGACTTGAAACCTTGAGTTGCTGGCGCACCTGCTTCCAATTCGTGGGCACGTTTTGCTTCCAAGATTACGAGTGAATATTTTGAAGGAACCTTGTCGAGCAAGGTATCAATAGAGGGTTTTAACATCATTTGCTTGTACCTATTTTCTAAATTTTATCGGGCAGTTGAAGATTTTGGTAACATCTCCTGATAGTGACCAATGACACGATCCACACGGAAGTGTTCTGCTTCGATCACACGTTTGACACGCTCAGCAGCTAGGGGCACCTGATCGTTGATAATCGCATAATCATACTCACGCATGAGGGCAATTTCTTCCTTGGCCTTTTCGATTCGTTGGGCAATCACTTCTGCACTGTCTGTTCCACGTCCTACCAAACGATCTTGCAATTCATCCAAATCTGGTGGTGTCAGGAAGATAAAGACAGCATCCGGAACCTTTTTCTTGACCTGAAGAGCGCCCTGAACTTCAATTTCAAGGAAAACATCGATTCCCTTGTCCAAGGTTTCATTGACATAGGTCAGAGGAGTTCCATAGTAGTTGCCGACATATTCTGCGTATTCCAACATCTGTCCTTGACGAATCAGCTCTTCAAACTCTTCGCGAGTACGGAAGAAATAGTCAACACCGTCCACTTCTCCAGGACGTTGTGCGCGTGTCGTCATCGATACAGAGTATTGAAATTGGTTTTCAGAACTCTCAAAAATCTCTCTTCTAACCGTTCCTTTTCCAACCCCTGAAGGACCAGAAAAAACGATTAGTAAGCCTCGGTCTGCCATTGTGTCTCCTTTTAGTCAGTCTGTGAAATAACATTTCTCTAGAATAATGGCAAAAAGCCAGATTATCCTTTACAGTCTTTCTATCTAGTGTAACAAAAAAGCAGTAATTTTTCAACTGCTCTTTCTTATTTATTTAGCATAATCTACTGCACGAAGCTCGCGGATAACGGTTACCTTGATATTTCCTGGATAATCGAGATTGTTTTCAATTTTCTCACGAACTTTGTGAGCCAAGATTGTGACTTTGTCGTCTTGATTTGTCCTGGATTGACCATGATGCGGATTTCACGACCTGCTTGAAGGGCAAAGCTAGTTTGCACTCCTTCAAAGCCGTTAGCAATTTCTTCCAAATCATGAAGACGCTTGATATAGCTTTCAAGAGACTCACTACGAGCACCTGGACGGGCTGCGCTCAAAGCATCTGCTGCTGCGACGATCACTGCAATCACACTTTCAGCTTCAACATCGCCGTGGTGACTAGCAATCGTATTAACCACAACTGGGTGTTCCTTGTACTTACGAGCCAATTCCATACCGATTTCAACGTGGCTACCCTCAACCTCGCGGTCAATAGCTTTCCCGATATCGTGAAGGAATCCAGCACGACGAGCAAGAGCCGCATTTTCACCAAGTTCGCTCGCCATGATACCAGCTAACTTAGCAACCTCAATCGAATGACGTAAGACATTTTGTCCATATGAAGTACGGAACTGCAAGCGACCCATGATTTTCATCAAGTCTGGATGAAGGTTTGGCGCACCAATCTCATAGGCTGCTGCCTCACCATATTCACGAATCTTATTGTCAATCTCTTGACGATTTTTCTCAACCAACTCTTCGATACGAGCCGGATGGATACGACCATCTTTGAGCAACATTTCCATAGTCATACGGGCAATTTCGCGACGAATTGGGTCAAATCCTGACAAGGTCACCACTTCTGGTGTATCGTCGATAATGACATCAACCCCTGTCAAACTTTCAAAGGTACGAATGTTACGACCTTCACGACCAATAATGCGTCCCTTCATGGTATCATCTGGTAGATGAACCGTTGAGTTTGTTGACTCCCGCTACATATTCACCAGCGATACGTTGCATAGCTTGAACCAAGATGTCCTTGGCCATTTTGTCAGAACGTTCCTTGACCTCTTGCTCAGCTTCACGAATACGGCTGGCAATCTCCTTGGTCAAGTTTTCCTCTGTCTGAGCTAAGATAATATCTCGTGCTTCTGCCTGAGACAGAGTACCAATACGCTCTAGCTCTGCTTCTTTTTGTCTTTCGACTTCCTCTAATTGCTCTTCACGCGCATCAAGGTTTTTCGCTCTATCAGAAATACTTTGTTCTTTTTGTTCAAGTGTTTGTTCTTTACTCGTCAAATTGTCGTCCTTACGGTCGAGGCTAGTAGCTCTCTCGGTCAAACGACTTTCGATTTGTTTGAGTTCTTGACGTTCTGATTTGAATTCAGCGTCCACTTCTTCACGGTATTTTTCTGGCTTCTTCTTTGGCCTCCAATAGTGCTTCTTTTTTAAGAGACTTGCTTTCACGTTTAGCTTCATTAACCAGTAAATCCGCTTCACGCTCAGCTTGTCCACGTAAATTAGTTGCTTCTTGTTCAGCATTTAAAAGCATCAACTCCGCAGCTTCCTGAGATGATTTCATCTTAGCTGAGATGCTGACATATCCAATGACTAAACTCAATGATGACGGCAAAAACAGCAATCGCAAGTGACATGATTTCCATGTTTTTACCTCATTTTATTGTTATTCCGAATGACATACATTCTTTTACATTCTACCATAAAAAAGTGATTTTCACAAACCTAAAATAGAATATGTTTTAGGGAATTTTAGGACTACAGTTTCTTGAATTTTTGAGGAGATAATTCATTGTCACTATCAAAAAGTTCCGCAGAATCTCTACAGCTATGGATTATCTGGTGCCGTGCCGAATAGTGTTCCGCTAGATTTAAACATTTTTACTTTCAAATCTTTGAAAACTCACTTTGAGAAATCACAGCGTATCTTCAAGGTCAAATTTGTCACAACTTAACAATTTTTTACTTAGTTGTATCAATTTATTTCTTAAATATTAGTTTGTCCTCTTCTAGAGCTTTTTAAAATATACTCATTAATCAATTTATTATCTTCTTCATTTTTTTGAAAAAAATAAGTTTTAATATTATTGGGAGTTCTATGTTCTAATAGACGATGGATAACATCATCACTTCTATCATGGAACCAGGTCCAATCTACTTCAGGATAAAGACCTAGAATATCTTCTTCAATATCTTTTTAAAAATCTTAAAATCAGAAAAAAATATCCTTTTTCTACTTAAGTTATATAAATCTGATACAGATTTTTCTCTTGGGTCTGGGAAAGTTTTTAACCCCCTCATCTCTTTTATCATTAATTCTTTTAATCAAATGATGGTAGATTTTTATTTTTGTATCTGAGGAAAATCATAGACATTCGAACTCATCAGATCAATTACTTTGTGGTAAATAATGTTCTCTGATTGTTCATAGACTTTTTAGAATATCCAGAATATCATCTTTAACATCCTCTTCAAAAATACTTAAAAAAAGTGGCATATCAAATCAGAATATTCTACAATTCTTTTTACATCATCATTTTTTTATATTTTATTCTTAAAATATCTGTATTAAATTTTTTTCGAGTACTATTATTGCAGTTTCCTGTTCAGTTGAGCAATATTCTAGTAACCGTGAATAGAGTGGGTACACTGAATTATATAAAGAAAAAAATTTTTTCTCCAATATTTCATTTAAATGTTTATTTACAGTCCCAATTATCTTAGATTTCAATGAATCTTTATCAATAGCATCCATATTAGCGAGGACATTTTTTAATAAGTCCCTTAACTTCCTCGCTCCAATTATAATACAGTGTCTGAGTATTTAAAATATCTATTACTCTTTTCTATGTCAATATCATCAACAAGAGGAAGAAAAAGTTAGTATATTTTTAAGTTCTCGAAGTTTTTTTCATCCTCAGTAATTTTAAGACTTTTCTTGCAGATGAGTAATTCGATTCAACAAATATTCTTTTGCTTCCTCAGTAACTTTTATTTTGCCAAATGAATAGTTTCTAAAATATAAATTTACAACCTTAAAAATCTATACTCGGCAGAATTAATTGGACATCATCCAAATCAAGATTTTTTTAAGCCAAGAGGCTGTTCTATCAAAAACACTTGCCTCAGGTTTGATATATGAATTATCATAACTGAGTAATAATATTTCTAAATATCTATTAATGATTGATTTATAAATCTTATAATGTTCAACACATAAACAATTTAATTTTTAAAAAGTTATAAAGATTTTTTTACTGTAAACTCCGCATTAAAGAGATGATTATTTTTCAGACCACCCTCCTCTTCTATAGTTTTCATGCTCTTCACGAATTTCATCAAATAATTCATTAATAGTTTCTAATTTTTTTATATAAAAATTGAGACTAAGGATTGAATCTCTAAAAAAATTCTATAATCTTTTTCTCATCTCCAGTAACCGAGTTAATAATTTGTTCTGTTAATTCGTTTAATTCTCCATCATAAAGTGGCTCTGCATAACTAGGTGTTTTTTCGTATCTATCAATTATTTGAATTTGCTGAAAATTAAATTCACAAACTAAAAAAATTAAAAATAGTCTTTCTGACGAAATGCTATATTAGCTAGTTCTCTAAATTTTGCTTTTGCTAAGGAATATTGTTTTTCTTCATACAACTTAAAAGCCTTACTTAAGAATCGATTACCCTTTAAATCTCTAGGCTCACCAATCTCCATATCTAGAAAGCGGTTTAATAAAGATTTTTTAGATACCATAATTCGTAATTCTTCATGACCATCAATTTCAAATCTTGATTGATCATTTCCAAACCAGCAATACTCATCATCCCAGTTTAAAGCCCTTTTCTTTAAATCAGAATATCTAGAAAAATCTTTCGCATCAATAAAACTAAGTCTATCTAAAAAAGCCAGTTGATTCCATAAATCATCAGCATTATTTACATCTTGACTTCGGTTTTCTGATAGAACCTCTAAAAAATATTTTGTCCTGCAATACAATTTGTTCTGTTTTTCTGATGTCTCCTGACCTAGATTCTCTTCATTAGAGATAATGAAAATTCCTTGCTTCTTATAATACTCTCGAATGATCATAGACGGTTCCTCGGGAGTATAAAAATAAGCATTTTTAGCATCCAATTTAAATGTATTTTGAATCATTCTAAAAATTGAATTAAAAGTCGAATCACTTTAGAGAATACCCCACAAACAATAGAGTATGATTCATTATCAATGACTGGATTAAAGTAGAAATCATTGGGAAGTTCAAATGATAGTCTGAATAATCATCTTCTTTCAAAACAATATTTTTTTCTTACTGAAGTCACCATGCATTTTTAATCAAGTATCTTTCCGAACTCTGTATAGGGGATGTCTTTATCTTCAGCTACTACATTGTACTTTAACAAGCCACTTTCAAATTTACTCTCCAGAAGTGAATCATAGTTTGTCGTAATAATATGTTTTGGTGCAATTTTTTTCTATTAATTTATGTAACTCATTTGGTTTACTCAATCCCTTCTTAAAGAAAAATTTCTTCTATCTTCTTTTGTGTACTGATTTTTTTCCCCAAAAGTATCATAATAATACTGAGCAATTCTCAGTGGACTATCTGTTCTTTTCTTCTGGTATGTCCAATTCTTTTTAATGATTGAATCAATTCTCCCCAAGTTGGTAGATTAGAATTAGCTGATATTCCTGCACCAACAAACAAAAACTAAGGAATTTTTCTTTAATAGAATTCTTTATTTGAGTTATAGATAAATTATAATTTTTCTTCCATATTTGAACCATCCTATCATTAGTTTGTATGACATAAATACAAATTATCCTTCGAAATTTTCTTCTTTTTCTGTTATATAATCATAAATAAGAGTTTATCATTGTTTATAAATATAAAAAAATTTGTTTGTCTTTTATATTCAATTATGATTTTTTTAATATTAACAATTCTCTTCATTATACCACAAGATAAGAGCTATAAAGCGGATTCAAGGGACAAGAACCTAGTTATTATACTAAAAATTTTTTTCACTGGCTTTTTTTAACTTATGAAATCTGTCATTTTCCAATCAACTTTATCTTTAATTTATTAGCTAAAATTTAAAAATAAAAAAAGCCTACCTTTCAGTAGACCTAGTAATGATCTTTGAAAGACAAGAAAGCCACGCTATCTCCATCCATCATATAAATCAAGCGATTTTCTGCGTCGATACGACGTGACCAGGCTCCTTGGTAGTCATACTTGAGTGGTTCTGGCTTACCTATTCCTGTAAAGGGATCACGTTGAATATCCTTGATTAGTTTATTGATTCTTTTCAACGTTTTCTTGTCCTGAGTTTGCCAGTAGCAATAATCTGCCCAGGCATCTTCTGTAAACTTGAGCAGCATTCCTCACTCCTCAATAACATGGACTTGAGTGCTTCCAGCACGGACTTGAGCCATTCCTCGCAAAACCTTGTCTGATAACTCCTTATTTTGAGCGATTCTCAGAGTTTCTTGAATACTATCCCACTCGCTCTTTGAAAGAACTACAATGTCCTCGTTTGGATTTTTATTGACCACCGTCAAAGGCTCAAATTCATCATTTACCTTTTTCATGTAGTCTTTTAAATGATTTCGGAATGTTGAGTAAAGAACTGCTTCCATAACCATACCTCGTTTTACCTCTTTTCCACTATTATACACGAAAAGAAAGAAATTGTCAGGAACTTGTACAAGATTTTCTTTTCTATCTATTTATTCGTAAAAAATCTCAAAAAGTCCACCTTTCAGTAGACTTAGTTTGATTCTATTCTAATCGGCACTCTTCCAAAATTCTGCTCTGCTATACTTGGGTTTCCTAGTTGGTAAATCTGGTCTGCCTTTTGGGTCATAGCATCCCAAGGTTCTTTGCCAATTCGGCTGACTAGATTAACCTGCCCTTTCAGAGACTTGAGATGCTGTCTACCTTTTTCGGTAAAACCAAGAACATGGATGGCTTCTGGCAAGTCACTTTCTCTGGCCTGTACCAAGATATAGGTCATGAGGCGTCTGACACGCGCCTTGGTATAGCGTTTGGTCGCAACCTTCTCGACCAATTCTTCCACAGACTGGGCTGTCTTGATGGCATCCTTAATGCGCACAGCCATTTCTTGATTGACCTGATAGATAGTGGTTAAGTCGGAATTTGATAAGATTTGATAGCGGAGCATAGGAAAATAATCTTCCCAGCTCACCTTACTAGCTTGCTCAAAGAGTTCAACAGAAGGCATAAAGCGTTCTAAGAAATCTTGATCCTTCTGGTATTGACGAAGAGCTGTCGCCGAGGCAAAGTCCACATCCTTGTCTACAGAATGGTAACCTGCCCCCTGACGCTGAATCGGATGCAACTTGATGTTTCGTCCTGCAACTGCCTTGGCATAGGCAAGGGCAAGAACATGATTGGGCGTATTGCCTGAAAAATCAAGACCTGCAAATTCCTTCCACATGGCTTGGGTTTTCTGTGGATAGGAAAGGGAATCAGGAAGATTATCCACAAATTGCTCCATCTCAGCACCTTGCTCTGTGTATAAGTCAGCGATTTTCTGGTAATCTAGAACTTCCTCCGTCCCAAAAGCTAGAGTATCAATCCCCAAACGAGTTAAAATATCCACAGCCCCTTGACCAAAGAAATCTGCTGCCTGAACACTGACTAAAAAGGGCAATTCTACTACTAAGTCTGCGCCATTTTCCAGTGCCATCTGGGCCCTTGTCCACTTATCCACAATAGCAGGCTCGCCTCTCTGCATGAAATTCCCAGACATGGCAACAATTTCAGTCCCTCCGCCTGATCCAGCAGGTATTTGTGCCCATTATGAAAAGGATTAAACTCCGCGATAATACCTGTGATGGTCATGCTAATCTCCTACTTCTGTGCCACAAAAAACCAACGGGTGCTGCTTTCTGTTGGCTCCTTATCCTCAAAGTCCGCATAGAGTTTGAAGGACTTAAAACCAGCCTGTTCCAGCAAAATATCATAGGTCAGGACCTCATAAGTCCGCTCCTCATGCACCTCATCGTGACGACTAAAGGACCCGTCTGCTTCCTTGATAAAGAAAGTCAGTTCATGCACGATGGAGTGAGGTGCTTCGTCCTCATAGGTATCCCAAAGCATAGCAAAATCTTCTGCATTTTCATGGTAGGAATAACCTGGAAAGACCTCATCTGTCTGATAGGTCGAATGCACATCAAAGATAAAAACACCATCTTCATTGAGAGCATTATAGACTTCTTTAAAAACGTCCCCTACTTCCACCTCATCCTGCATGTAGCAGATTGAGTCCGAGTAACAAGTAACAAAATCATATTGACCTGCCTTAGACAAATCCAGCATATTGCCTTCCATAAAGTCAATCTTTTGCTTGGCTGAAGCAGCTCTCTTCTCCGCAATCTTCAACATATCCGCACTCAAGTCCAGTCCAGTCACATCAAAACCAGCCTGAGAGAAGCGCACCGATTGAATTCCTGTTCCACAAGCCAATTCCAAGAGTTTCTTTCTCTCCTTGGTCTTAGGCAAATGACGCAGGGAAAAATCCGTCCATTTATCGTATAAACTATCGTCCATGACCGCATCATAGACTGCCGCAAAGGTTTCATAAGTCGCCATAATTAAGATACAAAGAGCGTTAAAAGCAAGGAGAAAATAGGAAACTTTCTGCTGTATCGTCAGATACAAAGGAAGTTTATCTTTTTCTCGCAGCTTTTAGCTCGTGTTCAGTTTCGAGATGAACAAAACACGACGCTCTTTACCTTTCCATCCAATTTCTTCTAAAATAAGCAAATAAACCCAGTTGACTACAACTGAGTTCATCTTCTACGCCAGAGTTTCAGATAAATCTACTGAGTCTGCCTCATGCCATAGTTTTTCTAGATTATAGTGAGCACGCATTTCTTCTGAGAAGATATGTACAACGACAGCACCGAGGTCTAGCAAGACCCAGCCTCCAGCTGCATCGCCTTCGACATGGCTTCCTTTGAAACCTGCTTCCGCTACTTTTTCACGGATATTGTCAGCGATAGCATCCAACTGACGGCTATTCATTGAGCTAGTGATGACAAAGTAGTCCGTCACACTAGTCAAATCTTGTACATCAAGTGCGAGGATATCCTCTGCACGTTTCTCATCAGCCGCTTTCACGACTAGCTCTAGTAATTCTTTTTCGTTCATTTAGTCCTCTTTCTAGAAAATATGTTTGTAATCTAGGACATCTGCAAAGCGCCCCTCCCAAATGCCCTCATAAAATTCATTTATCGTTTCTGCTGGAATGTCTTTCCCATCAAACGTTGTGCAAGTTCCTTCTGGAATAATAAGATGATAGCCATATTCAAAAGCAACCTTGACAGAGGTATCCACACAATATTCTGTCTGCATACCACATAAAACTAATTTGTCAATCCCCTGTTTATCCAAGTATTCTTTTAAGCCAGTTTCTTTGAAAATACTGTTATACTTCTTCTGAAAGACCTTTTCATTAGGTTTTCGACTTAAAAGCTCAGATAACTGCCAATCTTCTGATGTTTGAGCTTCAGCGTTCTCAATATGTTGAACATAAATAATTTCGATATTCTTGCTTCTAGCCTGGTTTTGTAAATAAGAAATTTTGTCCAATAGACTATCTGTCTGAAAACCGGTTTCCACTAAAATATTCTGAACATCAATGATTATAAAAGCCGTTTTCATTTAATCCTCTTTCAAATAGTGCACAAAGGCGTTATAGGTTTCAAGGGTTTGGGGATAGATGGGGAATCCCTGATGAGCTAGATGCTCCACAGTACGAGCTGTTTCGTAGGCCACCGCCTTATTGAGCGATAGACTCGCAATCTCACGTGCCACATCTACTCCAGGAAAGGCTCGATTGTGCTCGATATAGTCTGCGACATAGATGACCTTATCTAAATCTGTCATCTGACCAGCCCCGACTGTATGGATTTCAATGGCTCGCAGGATTTCTGAATCATGCAAATCCAAATCTTCCTGAATCTTGTAGATGCCAACCATACCATGCCATACATTATTGCCCCAGTTTTTGAGGTCAGGGTCTAGCTGGTAAAGGTCAATCAAGTTTAGAAATTCCTGATCTGACAGCTTCTTAGCATAATCATGGAGAAGGCCTGCAAGACCCGCTTTCTCGGTATCGACTCCGAATCGCTTCGCAAGCTCTATGGATGCACGCTCCACACCCAGACAGTGGGTTAAACGTTTTTCAGGTAGAAGCTCTGCCATTCTTTCCAACAAAGCCTCACGGGAGCAGTTGATATAGTCTTGATAGGCCATCAGTAGAGCTCCTCCTTCTCGATGTAGTCCAGCACAGGCTGAGGTAGGAGAAAGTTGGGTTTCCGTCCTTGGGCAATGAAGTCACGCACCATACTGGATGAGATATCCATGAGAGGCACATCTACCCAGATAACTGGGTAAGAAGTTCCAGCCTTGTAGCGTGGGCGCTGAACCCCCACAAACTGAACCATGTCAACCAGCTCATCAATTCGGTACCACTTAGGCAGATAGTCCACCATGTCAGCACCGATGATAAAGTAATAATCCGTATCAGGATGTTGCTCTGTCAAAATCTTCATGGTGTCGTAGGTGTAAGAAATGCCCTTACGTTCTAACTCAATGGTTTCAATCTCCAAACCTTCTATCCCCTCGATAGCCAACTCCAACATCTTGAGGCGATGGTGTTCAGGAATTGTTTCCTTTTTATCTACGTGAGGAGGTTGATATTCAGGCATAAGCATAACTTGATCCAGTCCCAACTGTTGCCGTACTTGGTCCGCAACAATGAGATGGGCATTATGAACAGGGTTAAAATTCCCCCCTAAAATCCCAACTTGTTTGCGTTTTTTCTCCTTGATTTCTGGCTCCAACTCTACCTTGGTAAAGGGAGTCAATAGTTCGATTGCCATAGGCTAGTCTCCTTTATTTCTCTGTAAAAACAGTTATTTGGAGTATCGTTTTTAGATTTCCTTGACTTTTTTAGAAATCTTGCGATTTTCTTTCTTGCTAGATTGTTTATACAAAATCAAGATGCGTCCGATTTTTTGGACTGTGTCCACACCGATTTCTTCTTCCAAGATTTCAGCTACTTCGTGGATATTTTCATCTGTGTTTTGCAAAAGAGTAACCTTGATCAATTCACGAGCGTCAAGTGCCTGACGGACGCTGGTTTTGATTTGGTCGTTCAGTCCATTTTTTCCGATTTGGATGATGGGTTTGAGAGTGTGTGCCTGGCTGTTGAGGAAGGCACGTTGTTTTGATGTTAATGACATAATTTCTTCCTTGTTTTTTGATAGTTATTTTAGGTGGTGAGGGACGGTCGGAACTAATTTTCCAAAGATCTCATCTTTGAAAAATGGATTTCCTGACCTCACAATTGAGCCTTGGTCTCAATTGTGCCCCTTGCCAATCTATCGATTGGCAAGACACCACGGCAATAACTATCTTTGTATGAGCTCACTTTGTTCGCTCAGTGATTTTATTTTAAATAATTGCTTTTCGTGTGACGACGGCAACGCCTTCTGGTGCCCAGACGGCGACTTTGGCTGTGCCTGTTACACGGATCCAGCCTAGGCCTGAGATGACTAGGTCTGTCTTGTCCTTGATGTTAAATACATGTTGGACTAATTTTGGAAAATCTTCTTTTTCCTTACTATTTGGTGGTGTCAGAAGGGTTCCTAGGTGCTTGTCGTAGAAATCACTAGCGCCTTCTAACTTGGTACGGTGGAGTTTGAGTTCATTGTCAAAGAAAGCAGTAAATCCTTGTTTTTCTCCCGATATAAAGTCAAAACGTCCGAGACCTCCTAAAAACAGGGTTTGTTCAGGATTGAGCTGATAGGTTTTTAGGTTTGATTTCCTTTTTAGGGCTGACATACTTGAGATTTTTAGCAGTCAAGTAATGAGCCATCTGATGACGGTGGATGATTCCCCGGCGTATCGTAGATATAAGATCCGTCGTCAAGCGGGATCTCAATCTTGTCCAAGGTCGTCCCTGGGAAGCGTGACGTCGTAATGACATTCTGGTCACCCGTGATTTCTTGGATAATAGCATTGATGAGGTTGATTTTTCCAACGTTGGTTACACCAACCACATAGACATCACGACCCTTACGGTAGTGTTCAATCTTGTCAATGACTTCCTTAATGGCATGTTTGTTTTGTGCTGAAGTTAGGACGACATCGACTGGACGAAGTCCTTCTTCGTGGGCACGTTCCATGAGCCACTGGCTAATCTTGCCTGGTTTAACTGACTTGGGCAGGATATCTTTTTTATTTCCAACTAAGAGGACATCATTGCCTGAGACAAAACGTGTTAATCCTGGGATAACAGAGCCATTAAAGTCAAAAATATCAATGACATTGACTACCAAGGCATTGCTGTCTCCCACTTCATGCAAAAGCTTGAGGAAATCATCATCCGTCAACTGGACATCAGTGATTTCATTGTAGTGGCGGAGACGGAAACAGCGTTGGCAATAGACTTCACCAGTCTCCAAACCTTTTTCAAGTGCCGACTGGGGGGTAAAGCCAAGTCCAGCTTTGTCTGTCGTCTGAATGGTTGCTCCACAACCAATGCAGAGAATTTCTTCCATAGTTAAATTCCTTTTTTATATGTAATCGGTCCGTACTTTTCAGTGATTTTTCGCATGACACGGCGCTCACGAGCACGGTTAATCTGCGTTTTGATGGAATCGTGTTGGACCAAGGGCTTGACCAAGATTGAGCGAATGCCTGCACGGTGGGCTGCTCGTATATCGGTCATGAGCTGGTCACCGACCATGACCACTTCGCTTTTCTCATAGCGGAATTCCTTCATGGCACGGTCTATCCCAAATGTGAAGGGCTTCAAGGCCCAATAAATGTAATCAATTCCAAACTTCTCAACTGCTCGTTGGACGCGTTTCTTAGTGTTGTTTGAGACCACAATGATGCGAATACCCGCGTCACGGAGGTCATGTAGCCATTGCTTCATTTCTGGAGTCCCGTCAGGGTTGTTCCAAGCAATGAGGGTATTGTCCAAATCGACCAAAACAGCCTTGATTCCCTGCGCCTGCAGGCTTGGGACTGTCAGATCATAGACTGCTTCCACAGCAAAATCTGGCATATAGTTTTCAATCGCCATTCTGGCTCCTTTTCTTAACTTTTTTTCGCAATTTTCCTTAGTAGTAATGACAGGACAATCCACAAACCTGCACTAGCCAAACTGATGTAGAGCCAAGCATGGGGCTCATCCGTTAAAGGTAGTGGAACATTCATTCCGAAAAAGCCTGTCACGACTGCCAAAACGGCTAATAAGACTGAAATAATGGTCAAGGTTGTCAAATTATCATTCAGATTATTGTTTAGGATGTTGTTGTAAGATGCTGATAGTTGTTGGAGAACTTGAGAAATCAAATCTGTCATGGACACCAGCTGATGAGCTTCAATCATGGCATCATCAAACTGCTCTCTCTCAATCTCGTTAAAACTGCGATAGAGGGCATGCCCTTGAATATGTTCCAGCAACATGCGATTTTGCTTGGCAGCCGCCGTAAGATAAACCATACCGGTTTCCAAGTCGGAAAGGGCAAAGAGGTTTCTCTTGGTCGTCCGCTGACGTAAGAGGCCATTGACCTCGTCCTTACTCTTGTCCATCTGTTCGATGACAGGATAGTAGGCATTGCTGATGATTTCCAGACTGGCAAAGAGAAACTTGTAAATCGAAAGCGTGTCATGACTCTCCAGATAACGGGTCATCTGTTCAATGACATAGGCGTTCTTGGTATTACTAATGGTAATCAGGCGACGATGTTCCACGATAAAGGTCATGGGAAAGGCTTCGTAGTAGGCCTTATCCTTTTTCAAGTTCAAGACATTGTAGATAAAGGTCACAGTCCCATTTTCGCGGTGATAATCCATGTGGGCACGCTCATTCCTATCCAGTGCGTACTCAATGGTTTCCTTGTCCAAACCGTAGATTTCAGAAAGGTCCTCTAGTTTTTTCAACTTGTCCAAATCTAGGTTAATCCAGGTACAACCATTGCCCAACTGTTTTTCTAAAAACATCTTCTCTCCTTTACCAAACTCTTTCTATTGTACCATAAATCTGCTAAAATTTCAGGCCTGGTCTGTCCGAGAGAAATTGCTGACGACGGTGATATTCCGATTGGGAACGAAGTGCAGAACCTGATCTTCTCCTCTGAGTTGCGTTGTTCGAATGCCGACGCTGACGACCTTGCCCGATACAGTAATAGGACCATTTGTCAAAACAACCTCATCTCCCACATCCAGTTGACGTTCAAAGAGGATGAAAAAGCCATTGATGACATCAGACAGAAAACCTTGGGCTCCCATCCCAATAGCCACCCCAGCAATCCCAGCACCTGCAAGCAAACTAGAAACAGGCAAACCTAAAATCGACAAAATACAGTAAAGTAAAAAGAAATAAAGGGTATAATTAAACACATTTTCTAACAGACGTGAGATGGTTTTCTGACGCCCGACATCATGACGAGACATTTTTAGAGAAGGTTTAACAATTCTCTGCACCATGGTATGGAGCAATTTCTTAGCTATATAAAAGAGTAAAAAAATAAGAATAAAAGAGAAGTAACTTGGTTAAGATATTCTCGATAATCACTGTAATATCAAAGCTTATTGAGGGTAGGTTTGAATAAAATTCTTGCATAGAAAAACTCCTTTCATTTATTATACCATACTTTCATAAAGTGTCATTTCCCCATAAATATTCAAAAATAATTTCAAAAATAGACAGAAAAATTCTTGATTTTAGTTCATATTTATACTATAATCATAAACATTACACAACAAAGGAGATTGTTATGAAAAAATTCATTCATGCTTGGAATAAGGCAAGCCTAATCAAACGAATTTTGATTGGTATGCTTATTGGAGGAACCCTAGGACTGACACTTCCTAACATTTCAGGAATTGGCCTGCTGGGAGATCTCTTTGTTGGTGGCCTCAAAGCCATCGCACCGATTCTGGTCTTTGCCCTCGTTGCCAATGCCCTTTCCCAACATCAAAAGGGACAAGATAGCAATATGAAAACCGTTATCTTCCTTTACTTGGTGGGAACCTTCGCCGCTGCCCTCATCGCTGTACTAGCAAGTTTCATCGTCCCTGTTGAAATTACCTTAAATAGCGCTAATACCGATATTGCTCCACCAGATGGGATTGGACAGGTCCTCAGCAACCTCTTGCTCAAACTGGTTGACAATCCAGTTAATGCCCTTGTCACAGCCAACTACATTGGTATCCTATCATGGGCAGTTGTTTTCGGGATTGCCATGAGAGAAGCCAGCAAAAATAGTAAAGAATTGCTGAAAACCATGGCTGATGTGACTTCTAAGATTGTCGAATGGATCATCAACCTAGCTCCATTTGGGATCTTAGGCCTTGTCTTTAAAACTATCTCTGATAAGGGGATCGGAAGCCTAGCCAACTATGGAATCTTACTTGCCCTCCTGGTGACAACTATGTTCTTTGTGGCTCTAGTAGTCAATCCATTGATTGCCTTACTCTTTATGAAGAGAAACCCTTATCCCCTCGTTTGGAAATGTTTGCGTGTCAGCGGTGTGACAGCCTTCTTCACTCGTAGTTCTGCGGCTAACATTCCTGTCAACATGAAACTTTGTCACGACCTTGGACTGGATCCAGATACCTATTCTGTTTCTATCCCACTTGGTTCTACTATCAACATGGCCGGGGCAGCGATTACTATTAACGTTTTGACCCTTGCTGCAGTAAATACTCTTGGAATCCCTGTTGACTTTGCCACAGCCTTTGTCCTCAGTGTAGTAGCAGCTATCTCAGCCTGTGGTGCTTCTGGTATTGCCGGAGGTTCCCTCCTTCTTATCCCAGTTGCTTGTAGCCTTTTCGGTATTTCTAACGATATTGCCATGCAAGTTGTTGGGGTTGGATTTGTGATTGGTGTCATCCAAGACTCATGTGAAACAGCCCTTAACTCTTCTACAGATGTCCTCTTTACCGCCGTTGCCGAATACGCAGCAGCCCGTAAAAAATAGCGCATAAAGACAAGCCTGCTCAGGTCTTGTCTTTTACGCTTTTATTCTAACTTACTAGGAAATTCTTATGTCTATTAGCCAACGTACGACCAAGCTCATCTTAGCTACCTGCCTTGCCTGTCTCCTTGCTTATTTTCTTAATCTTTCCTCGGCAGTTTCGGCTGGAATCATCGCCCTCTTGAGTCTATCCGATACCCGTAGAAGTACCTTAAAACTGGCCCGCAATCGGCTCTTTTCCATTCTTCTAGCTCTAGCTATCGGTGTTTTGGCTTTTCACTTGAGCGGATTTCATATCTGGAGCCTTGGCCTCTATCTTGCCCTCTACGTGCCCCTAGCCTATAAGATGGGCTGGGAAATTGGCATCACACCAAGCACTGTTTTGGTTAGCCACCTCTTGGTACAAGAGTCAACCTCTCCAGACCTTCTAGTCAACGAATTCCTTCTCTTTGCGATCGGTACAGGATTTGCTTTACTAGTCAATCTCTACATGCCTTCACGAGAAGAGGAAATCCAGCACTACCACACATTGGTAGAAGAAAAGTTAAAAGATATCCTCCAACGCTTCAAATATTATTTATCCAGAGGGGATGGACGCAACCGAGCACAACTGGTTGAAGAATTAGACACCCTTTTGGAAGAAGCCCTCAGACTGGTCTATTTGGATCACTCAGACCACCTCTTTCACCAGACCGACTACCATATCCACTACTTTGAGATGAGACAAGGCCAAAGTCGTATTCTGCGAAATATGGCCCAGCAAATCAACACCTGTCACCTAGCTGCCAGTGAAAGCCTGATTTTAGCCCAACTCTTTTCAAAAATTGCAGGTCAACTGAGCCAGACCAATCCTGCTTCTGATTTGCTAGATGAAATTGAACGCTATCTGGAAGTCTTCCGGAACCGCAGTCTCCCCAAGACAAGAGAAGAATTTGAAACCCGCGCCACCCTTCTTCAGCTCCTACGTGAAGCCAAAACCTTCATCCAAATAAAAGTTGATTTTTACCAAAAATATGGACAGTAAAAAAGAAAACTTCAGACCAATCACCAAAAGTGAATATCTGAAGTTTTCTTTTATTTGTAAGTTATCACCATAAAGGTTAGTAATAAAAACGAATAAGCTATATAATTTAGCATCTTGTCCACGGGAAGTTGAAATAAGATACAGTATATCTTACTGTCATATTAAACACGACACTGAGTTTTGGGAATCGATTTCATTTGCCAAACATAGTTAGCAAGGCAATTAGCTAGACAACTCACTAGCCGTTACGACGGAAAAATCCACGAATCGATAATATTCGTGGATTTTTCCTAGTGAAACTGTTTAGGTAAGCCGCCATAGCGGTTACCGTCAAATGACAGCAACTTTATGTTGCTAGTCGTTTGTAACGATTTCATCTTTTCTTCCAACTCTACGTCTGGATACTTGTCTGCAAACCAGCGGAGGGCAAAGTCATTTTCAAAGAGAAAGACTGGTTGGTCAAAACGGTCTTTGGCCAAGATATTTCGGCTTGACGACATCCGTTCATCCAAGTCCTCAGGCTTGATCCAACGAACGGTCTTTTTACCCATTGGGCTCATGACCACTTCTGCGTTGTACTCGCCTTCCATACGGTGCTTAAAGACTTCAAACTGAAGTTGACCAACAGCTCCTAGCATGTACTCGCCTGTTTGGTAATTCTTATAAAGCTGAATGGCTCCCTCTTGCACCAATTGCTCAATCCCCTTGTGGAAAGATTTCTGCTTCATGACGTTCTTAGCAGAAACTTTCATGAAAATTTCAGGAGTAAAGGTTGGTAGGGGTTCAAATTCAAACTTGTTTTTTCCAACTGTCAAGGTATCCCCAACCTGATAAGTACCGGTATCGTAAACCCCGATAATATCACCTGCCACGGCATTGGTCACATTTTCACGACTTTCCGCCATAAACTGAGTGACATTAGACAATTTAGCCCCCTTACCAGTACGAGGCAGATTGACACTCATGCCGCGCTCAAATTCACCCGATACGATACGGACAAAGGCAATACGATCACGGTGACGAGGGTCCATGTTGGCTTGGATTTTAAAGACAAATCCTGAGAAATCCTTGTCATAAGGATCCACAATTTCGCCATCTGTTTTCTTGTGTCCATGTGGTTCCGGAGCAAACTTAAGGAAGGTCTCAAGGAAGGTCTGCACACCAAAATTTGTCAGGGCTGAACCGAAGAAGACAGGCGTCAATTCTCCAGCCAGAATAGCTTCCTCTGAAAACTCATTCCCAGCTTCATTTAAAAGCTCAATATCATCCTTGACTTGCTCGTAGAAAGGATTGTTGCCAAAAAGATTGTCCCCATCTTCCAGGCTAGCAAAACGCTCATCCCCTTTGTAGAGTTCCAAGCGTTGGTTATAGAGGTCATACAAACCCTCAAAGGCTTTCCCCATCCCGATTGGCCAGTTCATCGGATAGCTAGCAATGCCCAAGACTTCTTCCAATTCTTGCAAGAGGTCCAGCGGCTCACGACCGTCACGGTCTAGCTTGTTCATAAAGGTAAAGACTGGAATACCACGGTGTTTGACAACCTCAAATAATTTCTTAGTTTGCGCCTCGATACCCTTGGCAGAGTCCACAACCATGACCGCAGCATCCACCGCCATCAAGGTACGATAGGTATCTTCTGAAAAGTCCTCATGCCCTGGCGTGTCGAGGATATTGACGCGCTTACCATCGTAATCAAACTGCATCACAGATGAAGTCACCGAAATCCCACGTTGCTTCTCGATATCCATCCAGTCAGACTTGGCAAAAGTCCCTGTTTTCTTTCCTTTTACCGTACCAGCCTCACGAATCTCGCCCCCAAAGTAGAGCAACTGCTCAGTAATAGTAGTTTTCCCCGCGTCCGGGTGAGAGATGATGGCAAAGGTACGACGTTTCTTAATTTCTTCTTGAATATTCATAAGTTCTCTTTCTTTGATTCTCTATTTTTAGTTGTTTCAATAGCTAAGAATGATTTTCTACATTGGATTTTACCATTCCTTTCAACACTCCATTATATCGGATTTTAGCATTTTTTTCAATTTCTATTTTATGTTAGACACTTCTAAAGTAGAACAATTCCCCTTGCAATTTTTTTAAAAATAAATGTTACAATAAATATAGAAAAAGGTGTTGCGTCAACAACACCCCACAGAGCCGTTTAAGACGGTGGCTGTAATTACATAACTAAAAAAATAGCTCGTTAACTCGCCAAAGTTAGGACGGCTATTTTTTTGTCTCTTTTACCAATTCAAGGATGAACTTCAGGAGCGTGATAACAAAGTTACCAGCTACAAACATGAGTGTCAAAGCCTCAAAAAGGGACAAATCTGGTTACTCCTTTCTACTAAGATTTTACAGGATCTGCACATAAGCATCACCATCCTTTCGATTTCGTAACCACCGCCTTCACTTCTCTGTCAAACTATTGTACCATATAATTTCCCCTTTGAAATCCGCTTTTCAAATAAATTATCATCAAAATCCGTTCTCCATCCTATACCTGTCTTTTTTCATCTTTCCTTCCCTTATTTATAGGAAAATATGGTAAAATAGAACAGACTAAAAATCATCATTTCACGAAAGGATGCAAGATGAAAATTACGCAAGAAGAGGTAACACACGTTGCCAATCTTTCAAAATTAAGATTCTCTGAAGAAGAAACTGCTGCCTTTGCGACAACCTTGTCTAAAATTGTTGATATGGTTGAATTGCTGGGCGAAGTTGACACAACTGGTGTCGCACCAACTACAACTATGGCTGACCGTAAGACTGTACTCCGCCCTGATGTGGCCGAAGAAGGAACAGACCGTGATCGCTTGTTTAAAAATGTGCCTGAAAAAGATAACTACTATATCAAGGTGCCAGCTATTCTAGACGATGGAGGAGATGCCTAATGACTTTTAACCATAAAACCATTGAAGACTTGCACAATCTCCTTGTTTCTAAGGAAATTTCTGCAACTGAATTAACACAAGCAACGCTTGAAGATATCAAGTCTCGAGAGACAACTATCAACGCTTTGTTACTATCGCTGAGGAGCAGGCTCTTGCTCAAGCTAAATCCATTGATGAAGCTGGAATCGATGCTGACAATGTCCTTTCAGGAATTCCATTGGCTGTTAAGGATAACATCTCTACAGACGGTATTCTCACAACTGCAGCCTCAAAAATGCTCTATAACTACGAACCTATCTTTGATGCAACAGCTGTTGCCAATGCAAAATCTAAGGGCATGATCGTTGTTGGGAAAACCAACATGGACGAATTTGCCATGGGTGGTTCAGGTGAAACTTCACACTACGGTGCGACTAAAAATGCTTGGGACCAGACCAAGGTTCCTGGTGGCTCATCAAGTGGTTCTGCCGCAGCTGTAGCTTCAGGACAAGTCCGCTTGTCACTTGGTTCTGATACTGGTGGTTCTATCCGCCAACCTGCTGCCTTCAACGGGATTGTTGGTCTCAAACCAACCTACGGAACGGTTTCTCGTTTCGGTCTCATTGCCTTTGGTAGTTCATTAGACCAGATTGGACCTTTTGCGCCAACTGTTAAGGAAAATGCCCTCTTGCTCAATGCTATTGCCAGCGAAGATGTCAAAGACTCTACTTCTGCCCCTGTCCGCATTGCCGATTTTACTTCAAAAATCGGCCAAGACATCAAGGGTATGAAAATCGCTTTACCTAAGGAATATCTTGGTGAAGGGATTGACCCAGAGGTTAAGGAAACTATCCTGAATGCCGCTAAACACTTTGAAAAACTGGGTGCTATCGTTGAAGAAGTCAGCCTTCCTCACTCTAAATACGGAGTTGCCGTTTACTACATCATCGCTTCATCAGAAGCTTCATCAAACTTGCAACGCTTTGACGGTATCCGTTATGGCTACCGCGCAGAGGATGCGACGAACCTTGATGAAATCTATGTAAACAGCCGTAGCCAAGGTTTCGGTGAAGAGGTGAAACGCCGTATCATGCTAGGTACTTTCAGCCTTTCATCAGGCTACTACGATGCTTACTACAAGAAAGCTGGTCAGGTCCGTACCCTCATCATCCAAGATTTCGAAAAAGTCTTCGCGGATTACGACTTGATTTTGGGTCCAACTGCTCCAAGTGTTGCCTATGACTTGGATTCACTCAACCACGACCCAGTTGCCATGTACTTGGCTGACCTCTTGACCATCCCAGTCAACTTAGCTGGTCTACCAGGAATTTCGATTCCTGCTGGTTTCTCTCAAGGTCTACCTGTCGGTCTACAATTGATTGGTCCTAAATATTCTGAGGAAACCATTTACCAAGCTGCTGCTGCTTTTGAGGCAACAACAGACTACCACAAACAACAACCCGTGATTTTTGGAGGTGACAACTAATGAACTTTGAAACAGTCATTGGACTTGAAGTCCACGTAGAGCTCAACACCAATTCAAAAATCTTCTCACCTACTTCTGCCCACTTCGGAAATGACCAAAATGCCAACACTAACGTGATTGACTGGTCTTTCCCAGGAGTTCTGCCAGTTCTCAATAAAGGGGTTGTCGATGCTGGTATCAAGGCTGCTCTTGCCCTCAACATGGACATCCACAAGCACATGCATTTTGACCGCAAGAACTACTTCTACCCTGATAATCCTAAAGCCTACCAAATTTCTCAGTTTGATGAGCCAATCGGTTACAACGGCTGGATTGAAGTGGAACTAGAAGATGGTACGACTAAGAAAATCGGTGTCGAACGTGCTCACCTAGAGGAAGACGCTGGTAAAAACACCCACGGTACAGATGGCTACTCTTATGTTGACCTCAACCGCCAAGGGGTGCCATTGATCGAAATTGTATCTGAAGCCGACATGCGTTCACCAGAAGAAGCCTACGCTTACCTAACTGCCCTCAAGGAGGTCATCCAGTACGCTGGCATTTCTGACGTTAAGATGGAAGAAGGTTCTATGCGTGTGGATGCCAATATCTCTCTTCGTCCGTATGGTCAAGAGAAATTCGGTACCAAGACTGAGTTGAAGAACCTCAACTCCTTCTCTAACGTCCGCAAGGGTCTTGAATACGAAGTCCAACGTCAGGCTGAAATCCTACGCTCAGGTGGTCAAATCCGCCAAGAAACACGCCGTTACGATGAAGCCAACAAAGCAACCATCCTCATGCGTGTCAAGGAAGGCGCTGCTGACTACCGTTACTTCCCAGAACCAGACCTCCCACTCTTTGAAATCTCAGACGAGTGGATCGAAGAAATGCGTACTGAATTGCCAGAATTTCCGAAAGAACGCCGTGCTCGCTACGTGGCTGACCTTGGCTTGTCAGACTACGATGCTAGCCAGTTGACTGCAAACAAAGTCACTTCTGATTTCTTTGAAAAAACTGTTGCCCTCGGTGGCGATGCCAAACAAGTCTCTAACTGGCTCCAAGGTGAAGTGGCTCAGTTCTTGAACGCTGAAGGCAAGACACTGGAACAAATCGAATTGTCACCAGAAAACTTGGTAGAAATGATTGCCATCATCGAAGACGGCACTATCTCGTCTAAGATTGCCAAGAAAGTCTTTGTCCATCTCGCTAAAAATGGCGGTGGCGCGCGTGAATACGTTGAAAAAGCAGGCATGGTGCAAATCTCAGATCCAGATGTCTTGATCCCAATCATTCATCAAGTCTTTGCCGATAACGAAGCAGCCGTTGCCGACTTCAAGTCAGGCAAACGTAACGCAGACAAGGCATTCACAGGCTTCCTTATGAAAGCAACCAAAGGCCAAGCCAACCCACAAGTTGCCCTTAAACTCCTTGCCCAGGAATTAGCGAAGTTGAAAGAAGATTAATATGTAAAAGAAACCAGCCCTGAGGTTGGTTTTTTCGCTCCTACCATGTCCCAATAACTATTTTGGCTTTATTTCCAGAAGATTTTATGGTAAAATGAAGAGTAATAATATTTATTAAAGAGGTAAAAACATGATTGAAGCAAGCAAATTGAAAGCTGGTATGACATTTGAAACTGCAGACGGAAAATTGATCCGCGTTTTGGAAGCTAGCCATCACAAACCAGGTAAAGGGAACACAATCATGCGTATGAAATTACGTGATGTCCGTACTGGTTCTACATTTGACACAAGCTACCGTCCAGAAGAAAAATTCGAACAAGCTATTATCGAAACTGTTCCAGCTCAATACTTGTACAAAATGGATGAAACTGCCTACTTCATGAACACTGAAACTTACGACCAATACGAAATCCCAGTCGTAAACGTTGAAAATGAATTGCTTTACATCCTTGAAAACTCTGATGTAAAAATCCAATTCTACGGAACTGAAGTAATCGGTGTAACTGTACCAACTACCGTTGAATTGACAGTTGCTGAAACACAACCATCTATCAAAGGTGCTACTGTTACAGGTTCTGGTAAACCAGCAACTATGGAAACTGGACTTGTTGTCAACGTTCCAGACTTCATCGAAGCTGGACAAAAAATTGATCATCAACACTGCAGAAGGAACTTACGTTTCTCGTGCCTAATCTCTAGAAAGAGGTCATTCTATGGGAATTGAAGAACAATTTGGCGAAATCGTTATCGCTCCACGTGTACTTGAAAAAATCATTGCCATCGCAACTACTAAAGTTGAAGGTGTCCACTCATTTTCAAATAAATCCGTGTCTGATACCCTATCAAAACTCTCTCTTGGACGCGGCGTCTACTTAAAAGAAAGCAACGAAGAACTAACTGCTGACATCTATCTCTATCTTGAGTACGGTGTGAAGGTACCAAAAGTTGCTCTTGCTATTCAAAAAGCAGTCAAAGATGCTGTCCGTGATATGGCTGATGTGGAACTTGCTGCTGTCAATATCCATGTTACAGGAATTGTTCCGGACAAAACACCAAAACCAGAGTTGAAAGATCTGTTTAACGAGGACTTCCTCAATGACTAGTCCATTATTAGAATCTAGACGCGAACTTCGTAAATGCGCTTTTCAAGCTCTTATGAGTCTTGAATTCGGCACAGATATGGAAACAGCTTGTCGCTTTGCCTACACACATGACCGTGAAGATGAAGATGTACAAATTCCTGCCTTTCTTCTGAACTTGGTTTCTGGTGTTCAAGCTCAAAAAGACGAGTTGGATAAACAAATCAACCAGCATCTCAAATCAGGCTGGACAGTTGAACGATTGACCTTGGTCGAAAAAAAACTTACTACGCTTGGGTATCTTTGAAATCACTTCATTTGATACACCTCAGCTGGTAGCAGTCAATGAAGCTATTGAACTCGCTAAGAATTTTTCAGATCAAAAATCAGCCCGCTTTATCAACGGACTGCTTAGTCAATTTGTAACTGAAGAAAATGAATAATCGAAAAGGTGTTTGGTCTTCCAAGCACTTTTTCTTCGTCCTTTATGCAGAGTATAGTGGATTGAACCTAGAATAGTACACTAAGGATTCTAAAACGTTTCTAGAAATTAATTTGACTTTCCTAATCTCTTTGTTCACATCTTATTTCAATCTACTATAATACTCTTCAAAAATCTCTTCAAACCGCGTCAACGTCGCCTTACCGTATAGATGTTACTGACTTCGTCAGTTCTATCTGCAACCTCAAAACAGTGTTTTGAGCTGACTTCGTCAGTCTTATCTACAATCTCAAAACAATGTTTTGAGCAGCCTGCGGCTAGTATCCTAGTTTGCTCTTTAATTTTTATTGAGCATAAGAACCACATAAAAACTAGAACTGACTGCCAGTTCTAGTTTTTATGTATTCTGAGGTATTAGTATTTTCTAAATCGTTGGTAACGCTCTTCCAACAACGCTTCTAACGATTTTTGTGAAAGTCTAGCTAGCTCAGTTTGAAGTTCTTTCTTGACACTCTTAATCAGTTCTTTACTAGAAAGTCCTGCTTCAGAAATCACCTTATCCACCACATCCATTTCTAACAGTTCATGTGAGGTGATTTTCATCAGTTCTGCCGCTTCCATGGCACGACTGCCATCTTTCCATAGAATAGAAGCAAAACCTTCTGGACTGAGGATGGCATAGATAGAATTTTCCAGCATCCAGACACGGTCCGCGACAGCTAGAGCCAGAGCCCCGCCTGAACCACCTTCACCGATAATGATAGCAATAATCGGAACTTTCAGGTCACTCATTTCCATGAGATTGCGAGCAATAGCTTCCCCTTGACCACGTTCTTCCGCTCCGACACCAGGATAAGCACCTGCTGTATTGATAAAGGTCACAACTGGACGGCCAAATTTTTCAGCCTGTTTCATCAACCGTAGAGCCTTGCGGTAACCTTCTGGATGCGGTTGGCCAAAATTCCGTTTAAGGTTATCTTGTAAACTTTTGCCTTTTTGGATACCAACCACTGTTACAGCTTGATCTCCAAGCCAGCCAATACCACCAACAACTGCACCATCATCACGAAAAGAACGGTCACCGTGTAATTGGATAAATTCATCAAAAATGCCTGTCGCAAAGTCCAAGGTTGTCAAGCGACTCTGCTCACGCGCTTCTCTGACTATTTTTGCAATATTCATCTAGGACTCCCTCCGTGCAATCTGACTAGGCTAGCAATCGTATCTGGCAAGTCTCTTCTTTTAACAATAGCATCCACAAAGCCATGTTCCAATAGGAATTCTGCCTTTTTGAAAAATCATCTGGCAAAGCTTTCACGAACCGTATTTTCAATCACGACGCCCAGCAAAAACCGACCAAGCTCTGTGGTTCAGCCAGAATGATATCTCCTTCCATAGCGAAAGAAGCTGTTACACCACCTGTCGTTGGATCTGTCAAAATGGTCAGGTAAAAGAGACCTGCATTTGAATGGCTTTTAACTGCTGCAGAAATCTTGGCCATTTGCATGAGACTCATGATTCCTTCCTGCATACGGGCTCCACCAGAGGCTGTGAAGAGAACAACTGGCAAGTGTTCAACAGTCGCATACTCAAACAAACGAGTGATTTTTTCTCCTACAACTGTACCCATAGAAGCCATGATAAAGTTGGAATCCATTATCCCAAGAGCCACAGTCTGACCTTTAATAAGAGCAGTTCCTGTCACAACAGCTTCATCCAGCCCTGTTTTTTCACGCATAGCTGCTAGTTTCTTTTGATAACCAGGGAAATGCAAGGGATCCTTGCTTTCAATCCCTGTAAACAATTCCTTGAAGGTTCCCATATCAATCGTCAAAGCCAAGCGTTCTTGGGCAGAAATACGAAAGGTATAGCTACAGTGCGGACAGATACGCTCACTTCCCAGATCCTTCTGATAGATGGTATGTTTACAGCCTGGACACTTAGAAAATAATTCATCTGGAACCTCTGGCTTGGCTTGAGGTTTTTCCCTAACCGAACGATTGGGATTGATTCGAATATACTTATCTTTTTTACTAAATAGAGCCATTGATTCCCCTTTTCGGTTTAAACTCTTAAAGTCATTTTATTCTTTTTCTTGATATTTAGGTAAGAAGGTTTCCATCAAGAAGGAAGTATCATAATCTCCAGCAATGACATTGCGATCTGAAATGAGGTCAAGCTGGAAATCTGCATTGGTCTGCACCCCTTCAATCTCTAGTTCATAGAGAGCACGTTGCATTTTCATCAAAGCATCAAAACGATTCTCTCCATGAACGATGACTTTGGCAATCATACTATCATAATAGGGGGGAATGGTATAGCCTGGATAAACTGCTGAATCCACGCGCAAGCCAACTCCTCCACTTGGCAGATAGAGATTGGTAATCTTACCTGGACTTGGAGCAAAGTTGAAGGCTGGATTTTCTGCATTGATACGACACTCGATGGCATGACCTCGTAGAACAATATCTTCTTGCTTAACAGACAGAGGTTGACCTGCCGCAATGCGAATCTGTTCCTTAACGATATCCACACCTGAAACAAATTCTGTTACTGGATGTTCTACTTGTACACGAGTATTCATTTCCATGAAATAGAAATTGCCACTGGCTTCATCAAGAAGAAATTCAATGGTCCCTGCATTCTCATAACCAACAGACTCTGCAGCTCGAACAGCAGCAACACCGATTTCATTACGCAACGTTTTTCCGATTGCAATTGAAGGACTTTCTTCCAAAACCTTTTGATTATTCCGTTGAAGAGAACAATCTCGTTCACCTAAATGAATCACATTTCCGTGCTCATCTCCTAGAATTTGAACTTCAATATGACGAGCCGGATAGATAACCCGCTCTATATACATGGCACCATTACCATAATTGGCCTTGGCTTCGCTTGAAGCAGTTTCAAAGGCGGAAACGAGATCTTCTGGTTTTTCAACCTTACGAATCCCTTTACCACCTCCACCTGCTGAAGCCTTGAGCATAACAGGATAGCCAATTTTTTCAGCAACAATCAAAGCTTCCTCAGAGTCATGCACTTCTCCATCCGAACCTGGAATGACAGGCACGCCTGCTTTGATCATCTGAGCGCGCGCATTGATCTTATCCCCCATCATATCCATGACATGACCAGATGGGCCGATAAACTTGATACCAACTTCTTCACACATAGTAGCAAATTTGGAATTTTCACTGAGAAATCCAAAACCTGGGTGAATGGCTTCAGCCTCAGTCAAGACTGCAGCTGATAGAACCGCATTAATATTGAGATAAGACTCTGTTGCCTTACCAGGGCCAATACAAACTGCTTCATCTGCTAAAAGCGTATGAAGGGCTTCCTTATCAGCAGTTGAATAAACCGCTACCGTCGCAATCCCCAATTCACGCGCCGCACGGATAATACGAACCGCAATTTCACCACGATTGGCAATTAAAATTTTTCGAAACATGGAGAACCTCCTTAGCTCCCAATTGCAAAGGTAAGAGTACCACTGGCTGCAAGCTTGCCATCCACTTCAGCCTTAGCTTCAACCACGGCAATAGTACCACGGCGTTTTACAAAAGTCGCTGTCATAACCAATTGGTCACCTGGTACAACTTGCTTCTTGAACTTAACCTTGTCCATACCAGCGTAAAAGACTAGTTTACCTTTATTTTCAGGTTTTGATAACTCCAAAACACCCGCTGTTTGCGCCAAGGCTTCCATGATCAGAACACCTGGCATAACTGGATATTGAGGAAAATGGCCGTTAAAGAAGGGTTCATTGATGGTCACATTTTTGATGGCAACAATGGTATCCTCGCTCACTTCCAAGACACGGTCTACTAGGAGCATAGGATAACGGTGGGGTAGAGCTTCTTTGATTCCTTGAATATCGATCATTTGATGCGTACCAATCCTTTACCAAACTCAACCATTTCTTCATTTGAAACGAGAATTTCTGTTACCACACCATCCTTAGGAGCTGGGATTTCATTCATGACTTTCATGGCTTCGATGATCACCAGCGTTTGGCCTTTTTTAACACTATCACCAACTGTTACAAAGGCAGGTTTATCTGGACCAGCAGCCAAGTAAGCCACCCCAACAAGTGGACTCTCTACAAGATCTCCCTCAGCAGCTACACTTGTTTCAGCTGGCGTCGAAGTCTCTTCCACTACAGTCTCTGCTGGAGCAGATGTAGGAACTACTGGACTAGGGTGTTGCTAGAACTGGTGCTGGAGCAACTGAGGTGCAACTGAGATACAAGTCTCGCTTCATTCTTGCTAAACTCCAACTCATCCGTCCCATTCTTATAGGAAAATTCTCTCAAACTTGATTGGTCAAATTGAGCCATCAAGTCTTTAATATCGTTTAAATTCATACTTACTTATTCTCCCAACGTTTGAAAGCAAGAACTGCATTGTGGCCACCAAAACCAAAAGTATTTGAAATAGCGTATGGAATTTCTTGCTCCAAGCCTTGTCCATAAACGACATTGGCTTCGATATAATCTGATACTTCACTTGTCCCAGCTGTCATTGGAACAAAGTTATGACGCATAGCTTCGATTGTTACGATAGCTTCTACTGCACCTGCAGCCCCCAGCAAATGTCCTGTGAAAGACTTAGTTGATGATACGGGCACTTCCTTACCAAGAACAGCTACAATAGCCCCACTTTCTCCTTTTTCATTAGCAGGAGTTGACGTTCCGTGAGCATTGACATAGGCTACTTGTTCTGGGGAAATCTCAGCTTCTTCCAAGGCTAATTTGATGGCCTTGATAGCTCCCTGACCTTCTGGATGAGGAGAAGTCATGTGGTAGGCATCACAGGTGTGTCCATAACCAACTACTTCAGCAAGGATAGTTGCCCCACGTTTTTCAGCGTGTTCAAGGCTTTCAAGAACCAACATCCCTGAACCTTCTCCCATGACAAAACCGTTACGGTCTTTATCAAATGGAATAGAAGCACGAGATGGATCCTCCGTCGTAGAGAGAGCTGTTAGGGCTTGGAAACCAGCAATAGCAAAAGGTGTAATAGAAGCTTCTGAACCACCTACCAACATAACGTCTTGGAAACCAAACTTAATTGAGCGGAAGGCATCCCCAATCGCATCATTTGATGAAGCGCAGGCAGTATTGATAGATTTACAAACACCGTTTGCTCCAAAACGCATAGCAACATTTCCTGAAGCCATATTTGGCAAGGCTTTTGGAAGGGTCAATGGTTTCACACGTTTTGGTCCTTTGTCATTTAGGCGAATCACTTGATCTTCAATTTCTTTGATTCCACCAATACCAGAGGCAACGATAACACCAAAACGATCTTTATCAAGGGCCTCTACATCCAAATTGGCATGATTAACAGCTTCTTGGGCCGCATACAAGGCGTACAAAGAATAGTTATCAAAACGATTGGTATCTTTCTTTACAAAGTATTTATCAAAAGGAAAATCTTGGATTTCTGCCGCATTATGCACATCAAAGTCACTATGATCAAATTTTGTAATTTGACCAATTCCGATTTTTCCAGTTGTCAAACTATTCCAAAATTCTTCTGGTGTATTTCCGATTGGAGATGTTACTCCATAACCTGTTACTACTACGCGATTTAGTTTCATCTTTTTTACCTCTAGCTTCTGCTACATACTTAAGCCACCATCAATGGCAACCACTTGACCAGTTAGATAATCTTGGCCTGCTAAAAATACTGTTAAATCTGCAACCTGCTCTGCCTGCCCAAATTCTTTCATAGGAATTTGCGCCAGCATAGCATCTTTTACCTTGTCTGATAGAACAGCTGTCATATCGGACTCAATCATTCCAGGTGCAATAGCATTAACCCTGATATTGCGATTAGCTACTTCACGCGCCACAGACTTGGTAAAACCAATCAAACCAGCCTTAGAAGCAGCGTAGTTAGCTTGACCGATATTTCCCATCAAACCAACAACACTAGACATATTAATGATAGCACCTTCTCTGGCTTTTATCATCGGTTTCAAGACTGATTGTGTCATGTTAAAGGCACCAGTCAAGTTAACCTTGAGTACTTTTTCAAAATCTGCTTCTGTCATCTTGAGCATCAGGGTATCTTGGGTAATCCCTGCATTGTTGACCAAAACATCTACTGAACCCAGCTCTGCAATAGCTTGCTCAACCATACGCTTAGCGTCTGCAAAATCTGACACGTCTCCTGATATAGGAACCACCTTGACACCGTTGTATGAAAATTCAGCGAGCAATTCTTCTGAGATTGCACCACGACTGTTTAAAACAATATTGGCTCCTGCTTGAGCGAACTTGTGGGCAATGGCAAGACCAATTCCACGACTCGAACCTGTAATAAAGATATTTTTATTTTTTAGTTGCATTCTTTTCTCCTGTTTTCTCTTGTATTTATGGGAGAAGGGATTACTTGTTTTCTAGCAAGGCTTCCAAGCTAGCCTGATCTTCAACATTGGCTAGTTTAGCCGTTTTATCAATTTTTTTGACAAAGCCTGACAAAACTTTCCCCGGTCCAATCTCGATAAAGTTGGTTACGCCTGCTTCTTGCATACCCTCAATACTTTCATAGAAACGAACTGGTTCCTTGACCTGACGCGTCAAGAGTTGAGCAATGTCTTCTTTTTGCATGACCCTTGCTTCTGTATTGCCGACTAGGGGACAAGTAAAATCTGAAAAGTTTACCTGAGCTAGAGTTTCAGCTAGTTTCTGGCTAGCAGGTTCAAGGAGAGCGGTATGAAAAGGACCTGAAACCTTGAGAGGAATCAAGCGTTTAGCACCTGCCTCCTGCAAGAGTTCGACAGCTCGATCAACTGCAACCACTTCTCCACCAATCACGATTTGTGCAGGTGTGTTATAGTTGGCTGGGGTAACCACTCCAAGTTCAGAAGCTTTTTGACAGGCTTCTTCAATGACCTCTACTGGCGTATTGAGAACTGCTACCATCTTACCAGATCCAGCAGGAGCCGCTTCTTCCATATAGGCTCCACGCTTAGCAACCAAAGCAACCGCTTCTTCAAAATCCAAGGCGACGCTGGCCACCAAGGCAGAGTATTCTCCAAGAGACAAACCAGCAACCATATCAGGTTGATAGCCCTTTTCTTGCAATAAACGGTAGATAGCAACTGAAGTTGCTAAAATAGCTGGTTGCGTATAGCGGGTCTGATTGAGTTTGTCTTCTTCCGTATCGATGAGATGACGCAAATCATAACCAAGTACCTGACTCGCTTGATCAATCGTTTCTTTGACAATAGGGTAGTGATCATAGAGATCCCGTCCCATACCTAGATACTGGGCACCTTGACCAGCAAATAAAAAGGCTGTTTTAGTCATTTCTTACAACTCCTGCCCAACGAGAGGCTTCTTCTTGAATTTCTTAGCTGCTCCGTAATACAAATCTTTTAGGATTTCTTCAACGGTTTCTTCTTTGGAAACAAGCCCTGCGATCTGACCTGCCATAACAGATCCACCATCCACATCTCCGTGAACAACTGCTTTGGCTAGAGCACCCGCTCCCATTTGTTCAAAGATTTCCAAATCAGGATTTTCTTGTTTAAAGGCATCTTTTTCAGCTTTTTCAAAATCACGAGTCAATTGGTTTTTAATTGCACGAACAGCATGTCCAAAGTGTTGAGCTGAAATCGTAGTATCAATATCTCTAGCTTTTAAAATTTTCGCCTTATAATTTGGATGAGCATTAGACTCTTTTGCAACGACAAAACGCGTTCCAACCTGAACAGCCTCCGCACCTAGCATAAACCCAGCCGCAGCACCTTCACCATCTGCAATCCCTCCTGCAGCAATAACAGGAATAGACACAGCTGCAACTACCTGGCGCACCAGGGTCATAGTTGTTAATTTTCCGATATGCCCCCCAGCTTCCATTCCTTCTGCAATAACAGCATCCGCACCGATTTTTTTCCATGCGTTTAGCTAGGGCAACACTTGGTACAACTGGAATAACTGTGATCCCTGCTTCATGGAAGCGTTCCATGTATTTACCAGGATTTCCTGCGCCTGTTGTCACTACCTTAACACCTTCCTCAATAACGAGGTCTACAATATCTTCCACAAAGGGAGACAAGAGCATAATGTTGACACCAAAGGGTTTATCCGTCAATGATTTGATTTTATCAATATTTGCCTTAACAACTTCTTTCGGGGCATTTCCCCCACCAATAATGCCTAGTCCACCAGCCTTGGAAACAGCCCCTGCCGAAATCACCATCAGCAGCAGGCCATTCCTCATGACCGTAACTTCC
>BNJU01003859.1_pt1 | contig 76620 bp, 90 predicted proteins | sample 8539281 | NCBI WGS metagenome assembly BNJU01 (sample SAMD00202456, study PRJDB9452) | human saliva metagenome | isolation source: human saliva | place: Japan
CGACACCAGGTAACCCCAGGCAGGGGCGCGAGACCACCACGGTCCCGCGCCCCTCCCGCATACCCGGCCCCGGCCTCGTCGATGGGACCCGTCGATCATGCTGACGGAACCAGCGGCTCGACGCTGTGGAACGCGCGGCGCGGGACGCAGATGGGGGTGGGACCAACTAGGCTTGGAGGGTGACCACAGCACTGTATCGCCGGTATCGCCCCGACACCTTCGACCAGGTGATCGGGCAGGAGCACGTGACGGAGCCGCTCAAGGCGGCGCTGCGCGCGAATCGCGTCACGCACGCGTACCTGTTCTCGGGGCCGCGCGGATGCGGCAAGACAACGTCCGCGCGCATCCTGGCGCGCTGTCTGAACTGTGCGCAGGGTCCCACGGACACCCCGTGCGGTCAGTGCGAATCCTGCCGCGAGCTGGCCACCGGCGGCCCCGGTTCGCTCGACGTCGTCGAGATCGACGCGGCCTCGCACGGCGGCGTCGACGACGCGCGTGACCTGCGCGAACGCGCCACCTTCGCGCCGGTGCGCGACCGCTACAAGATCTTCATCATCGACGAGGCCCACATGGTCACGAACCAGGGCTTCAACGCGCTGCTCAAGCTCGTCGAGGAGCCGCCCGAGCACGTCAAGTTCGTTTTTGCGACGACGGAACCTGAGCGCGTCATCGGTACGATCCGCTCGCGTACCCACCACTACCCGTTCCGCTTGGTCCCGCCGGACGTCCTCGGCCCGTATCTGACGACCCTGTGCGCCGAGGAACACATCAGCGTGGGAGAGGCGTCCTGACCCTCGTCATGCGTGCGGGCGGCGGCTCGGTGCGAGACACCCTCTCGGTGCTCGATCAGCTGATGGCCGGCGCGATCGACGGCCAGGTCACCTACCAGACAGCGGTGGCGCTGCTCGGGTACACGGATTCCGCGCTGCTCGACCAGTCCGTCGACGCTCTTGCGGGTGGTGACGGTGCCGCGGCCTTCCGTGTCGTCGAGCGCATGGTCGAGTCCGGCCACGACCCGCGCCGCTTCGTTGAGGATCTCCTCCAGCGCCTGCGCGACCTGCTCATCATCGCGGTCGCCGGCGACGGCGCGCGCGACGTCCTGGCCGACACCCCGCAGGACCAGTTCGAGCGCATGCAGCGACAGGCACAGAATTGGGGGCCGCACGGCCTCTCCCGCGCCGCGGACCTGACCGACGAGGCCCTGCGCGCCATGACGGGTGCGACCTCGCCCCGACTCCAGCTCGAGCTCCTCGTGGGGCGTATCCTCGTGCCCGCGCCCACCGCCGCGCCCGCACCGGGTCCCGTCCAGGGAACGGTCGGAATGACCGGTGGGGGAGCGCCGCGCCAGGTGTCCTCCGCTTCGTCATCCGAGGCCTCCTCGGGTCGTTTCGGCGCTCGCGAGGCACGCGAGGCCCTGGCCCGAAAGAAGCAGGAGCGCGCCGAGGCCTCGGCCCCCGCCGCGCAGACACCCGCGTCGCCTGCCTCGTCCGCACCCGCGCCCCAGGGCATGCCCGCGTGGGGGAGCGGCCCCGATTGGGGTTCCGCGAGTCCTGCGCCTCGTTCGCCCGAGGCCTCCCAGGAACCCGCGCAGCACGCGCCGGGGGAGCGACTCTCAGGGGGGCGCGGCGAGCGCCCCGCAGGTGATCGAGCTGAGCGCCCCGCGAACGAGCGGTCCGCTCACGAGCGCGGCGAGCGCCCCTCAAGCGACCAGCACGAGTGGGGTCGCAGCGAGCGCCCCTCAAGCGACCAGCAGGGTGGCGCACGCCAGGGCGAACGTGCTCCGGCGCAGCATTCGGGCGGCCAGGCCACGCGCCAGCAGGGCCGTCCCGAGGTCCCCGGAGGCCGCGAGGCCCCCGCGCAGCGCCCCGCCCAGCCGCGACCCGACGCGCGCAGCCACGAACCGGTGCGCCGGGAAGCTCACGACCAGGAGCGAGCGCACCGCGACACTTCGGCCTCCCCGACCCCCGGAGGCCGCGAGGCCGACATGCTGCGCGGACGATGGAACGAGGTTGTCGAACGACTGTCCTCGATCAGCCGCGTCACCTGGTCGATGGTCGGCGGCAACGCGCAGCTCGGAGCCGTGGATGGCTCCGCCGTGGTGCTGCTCTTTCCCGTCGAGGCCATGGTTAACGCATTCTCGCGCGGCTCCCGCGCTGCAGACGTCGAGAAGGCCATCCGCGAGGTCACCGGCCTGACCGTCACCGTGTCCGCGCAGGTGGGACAGGCCTCGGGCGGCCCGGCAACGACGGGTCCGTCGGCGCAGGCATCGCGCTCGGGCGGTCAACCGCGTCAGGCCCAGCGCGGAGGGTGGGTCTCGGAGCCGCCCCCTTTTGACGAGGCCGCCGCGGAGGCGGCATACCACGAGGACCCCGCGCCTGACAACGACGGCGGATGGCCCGAACCCGCGCGAGCACCCGAACCTGCTCGCACGCAGGAACGCACGCCGGAGGAGTCGGCCTGGCCGGCGACCGCGGCGGTGATCCCCCTGCGCCGAGAGACACCGCGCGCAGAAGAACAACGCTGGCAGGACGCGCCCGACACGTTTGGTGAACCCGCCTCGTACGAGAGCGCGTCAACGCACGAGAAGCCTGCTGCGCCCGAGCGACCAGCGTTGCCCGAGAGAGCCGCCCGAGCCCTCGCCCAGGCGAGTGCGCAGGCCCCTGCCCACGACGAACACCCGGGTGCTGCCACGACGACAGCTCCGGCCGCGCCACGCAAGCACTCCTTCACGGTCTTCACCTACCCGGGCGACCCGGACCCCGCTGACGAACCGTCGGTCGCACCCGCGCAGGCTGACAGCGCGGCCCCGGCCCCGGCCTCGTCCCCCGTCTTTGACGATGCGCCCATCGAGTCCGCTGCCTACGCGTCGGCCACGCCGACGGGGTGGGGCGACCCGGCTGCGATCCCCGGAGGCGCGCCTGTCACCTTCGACGATGGCGCGGATCAGTGGACGCCGCCGGAGGAACCGACGTTCGATGAGTCCCAGGCTCCGCAGGAATCCGCCCGGCAGGAGGCATCCCCGCAGGAATGGGCGTCGCAGGGAGCCGACGCGTCGGGGTGGGCGTCGCAGGACTGGTCGCCGCAGGCCTCGCAGGAACCCGCTGAGCAGGCCGCTGCCTCGCAGACCCCCTCGTGGCTGGCAGCCGCGCCCGAGCCGATGCGCCCGGCTGCCCCGGATTCTCAGGTTGCCGACGCCGACGTGCCCGCCCAAGCGGGTCCCGGTAACCCCCTCACCGGTCGCGCCGCCGCCGAGGCCGCCTTGCGCGAGAAGGCCGAGCACGAAGCCACCGTCGCCTCGACCCGCACTCACGCGGCCGACGACGACAGCGCCAGCATCGACGACGAAGACATTGAACACTCGCAGACGATCGGCCTGGCAGCGGTCCTGGAGATCCTCGGCGGACGGGTCATCGAAGAGAAGATGACCGAGGGAGGATACTGACATGTACGACGGTGCCCTGGCCGACCTCATCGACCAGTTCGGACAACTGCCCGGCATCGGCCCGAAGTCCGCGCAGCGCATGGCCATGCACGTCCTGGACGCGGAGCCCGATGAGGTCGCGCGCCTCGTTGACGCGATCAACGCCGTGCGCGGGCGCGTGCGCCACTGCGACATCTGCGGCAATCTCACGGAAGAGGACCAGTGCTCCATCTGCCGCGACGTGCGCCGCGACCCCAGCGCGATCTGCGTCGTCCAGGAGCCCAAGGACATCCAGGCGATCGAGGGCGCGCGCGTCTTCCGCGGGCCGCTACCACGTCCTCGGAGGCGTCATCGACCCGATCCACGGGGTGGGGCCGGACCAGCTGAACATCGCCTCGCTCATGAGCCGCCTCGCCGACGGGACGGTCACCGAGGTCATCCTGGCGACCAACCCGAACGTCGAGGGCGAGGCGACGGCCGCCTACCTCGCGCGCATGCTCTCCACGATGGGCGTCGAGACCTCGCGCCTGGCGATGGGCCTGCCCATGGGCGGCGACCTGGAGTACGCGGACTCGGTGACGCTGGGCCGCGCGCTTGAGGGGCGTCGCCGCCTCTGATCCGTTGTCGCCGAGGCCGGGGCCGCCTCACGCTCACGCCGCGCGCAGGGGGAGCAGTCTCCCGGGCGACGGAGCGCAGCGCAGCGATGCCCGCGACCTGCCCTGTTTGTCGCCTCCCAGGACGTGTGTTCTGCTCCCGGTGACGCACGTGTGACACAATCGTAGGTACCGCGCTGCGAGAAGACGAGGAGGCCGTGATGGTGACCCAGGCGAATGGCGGGGTGCCCCGTGTGCTCGTTGTTGACGACGAGGCGATGCTGGCGGACTTGCTCGCGCAGGCCCTGCGGCACGAGGGTTGGGAGACAGCCACGGCTAAGGACGGGCTGGATGCGCTGGCGAAGGCGTCGAGCTTCCACCCGGACATCGTGATCCTGGACGTGCAGATGCCGCGCATGGACGGCCTGGAGACGCTGGAGCGTCTGCGCGCTCGTGATCCGGAGCTGCCGGTCCTCTTCCTCACTGCACGTGACGCGGTCGCTGATCGCGTGCGGGGGTTGCGCGCTGGCGCGGACGACTACGTGACGAAGCCCTTCGACTTGGACGAGGTGGCTGCCCGCGTGGAGGCTCTGCTGCGCCGCGCGGGACGCACTCAGCAGACGGTGTCTGCGGTGCTGCAGGTCGCGGACTTGACCCTGGATGTAGACTCCCATGACGTGCGTCGCGGCGGGGAAGAGATCACGTTAACGAACACTGAGTTCGAATTGCTCCGGTATCTGATGGAAAACGTCGGAATCGTCCTATCGAAGCAGAAGATCCTGGATGCCGTGTGGAGCTACGACTTCGGCGGTCAGGTGAACGTCGTCGAACTCTACATCTCCTACCTGCGTAAGAAGATTGACGCGGATCGCCCGGCCCTCATTCGCACGGTTCGCGGTGCCGGCTACATCCTGCGGGAACCCCAGTGACGAGGCGTCCTTCCTTGGCCGGGCGGCTGTCGCGCGCGCTCGCTGCGTGCGTCGCGCTCGCGCTCATTGTCATGGTGGTGGCGTCCACGCTGGTCATGCGCTCCTGGATGCTGGCCAATATGGACTCCGAACTGCATCGTCTCTCGCAGCGCGCCGGTGAGCGCCTGGCCGTCGAGGATGCGCCGGACGACGAGGTGGATACGGACGATGATTCCGACGAGGAATCCGACGACGATTCCGACGATGACGGTGCCCGCACGCCCCTGCAGTCGAGCGGCCGCGCTCCTCATCCCGGCGGGCCGCTAGTTCCTGGTGGGCCTAAGGGACACGGGTTCGGCGGCGCCGGCATCGCCGAGGGCACCCTTCAGTACGTGAGCGAGGACGGCGAGGCGGCCGGCGCGGTCGTTTCGAACTTTTCGGTGACCTACCTGAATGCGCCGGCTCTGGCGATTCTGGCTGCTGTCCCCGCGGATGGGGGTATGCACACCGTGCGCCTGAAGGGAATGGGAACGTTCCGCGTGACCGCGCGCGTGGTTGAGGGGAAGACCGTGCTCGTCGGCATCCCGATGGACAGCATTGATGATGTGGTCCTGATGCTCGTCGGGGTTGAGATAGGTCTGTCCCTCGTCGTCGCGATTGCGGCTGGGTTCGCAGGGCGCGCGTGGGTGCGCCGCGAGCTGCGCCCACTCAGCGTCGTGCGTGCGGCGGCTGCGGATATCGCGAGCCGTGACCTCGCCGATGAATCGGAGAACTTGACGCGGGTCAGCGAGGAAGCGACCGCCGGCCCCGTCGAGGTCGCGGACGTCGCGGGTGCCCTCAACTCGATGATCGACGCCGTCGAGGACGGCATGGAACGCCGCGCCCGCAGCGAGGCGAAGCTCCGTCAGTTCGTCGCCGACGCCTCGCATGAGCTGCGTACGCCGCTCGCATCGGTTCAGGGATACGCGCAGCTCGCACGCCGCGACATCGATGAGGCCTCCCGCACTCAGGCGCTCGAGCGCATCTCCTCGGAGGGGGCGCGCATGGCCGCCCTCGTGGAGGAGATGCTGACGCTCGCTCGACTGGACGGCAACCGAGCTCTCACGTGTGATCGCGTCGACGTCATCCCGTTGATTCTGGACGCTCTGTCCGACGCGCACGTGGTCGCCCCCGACCATGCGTGGGAGCTCGGGGAAGCCGTGGATGCCCCGGTCCTCGGCGACGAGTCCGCCCTGCGTCAGATCCTCACGAACCTCCTGGCCAACGCTCGTGTCCACACGCCCGCGGGCACGCGCGTCGTCGTCTCTGTCCTTCGGAGCAGGGACGAGGCCGTGGCCGCCTCCGCTGCTCCCCGCGGCCCCGCGAAGGGAGGGGGGAGTGCGACGGGTGCCCAGGCCTCGTCGATGATCACGATCCGTGTCGCCGATGACGGGCCCGGCATCCCGGCTGACATTCGCGACCGCGTGTTCGACCGTTTCGTGCGCGGCGACTCCTCGCGCACGCGCGACGGGCGCGGCTCGTCGGGTTTGGGCATGTCGATTGTCGAGTCCTTGGCGCGCGCCATGGGCGGGTCGGTGCGGCTGGTTGACAGCGAAAAGGGAACTGTCATCGACGTGACACTGCCCGCGGCGTAAAGTGAGTGCGAATGGGTGTGTACCGTCCGGCGTGCCCCGGCCTCGTGCCGCTTTCTAAAGACTCGCCAGACGGAATCGAGCCGCCTGACTGGCCCCGACTTCGTCCGTTGTGTGTGCCCGCTCGCAGTCGCGCGTTCAATGTCACCCCCGTTTACCCGTTCATATACCGGAAGTTCCCAGCGGGATCGCGCGAGCGCCGTAGGATTGACACGGTGGCGTGTGCCGCCCGAATACGTGCAGACCTGCATATACCGATAGAAATGAGGGTCCAGTGGCACTGATCGTGCAAAAGTACGGCGGTTCTTCCGTCGCCGACACCGAAGCCATGAAGCGTGTCGCCCAGCGCATCGTGGACACGCACAACGCGGGACACCGCGTCGTCGTGGTTGTATCGGCCATGGGCGACACGACGGACGACCTGCTCGACTCGGCGGCCGCCCTCACCGACAACCCGCCCGAGCGTGAAATGGACATCCTCCTATCCGCAGGCGAGCGCATCTCCATGGCGCTGCTGGCCATGGCCGTCAACGAACTGGGCGTCGAGGCCCGCGCCTACACCGGCGCGCAGGCCGGCATTAAAGACCGACAGCCACTTCGGTGCCGCTCAGATCATCGGCATGGTCCCCGAGCGCGTCGCCCGCGCCGTCAAAGGACGGCCAGGTCGCCATCGTCGCCGGATTCCAAGGCATCTCCAAGGACGACGACGTGACAACGCTCGGCCGCGGCGGCTCCGACACAACCGCCGTCGCCCTCGCCGCAGCCCTCCACGCCGACGTGTGCGAAATCTACACGGACGTCGACGGCCTCTTCTCCGCCGACCCGCGCATCGTCCCCAAGGCCCACCGCCTGCGCACCCTCACCCAGGAAGAAACCCTGGAAATGGCCGCTCACGGTGCCAAGATCCTCCACCTGCGGGCCGTCGAATTCGCCCGCCGCTACGGGGTCCCCCTCCACGTGCGTTCCTCGTTCTCCGAAAAGAACGGCACCTGGATCTCCGACGCCCCCGCAAACCCCGAACTCAAGGGCCTCGTGCCCGACGCCGCCCTGAAGTCCCCAGAGGAAAACGCCATGGAAAAGCCCGTCATCTCCGGCATCGCTCACGACCGCTCGCAGGACAAGATCACCGTCACCGACGTGCCGAACAGCCCCGGCGTCGCCGCCCGCGTCTTCGCTGTCGTCGCCGAGGTCGGCGCCAACATCGACATGATCGTCCAGAATCTGCCGATCTCCGACCCCACGAAGGCCAACATCACCTTCACCCTGCCCGAAGGCGACGCACAGAAGGCCCTCGACGCCCTCGAGGCCCACCGCGACGAAATCGGCTTCAACGAGCTGCGCTACAACCCCAACATCGGCAAGCTCAGCCTCGTCGGCGTCGGCATGCGCACCAACCCCGGCGTCTCCGCGCGCCTCTTTTCCGCCCTGTCCGACGCGGGCATCAACATCGACCTGATCTCCACCTCCGAGATCCGCATCTCCGTCGTCACCCGCCTCGACGACCTCGACCGCGCCGTGAAGGCAGTTCACACCGCCTTCGGCCTCGACGCCTCCGAAACCGAGGCCGTCGTCTACGGCGGCACCGGCCGCTGATCGTTCATCGACGAGGCCCGGGCCGGCTCCGCTGTTTCTGCGCGGTTCCGGCGCTCCCAGTGAGCATGGTCGGCCTCGTCCCCATAGATTTCACCCAGCGTTCGCCCCGTCGTATGGGCGCGCGCACCAACACAAGGAGAACACCATGAGTGGTTTCAATGTCGCCGTCGTCGGTGCCACCGGCCAGGTCGGCCGAGTCATGCGCACCCTGCTGGAGGAGCGAGGTTTCCCGGTCGAGACGATTCGTTTCTTCTCGTCCGCTCGCTCGGCGGGCACGACCCTGCCGTGGAAGGGACAGGACATCGTCGTCGAGGACGTCGCGACGGCCGACTACTCGGGCATTGACATCGCCGTGTTCTCCGCGGGTGCCACCGCCTCGCGCGAGTACGCCCCCAAGTTCGCGGCCGCCGGCGCGGTCGTCGTCGACAACTCCTCCGCCTGGCGCAAGGACCCCGAGGTCCCGCTCGTCGTCTCCGAGGTCAACCCCGACGACGTCGACAACCGCCCCAAGGGCATCATCGCGAACCCCAACTGCACGACCATGGCCGCCATGCCCGTCCTCAAGCCCCTCGTCGAGGCCGCCGGCGGCATCAAGCGCCTCTTCGTGTCCTCCTACCAGGCCGTCTCCGGGTCGGGCCGCGCCGGCGTCGCCGAGCTGACCAGCCAGATCGAAGCCGGCGTCAAGCAGGACCTTCGGCCCTCGCCCTCGACGGCCGCGCCGTCACACTGCCCGAACCCAGGCGTGTACGTTGCGCCCATCGCCTTCGACGTCGTGCCGCTCGCCGGCTCCATCGTCGACGACGGAAGCGAGGAAACCGACGAGGAGCAGAAGCTGCGCAACGAGTCGCGCCGCATCCTGCACACCCCCGACCTGGCCGTGTCCGGCACCTGCGTGCGCGTCCCCGTCTACACGGGCCACACCCTGACCATCCACGCCGAGTTCGCCGGCGACATCACGCCCGACCAGGCACGCGCCCTGCTGGCCGACGCTCCCGGCGTGCGCGTCGTCGACGTCCCCACCCCGCTCGAGGCCGCCGGACGCGACGAGGTCCTCGTGGGCCGCATCCGCCAGGATCAGGCGGTTGACGGCAAGCGCGGCCTCATCCTGGTCGTCTCCGGCGACAACCTGCGCAAGGGCGCTGCCCTCAACGCGGTCCAGGTCGCCGAGGTCGTGGCTGCAGCGACTGCGCTGAATGCTCGACCTCTCGACGAGTACGAACTAGTTGCGTGAACGCGCGGCGGCCCTGACGGGCTGCCGCGCGTTTTGTTCTGCGAGCCCGGCCGCTGTGTGTGCCGGTGGGCGGCGGCCTTCCTGTGCGTGTTGCTTGGGACACCGCTGGTGTTCCGGGTGCCGGTTGGTGTGCCTTGCTAGGCCGGGCTGCTGGTTGTGCCCGTGGGCGGCGGCCCGCCCGCGAGCCGTCCGCGCTGCGAGCTTCGCTCGGCGCGTCGCCTCGAAGCCCGGCCAGGCCCTGCCGCCGCCACGGGCACCGCAGCCAGGCCCACTGATCCCTCCGGTGCCCTTCGCACCAGTGGGGCTAGGTCACTGTGAATAGCTCTGCCAGGCCCCGTCGCCGCCCACCAGCACCCCGGCCTGGCCCTCCGGTCCCTCCGCTGCCCTCCACACCGGCGGCGCTTGCGGCGCTGCTGGTCCTCGGCACGTCAATAGGTGCCCGGCCAGGCCCTGCCGCCGCCCACCAGCACCCCGGCCTGGCCCTCCGGTCCCTCCGGCACCCTTCACACCGACGGCGTCGTTGCATCCTTGCCTGTGTGCGCGGATAGGTTGTTGCTTCACGGATAGGTTATGAGCATCCGGATAGCTTATTAACCTATCCGCGTGTCGATAACCTATCCGCATCCGCATCCGCATCCGCATCCGCACCCGCACCCGCATCCGCACCCGCGCCCGCAGCGGTGCATAACAAAACCGCCCGGCGCGCGGCCAGGCGGAAAACGGAGCGGGCGACGGGAATCGAACCCGCCTCTGAAGCTTGGGAAGCTTCCATTCTACCGATGAACTACGCCCGCAATTCATCGTCCCGAAGGAATCGACCTGTCGATCATAGCGTCACGATGGACGGGCACGCAACCGGCGTCTCGCACACAGTGCTGCGCTCGCGACGCTGGGTGCTGTGCGATGGCGGTTGTCGCGCTGCTCTCGACAACAAGGCCGCATCCGCCCATGCGCGCACGCCGATCCAGCGCGGAGACGGCAGCGCTCACCGCTCCTGCCGCAGCTCACGCCTCGCGGTCCGCTCCGAGATGCTTCCGGTTCTGTTGAGCGTGCTGACCGTGGATACACTGAGGATCGCTTGACCGATTGGAGGACCCATGTCTCGTCCCGTGGTGGCCGCAGCCATCGTCGATTCCCTGGAGCACCCGACCGCGCTGCTCGCGTGCTCGCGCGCGTACCCGCAGGAGCTGCGCGGCCAGTTCGAGCTGCCCGGCGGCAAGATCGAAGAAGGCGAGGACGCGGTGGCGGCGCTCGAGCGTGAGATTGTGGAGGAACTCGGCGCACACCTGCGGGTGGGGGAGCGCGTCTGCCCGGACGGCGGCCTGTGGTGGCCGATTCTGGGCGGGCGCGTCATGGGCGTGTGGCTCGCGGAGGTTGCGCCCAGTTCGCCGGCTCCGCGCGCTGGTGCCTCGCACCTGGAGGCGCGCTGGGTGCCGATCTCCGAGTTGGGGGACCTGCCCTGGATCGTCGCGGACCTTCCTATTGTCGAGGCCGTGGCTGCGCGCTGCGCCCGGTGACACGTCGCGCGTCGCCGGGGAGTGGGTGGCCGAGGTGAGCGCGCGTGAGCTGTGTCGGGCGCGCTGAGAGGGCGAGTGATAAAGCGTGCGTTGCTTCCGCGGCGCGGGAATGGTGCCCGCCACCATTTGACGACACATGGGGACCGGATGTCAGAATAAGCGCATGCCGAAGATTATTGGCGAGTCCCTCGCCTCCCACCGCGAGCTGACGCGCACCCGCCTGTTCGATGCGCTCGGGTCTCTCATGGCCGAGCAAGCTTTCGAATCCATCACGATGAGTCAGATTGCTGAGCGCGCCGGCGTGGGTCGCACGGCGGTGTACAACCACTTCGCGGACAAGGAAGTGCTGCTGCTCGCCTACATGCGCCAGGTCACCGAGGAGTTCACGCGGGTGCTCACCGCGCGCCTCGAGGCCGAGCCTGACCCGCTCATGCGCCTGCGCCTCTATATTCGCGCGCATCTGCAGATGATCAGCCGCTACCACGTGAAGGCTGGCATGGGCCTGCGTCGGCAGATGTCGGGTCGGGGTGCCTCGCACCTGCACGATCACGCGGGTATGGTGGGCGAGGTCCTCATTGAGATCCTCGACGAGGCCATGGAGCGTCACCTGATCGCGCAGCAGAATACGTTGGGCGCGGTTCATCTCATTCATGCGACGCTGGCGGGCCAGCGTCTCCCGGCGGATGCGGCGCACCGTGAGTCGGCGCTGGCGCTGGTGGAGACCTTTATTTTGCGAGGCCTGGGTGCCTCCGAGGAGAACGTGCGTCACGTCACCGCTTCGCCTCTCCCCTCCGGGGAATAGTGGGCGCGCCGCGTCCGTTGATTCAGACAGAACACAGGGGTCGTCCGGCCCCGACTGACCTGCCGACCAGAGTGTCGGCGACACAAGGAGAAACATGGCTACCGTTACTCTGACGCAGGAGAACTTCGAGCAGACTGTGTCCGCCGGCGGCATCGTCCTGGTTGATTTCTGGGCGACCTGGTGCGGCCCGTGCCGCCAGTTTGGCCCCGTTTTCGAGGAGGCCTCCGAGAAGCATCCGGACGTCGTGTTCGGCAAGATCGACACGGATGATCAGCAGCAGCTCGCGATGGCGGCTCAGATCACGTCGATCCCGACGCTGATGGCTTTCCGCGATGGCATCGCGGTGTTCCGCCAGTCGGGCGCGCTTCCGCTGTCCGCCCTGGAGGACCTGATCTCCCAGATCCAGAACCTGGACATGGATGACGTTCGCGCGAAGATCGCCGAGGCCGACAAGGCTGAGTGACCGCGTCCCAGTAGACGTCGATGGGTCCCGAGGTGAGAACCTCGGGACCCATTTCTTACATCCTGCTACCGTAGAAGCTGGAAGAGCAATCAGAGTGCTGATGATGTGAACGATCATCGCATCTCCTTTCTTCCGGCCAGCCCCCCAGTCTTCCCTGGGGGCATTAGCATCTGCAGGTTGTCTCCCCTGAGACGCAGGACGGTCGGCGTGAGACGCTCGCCGGGCGGCGGGTGATGAACTCGCGGTCGGCGTGGTCGCCGACCATGAAGGAGTACTCGCCGACGATCTCGAAGCCGTGGCGCGCGTAGAAGCGTTGCGCCCCGTAGTTTTCGCTCCACACGCCGATCCAGAGGGTGCGCGGCCCGTCGCGTTCGAGCCACCCCAGCGCGGTGCGCAGCAGGAGGGTTCCGCGGCCGCCGCCCTGGTGTCCGCGCAGAATGTAGAGGCGCTGGACCTCGCCGTCGCCGGGCGCGACGTCGGGGTGGGGCAGGTGTGCGGGGCAGGCGGTCACGTAGCCGATGAGTCCGTCGGGGAACGAGGCCGGGGCTTCCTCCCGCGGAATAGGGGGCGCTGGGGTGTTTCGCCTGGGATATGAACGGAGGGGCCGGTGGAGGAAACGAGATCGCTGGGCGTGCAGGAGGCCTCGTCTGGTGACGGTGAGCCACCGACTGCGTCCTCGAAGAGGAGCCAGGTCGCGCGCTGAGGATCTTGAAGTTCGGAGCGTAGGATGGCGGGGGAGTAGGCTTGGTCGAGAAAGACAGTTAAATCGCCCGGCGTGTAGAGGTGCCCGAAGGTCTGGGTGAAGCACTCGCGGGCAAGCACGGATAGTGCGTCGGCGTCGGCGGGTGTGGCGCGGCGGATCATGGCATCCTCTCGGTCGATGTTCCCTCATCGTAGGCAGAGCTGGGGCGATGCGCCGGGCGGCCCCCAGTGCACAGCGGGGAGCAACCTGAGAATGAGTATCAACCATTGCTCTGGCTGTGACGTGCGCCTTACAATAAAGCGATTAACGAACATTAAAGGAGACGGACGTGGCACGTAAGACCCGCACCGCGCAGGTGCTCAATATTGTTAAGGCACTCGCGTGGGTCATCATCGCGGTGTCCCTGGTCAAGTTCGCGTTTTTCCCCGCCGCGCAGGAGGAACAGACGGGCGACGGCATGGACCCGGGTGGAACCTTCGGGCAGATGACGATTTCTGTGGGCCGCGCGGACATTACGAACACTGTGAGCGTGACGGGCACGATCCAGGCGGATGAGCCGGTGAATGCTCGCGCGACGCTTGACGGCGAGGTCGTGCGCGTCTATGTCAACGACGGCGACACAGTCGCCAAGGGTGACGCCCTCATCCAGATCCGCAAGGAAATCCCGGGCGAAACCCGCCAAGTCACCGATGAGGACGGCGACGTCACCATGGAGACCGGGAAGCCTACCTTCAAATACGAGACGGTCGCCGCCCCCGGTGACGGCAAGGTGTCCACGAGCGTCCTGGTGGGACAGCAGTTCGCGATTGGCGACACGGTCGCCTCGGTCGCCCCCTCCACGTTCTCGGCCGTCGCCGCCCTGAGCGCCGACCAGATGTACCGCCTCCAGGAGGCACCCTCCACCGCGACCGTCACCATTAAGAACGGCCCGGCCCCCTTCGAGTGCACGGACGTCACGCTTGTCAGCCCCACGAGCAAGACGCAGGACACGAAAAACTCGGGTGCCTCCGAGAACTCGGCTGCGGCCTCGACGGACCTGAAGGCCCGCTGCGCGATTCCCTCCGATCAGACCGTGTTCGCGGGCCTGCAGGTGAGCCTCGAGATGACGACGGGATCGGCGACGGATGTGCTCGCTGTGCCGGTCTCCGCGGTCGAGGGTCGCTACCAGACCGGCACCGTCTACCTGCCGACCTCCGACCCGGCCAACCCGGAGAAGCGTTCGGTCACCCTGGGCTTGACCGACGGAAAGATGGTCGAGGTCAAGGAGGGACTCGAGGAAGGCGAGGAAATCCTCGAATTCACCCCGACCGCGACGAAGGATAACCAGGACGACCCCTACGGCTCGGGTGACACGGGCGGCGGGGCCATGGATGGGGCCGCTGACGCGTCCGACGGGACGAGCGCGCGATGAGCCTCGTGCACCTGCGGGACGTGACCCGCACGGTCGACCCTGCCTGACGGCGAGGACCTGCACATCCTGCGCGGCGTCAACCTGGACGTCGCGGCGGGCGAGCACGTGTCCATCGTGGGCCGCTCGGGTACCGGCAAATCGACGATGCTCAACATCATTGGCCTGCTGGACGCTCCCACGTCAGGCACCTACGAGCTGGACGGCGTGGATACGACGCGCCTGGGCGAGGGGCGTCGCGCTCGCATGCGCGGCGAGGACTTCGGCTTCGTCTTCCAGCAATTTAACATCTTTCGCCGCCCGTACGGCCGCCGAAAACGTCGAGGTGCCCCTCCTGTATGCCTCCGGCGCGCAACTGCTGTGCAGGCGCTCAATTGCCCTCGACATGCTTGAACGCGTGGGCCTGGCGGATCGCGCCGACTCGCACCCGGGGGAGATGAGCGGCGGCGAGCAGCAGCGCATCGCGATCGCCCGCGCCCTCGTGCGCCGCCCGCGCGTGATCCTCGCCGACGAGCCGACGGGCGCGCTCGACCCGGACACGGGCCGAGCGGTCATGACTCTCCTGGAGGAGGTCGCCCGCGAATCCGACTCGGCGCTCATCGTCATCACGCATGACATGGCGGTTGCCGCTCGCGCCTCGCGCGCCTACGAACTCTACGACGGCGTCCTCCACGAGGTCGCGGACCCTGGAACCCTGACGCAGCGCGCGGAGGCGGGGAACTCCGATGCCGACAACGCCGGGACCGGTGGAAGCACCGGGATCCCCGGGAACCCCTGGGACGAGGCCTCCGCCGCCTCCGCTGGTCCGCAACCCCGCCGCCGCTCCCGCGCAGGTTCCCGGCACCGCCGTCGGGGGAATCGCCTGACGATACGGGTGTGACGGCACGTCAGACGATGAGAGCCGTCCGTAGGGCAGCGGCTCGACAAAAGGGAGAGTGAGCAGTGAACGCACTGAGCCAGATCGTGGGCGCCCTCATCGAGGCGTGGGGCGAGGTGAAAGTCCAGAAAGCCCGCGTGGTCCTCTCCCTCGTGGGAGTAGTCGCTGCGGTGGCCGCCATGACGGTCGTTATCGCGCTGGGTGACCTGATCCTGCAATCCTCGCGCGAATTGGCCGAACTCTACGAGGGACGCTCGGTGACGCTGCGCCTCGCGCCGGAAAAATCATCAGCAAGCCAGGAGGGACCCTCGAACGAGGCCCCCGCCCAGGAAACCCGGAACAGTGAAGCGACCCAGGCCTCGTCCACCGTCGCGCGACCCGACGAGAAGGATCCGGTGAGCGACGCGATGGCGACGCTCGCGGGCCGCCACGACATCCGCTACTGGTCGCGCCTGTCCAGCTCGGGCGGCGAGATCGTCGAGGTCCGCCAGGCGCGCAGCACCGGACTATTCCGCGGCTACCCGGTGGTGCAAACACAGGACATGTTCAACGACGTCACGATTCAGGCCGTCGACCCCTCCTTCGAGGTGATTTTCCGGACCCGCATGCTCGCCGGACGCTGGGTGACCGACAGCGACGCGGACCAGCGCCTGACACCCCGTCGTCATCTCCGAGATCCTGTGGAATCAGCTGGGCCGCGCACCCATCGACCAGGTCCCCATCGTCCTGCACACCACCGACGGCACCGCGCTGCGCGTCGTCGGCGTCACGAAAGCGAAGAGCCGCTTCGACATGCCGACCCTCTACGTGCACTACGACGCGGCGCGCGCCGCCCTGCCGCAGATGGGGCAGCCCACAATGATCGCGTGGGTCGGTCCCGAGGACGCCGAGCAGGCGCGAACGGTGCTGCCGCAAGCCCTCGCGTCGATCCTCGGCGACGGATGGCACGTGAGCGTCACCGGCGGCGAACACCAGGACACGGGCGAAGAACAGCTGGGGACAATCTCCCGCGTCATCATGATTATCGGCGGCATCATCATCTTCCTCGGCGCGCTCGGCCTGCTCAACGTCGCCATCGTGACCGTACGTCAGCGCGTGCGCGAAATCGGTATCCGCCGCGCCGTCGGTGCCTCCGCTGCGCGCGTCTTCTTCGCCGTCTTCATGGAGTCGGTGGTCGCAACCTTCGTCGCCGGCATCATCGGCGTGGGGATCGCGGTCGTCGTCGTACGCTTTCTTGCCGCTCGAAACAATAGGAATCGCGCTCAGCGAAACGCCGGCGTTCCCAGCCGGCGCAGCCGTCGCGGGCGTCGCCATCTCCACGAGCATCGGCGCTCTATGCGGCATCATCCCGGCGCTCGCGGCCGTGCGTATCAAGCCGATTGACGCGATCCGCTACTGAGGGTTCAGTGACGAGGCCGTGGCTTCCTCGCCGGGGCGGCGCGTGTTCGCGGTGGGGAGTCGGCCTCGTGCCAGAATCAGCGGGGCAGCGTCACGCGCTTCGTGTCTTCGTTGTAGATGATCATGCCTTCCTTGAGGAGGGCTCGGTAGACGCGGGCGGGTTGGTAGCGGTCGCCGCCGTCGAGGCGTGCGGCGTCGAGGACGCGACGTTTTCGTGAGGCCTTCGGTGCCTTCGAAGTGGGCGGAGCGCAGGGCCTTCATGATGCGTCCGCGGGCCTGGCGGTCGGTGCCCGCGTAGGGCTGGGGGGTGGGGCGCTTCTCGTCCTTCGGGAATCCGGCGTGTGCCCAGGCGCAGTGCGTGCGCATGATGCACGTGTCGCAGCTCGGGGAGAGCTGGGTGCACACGAGGGCTCCGAACTCCATGAGCGACAAGCTGACGTCGGCAGCGAGACGTCCATCTGTCGGGAGGAGCGCGTCCGCGCGCTGCGTTTCTGCCTTCGAGGGGGTCGAATGGGGTGGAAACTCCCGGCCATCGAGAAATCTGACCAGCACTCGTCGAACGTTTGTGTCCAGGACCGGGACCCGGATTCCGTGCCTGAACGCCAGGAGGGCGCTGGCCGTGTAGGTGCCCACGCCGGGCAGGAGAGTTAGCTCTTTTATAGTGAGGGGCACCTGACCGCCGTGTTTCTCGACGATGGTGCCCGCACAATTTTTGAGACGCAGTGCGCGTGAGGGATAGCCCAGATTCGCCCAGGCCACAATGATATCCGCGGAGGAGGCCTCGGCTAGGTCGCCGGGTGTTGGCCATCGCTCCATCCACTCCAACCAGATCGGTTGAACGCGCGCGACGGGCGTCTGTTGGCTCATGATCTCGAAGACGAGTGTTCCCCAATCGGACACGTCATCGCCGCGCATGGGCAGGTCGCGTTTGTTGGATGCGAACCAGCGGGGAAGGTCATGGAGGAGTACCTGCGAGGCCTCAGCCGTTGGATTTGTGAACACCCTGTCAGTGTAGGTAAAAAGTCCCCATGAGCGCGTTCTAACATATACGAAGTGTGATGTGGAGCATGAAAAATGGCGACTGTTGTATAAACAGTACAGGTTCGCTAGTCTGATCCTGTTTTCAATTACCCCCATTTTATCGAGGGTTCCCTCACTATCAGGAGACGTCATGTCTACTCCTCAGCAGCCTTACGGTCAGCAGCCTGGTTATGGGCAGCAGCCTGACTATGGCCAGCAGCCCGGCTATGGTCAGCAGGCCGGTTACGGTCAGCAGGCCGGTTACGGTCAGCAGGCGGCCAACGGTCAGCAGGCGGCCAACGGTCAGCAGCCTTATGGGCAGCAGCCTTACAGTCAGCCCGGCTATGGGCAGCAGCCTTACGGTCAGCAGGCCGGCTATGGGCAGCAGCCTTACAGTCAGCCCGGTTATGGACAGCAGCCTTATGGCCAGCCCGGCTATGGGCAGCAGCCTTACGGGCAGCAGCCTTACGGCCAGCCCGGCTACGGTCAGCCCGGATTCAACGCTCCCATGCTGGGTAAGCCTCGTAAGACTGCGGGCCTTCTCAACCTTTTTCCTCGGCGGTGTTGGTGCCGGCGACTTCTTCCTTGGCCACAAGCAGATCGGTTTCATCAAGGTCGCCGTGACCGTGGTCCTGAACGTGCTTTACTTGGCGACGTTCGACTGGGAGCTGAGCGAAGCGAATCCGTTCGCTTTCTTCCTGATGTTCATCTGGGCGTGCTGCGTGCTCGCCTGCGCGATCATGACCTTCATGGGCAAGTGGATCTACGCACGGGATGCGAACGGCGTTCCGACCGTCTGACGTACTCGCGCGCATCTGAACAGGCGCGTAAGTGAGCGCCGTGTGGGACTCGGCTGATGCCGGGTCCCACACGTGTATCTAGTGCTCCTCACGTTTCTCTGTCCGGGTGCAGCGACGCCCCGTACGCGAGCGTCTCACTGCGTGTCCGAGCTGTTTTGTGGTGTATAGCGCGTGGTGCGACGAGCGGCCCTCGGTCCCAAAATGCTTGTCGGAACGCGTTTGCGGGCACGCTCGGGGCGCGATCGGGGGTCTTTCGGGGTCGCTGCGGATGACGAAAAGTGGTGTCGACACGCTAGGCTATGCGGGTGCGGCCCGCAGCCGTCACTTCCCACGACAATCGAAAGGCTTAGTTATGACGACGCCCAACCCCTTCAACTCGGAGGACCAGACCTCGGTGCCCGCGCCGGATGCTCCCAGCTTCCCCCAGGCCTCGACCCCCGGTTACGACCAGGCCAACGCTGCTCCGGGTGCACAGCAGCCCGTCTATGGCCAGCCTGCTTACGGCCAGCCTGCTTACGGCCAGCCCGCCTTTGGTCAGGGTGCCTACGCGACCCCGCCCAAGCAGTGGATCGTCGCGCTGCTCCTGGCGTTCTTCGTCGGAATCTTCGGTATCCACAACTTCTACCTGGGCTACACCACCAAGGGCATCATCCAGCTGATCCTGTCCCTGACCGTCATCGGTATGCTCGTCACGGGCATCTGGGCCTTCGTTGAGTTCATCATGATCATCATGCGTTACGGTGCCTACGGCTGCGACGCGCAGGGCCGTCCCCTGGAGTGATCCGCTGAGGCTGTTGTCGCGGCGCTGAGTGTGCGACAATCGAGTCATGCTGCTCAGTGACCGCGACATCAACGTCTCTCTGGATTCCGGCCGGATTCGTCTCGATCCTCTGGACCGTGGCCTGGTTCAGCCAGCCAGTACTGACGTGCGGCTGGATCGCCTCTTTTGTCTCTTCGATAATCACCGCTACTCGGTGATCGACCCTGCGGCGGATCAGTCGGATCTGACGCGACGCATCGACGTGGGGCCGGATCAGCCCTTCGTCCTGCACCCCGGCGAGTTTGTCCTGGGTGCCACCTACGAGCTGGTCACCCTCGGCGACGACATCGCCGCGCGCCTTGAGGGCAAGTCGTCGCTAGGGGCGCCTCGGCCTCCTCACCCACTCCACCGCGGGCTTCATCGACCCCGGTTTCTCCGGTCATGTGACCCTCGAGTTGTCCAACGCGGCGACGATGCCGATCCTGCTCTACCCGGGCATGAAGATCGGGCAGCTGTGCTTCTTCGACCTGTCTTCCCCGGCCGAGCATCCCTACGGCTCGCAGGGCGCTGGCTCCCACTATCAGGGTCAGCGAGGCCCCACGCCGTCCCGGACGCACCAGCGCTTCACTCGCACACGCATTGATCGGTGACATGATGGAGTCTCCCCACCCTCCCTTTTCCGTCCCGGCTCGCGCGCAGGCGCGTCGAGCGTGCGGCGCGCGCTGCCGCAGCTGATGCGGCCGAACAGGACGCGCCTCTCGCACTGGAATCGGCGGTACCGCCTCCGCCTGAACCTGAGAACCTGCCGCCGACGGCACCTCCTCTGCCTGAACCCGCGGGTCCGACCCCGCGCCTACTGCCCCCGCCCGCCGATCAGCAGGCCACCACGGCGCGCACGGGCGTCATAACGGGCGTCGTGCTGCCCGGCATGGCCCCGCGCACCGGCCAGGTCACGAACCGGAACGATGCGCCGCCCCCGCCCTCGCCGGTCAGGCGTTCTTTCAAGGAACGTATGGCGAGTGCCCACTCCAGCCTGGCGGACTCGGTCCTTACGTCTGCGACGGGCAGCCCGATCATGCAGACGAACGTGTCCTTGATCGGCATGAGCACCACCCAGGAGCCGGCGTTCCAGATTGCCGCAGACGGTGAGATCACCAGCGCGGAGGCCGCCGTGCCGATTGCCGCCGCCATCGAGGTCAGCGAACCCGCGGGCGTCATCGACATGCAGGAAGCCCTGGCCCACCACCTGCTCCTCGTGTCGGAGGCCGTGGATCCGGCCGAGCTGGAGGCCCTCGCGATCTCCATGTGGGACGACGCCGGCTGGCTCGCGCCCGGTCGCCTGCACCTGTCGTCGGATGCCGAGCTTGAAGGCCCGTGGTCCCTGGATCAGCCGACGCGCGCGCAGCTGGGCACCCCGTCCCTGCTGACGCATGCGTGGATCTTGCGCTGCCCGGTCTCGCGCGCCGAGGAGAAACCCAGCGCGTTCATGGGGGAGTGGGCGCAGGCCTTCCCCGACGGCATGCCCGTTGGTCTGGAGTACCGCGTGCTCGAGGCGCTGGGCCGCATGGCGCGTCGCCTGGCGGGCGGTTTGCGCCTGGCCGGTAGCGGCTACGTCATGGTTCCCGACGCGGACTCGGCCGTGAACCTGACGGTGTACGCGCCGCGTTGGATCAACCCGGAGGACCTGCTGTCCGCAATGCGTGAGCGCGCCGGGTTTGAGCAGATGAAGGACGCGCGCGACATCGTCCCCGAGGCCCCGGCGCTGACCCCCGCGCAGGCCGCGCAGATCGAGAAGCTGAAGGCCGAGCTGGGTCCTGTCCGCGAGGATATTGCCTCGAAGATCGCGAAGGCCCGCGAGGAGCTGGAGGCCCAGCGTAACGAGCCGCAGGTCGTCGACGGCTACGCGCTCATGTGCCCGATTGGCAATCGCTCTGACATGATGATCGAGGTCCACGCAGTCCCCTCACCCCCGCGCGTGCTGCGCTGGGAGCCGTGGACGACAGGCGCGATCATCGAGTATCAGGTTCGCTGGCTCTCCGGCCTGGCCCCCACGCCCGGCACGAACACGATGAGCCGCACCGCGCGCCGCGAGCGTCTGCGTTCGGCGCAGGAGGTCGAGAAGGCTGCGGGCTTGATTGCGACCCTCGTGGGCGGCAACGTCATCGACGAGGACGGCTTCCTGGTCGGTTTGGCAGATGTTTCCGCCGAGGAAGACGAAGCTGAGCCGCGTCCGTAGATTCGGCTTTTCAGCAGGTGAACGAAAGGGCGGCCCCGCAGGTGTTTCTGCGGGGCCGCCCTTTCGCCATCAGCGTGCGTGCGTCGGTTACTGTCCGCGCTTCACGGACTCGAGCAGCATGACGGCGACGTCGCGCACCTCCGGGAGCTTCCCGCGTGCCGGTGTCGAGGTGCCCTCGGTGCCTCGGTCGGTGGCGTCGGAGGAAACGAAACCAGCCGACGTGCCCGACGCGGAGCCGAGCATCTGGGAGCAGAAGGGGCAGGCCGTCGCGACGACGTCCGCGCCCGTGGACGCGGCCTCGACGATACGAGCGTCTGCGATACGGGTCCCACGCGTCTCTTCGAACCAGGCGTGCGCGCCGCCCGCGCCACAGCACATCGCGCGGTCGCGGTTGCGCGGCATCTCGACGAGTTCCACGTTCGGCAGGGAACCCACGAGCTCGCGCGGCGGCTCGTAGATACGGTTGTGGCGTCCCAGGAAGCACGCGTCGTGGTAGGTGACCTTCAGGGGTGTGCCGACCGAGGGAGCGTTGTCTGCCGACTGTGCCCCGGCCTCGTCCGTGGCGTCCTCGCTCGCGGAGGCAGCGGACGCAGCCGAGGCCGTGGGGGGCACCGGCGTGAGCAGGCCGTCTCGCACGAGGCGGTTGAGGAGCTGCGTATGGTGGACGACGTCGAAGTGCCCGCCCAGCTCCGGGTACTCGCCTGCGATTGTGTTGAAGCAGTGCGCGCAGGAGACAACAATCTTTTGGGGCTTGGCTTCCGTGAGCGTGTCGATCGCCTGGGCGGCCAGCATCTGGAAGAGCGCTTCGTTGCCAGCGCGGCGGGCCGGGTCGCCCGTGCAGGACTCGCCCGATCCGAGGACCGCGAAGGATACGCCCGCCGTGTGCAGCAGCTCGGCGACGGCGGCGCTGGTCTTCTTCGCTGTGTCGTCGTAGGCGCCCGCGCAGCCCACCCAGAACAGGTAGTCGACCTGCGAGGCATCCTCGATGTCCTCGCCGACGACGGGGATGTCGAAGTCCAGCTTCTTCGCCCAATCCATGCGCTTGCGAGCCGCCTGGTTGTAGGGGTTCGCTTTGGATTCCATGCCGCGGAACGCGCGGCCCAGCTCGCGGGGGAACGCGCCCTCCATGAGGACCTGGTGGCGGCGCAGATCGAGGATGTGGTCGATGTGTTCGATGTCGACGGGGCACTGCTCGACGCAGGCGCCGCAGTTCGTGCAGTCCCATAGGACCTCTTCGGAGACGACCTCGGGGACCAGGGGAGCGGTGACCGCGGAAACGCCCTCGGGGCCGGTCGCGCCCGACAGGGACAGGGCGGAGACGAGGTCGAAGGAGTGCGGCGAGGCCGGTACACCCTTGTCGAGCAGTACCTCGCCATCCTCGAGCTTCTGGTGACCCTCCTCCTGTTCGACGATCTGCACGTTGGAGGCGGACTCCATGTGGTCGCGCAGGCCCATGATGAGCAGCTTGGGGGAGAGGGGCTTCTGGGTGTTCCACGCGGGGCACAGCTCCTGGCAGCGACCGCACTCGGTGCACGAGTACAGGTCCAGGCGCGCCTTCCACGAGAAGTCGTCGATCGTGCCCACGCCGAGGACGGTGTCCTCGGGGACGTCATCGAAGTCGTCCTCGCTGGTGGCGGGCTTGCCGTCGATGAGCATGTGGTCAGCCGGTCCCAGGGACTTCGTACCGTCGGCATTGCGGCGCGTGTACAGGTTGAGGATCGCGACGAAGCGGTGCCAGGCGACGCCCATGCCGGTCTGAATGCCGACGACCGTCAGCCAGATCATGGAGGTGAGGACCTTGAGGGCGCTGACCAGCACGATCGCGTTCGCGAGCGACGTGGCCGAGGAGGAGGCTGCGGCTGCGAAGAGCGCGCCGAGCCAGGCGGTGAGCGGGAAGTGCAGCGCGGTCGCGTGGGCCTCGAGGCCCGGGGTGACGCTGAAGAGCGCGTATTCGAGGCCGCGCAGGGCCACGACGCACGCGCACACGATGAGGATGACCCACTCGACGAAGAGCGCCTGCCAGCGGGTCGAGCCGAGGAATCGGGAGGCCAGGCCGCGCGGTGAGGAGTCGCGCGGGTGGGGCTTGGCCAGGGACGAGGGCGGGGTGCCGTTCGGGTCGGCCGCGGCTGCTGCGGCGTCGGGGTCATCGTTGGACAGTGCCGCCTCGGCGGCTGTGCCGCGCCCGGCGCGCTGGCGCACGCTCATCAGGAGAATGATGCCGGCCAGGCCGCCCCACGCGAAAACCTCGGTCAGCCACTCCCAGGGCGCGAAGTGTCCGAGGAGAGGCAGGGTGAAGGTCTGGACGCGCAGCTGCGCGTAGCCGGTGACCAGCGTGAGGAAGAGGATCGGGAAGGACACCATGACGAGCCAGTGGGCGGCTTTGATCCAGGGGACGACCCTTGAACTCGCGGTGGGTGAGGGCCGCCGAGACGACGCCCCACGCTCGCTTGCCGACCGGACGCAGGCGCCCCGGATCCGGCGTTCCCGCCGAGACCGTGCGCCACATGTGAGTCAGGCCTCGCGCGAACGACAAGATGGCCAGAGCGCTCACCAGCAGGGCGAGTCCCCACATGATGGCGCTCAGCGTTGGATTGGCCACGTTTCCTCCTCTATTTTTCTGCACTCCATTGTGTCATCTCGATCCGCGAGCGACCGAATTCCCCGGCAAAGCGTGCGCAATTACGCGTCGAGCCGCCTGCTCAGGTGAGCAGATGTGCTCGCCACAACGTGGATATGTGCCACGAGCTGTAAAAAAGTGTGTCAGAGTGAGAACGTGCTTCCCGTCTCGCAGCCAGACATGACACTGTCCGACCAGGAACTCTTCGGAGACGATCACCCGCACGATCACTGCGGTGTCTTCGGAGTATGGGCCCCGGGCGAGGATGTTTCCCGCCTGACCTACTTCTCCCTCTATGCTCTCCAGCACCGAGGCCAACAGAGTGCTGGTATCGCCACCTCGAATGGCAAGCAGATCCTCGTCTACAAGGACCAGGGACTCGTCTCCAAGGTGTTTTCCGAGCAGTCCCTCCAGGGCCTGCGCGGCCACATCGCGCTGGGACACGTTCGCTACGCGACGACCGGCGCGGACGTGTGGCGCAACGCCCAGCCGACGCTGGGTCCCACCCCCACGGGCACGCTCGCACTGGCCCACAATGGCAACCTCACCAAACACGGTTGAGTTGCGTGAGCTGGCCGCCGAGATCGCCGACGACGGCGAAGACTTCGAGCGCGGAGCCTCCACCGACACTTCCCTCGTGACCGCGCTCCTCGGCATGGCCGACCGCATCCCCGGTCCGGCACCCCTTCATCGCGACACCCGCCGTCACGCCCGGCGACGCGGAGGGGGACGAGGCGACCTCGGCCTCGGCGGTGGTCGATCCTGAGCCTGCGCCCCTCGTCGGTGCCGCCCTGAAGGTCCTGCCGCGCATCAGGGGAGCGTTCTCCCTGGTCTTTCATGGACGAGAACACGCTGTACGCCGCGCGTGATCCCGCATGGCTACCGCCCGCTCGTGCTCGGTCGCCTGGCCTCCGGCTGGGTTGTCGCCTCCGAGACGGCTGCTCTGGACCTGTGCGGCGCGACCGTCGTGCGCGAGATCGAGCCCGGCGAGCTGATTTCCATCGACGCGTCGGGCGTGCACTCGCGCCGCTTCGCCGTGCGCCGAGCCAACACCTGCGTCTTCGAGTACGTGTACCTGGCCCGCCCCGACACGACGATTGGTGGACGCCGCATCGTCGCCGCGCGCCACGAGATGGGTGCCGCACTCGCGCGGGAGAACCCCATCGAGGCGGACCTGGTGATGCCCACCCCGACTCGGGCACGCCCGCCGCTATCGGCTACGCGCAGGAGGCCGGCATCCCCTTCGCGCAGGGCCTCGTGAAGAACGCCTACGTGGGGTCGCACCTTCATCGAACCCACGCAGTCGCTGCGCCAGCTCGGCATCCGCCTCAAGCTCAACCCGCTGCGCGAGGTCATCGAGGGCAAGCGCCTGGTCGTCATCGACGACTCCATCGTGCGTGGTAATACGCAGCGCGCGCTGGTCAAGATGCTGCGTGAGGCCGGGGCAGCCGAGGTGCACGTCCGCATCTCGTCCCCGCCCGTCCTGTGGCCGTGCTTCTTCGGCATCGACTTCCCGACGCGCGCTGAGCTGATCGCCTCCTCCATGGACGTCGAGCAGGTGCGCGCCCACCTCGGTGCCGACTCCCTGGCGTACCTCTCCATCGACGGCATGGTCGCGGCCACCGGGCAGGGGACCTCCCTGTGCTTGGGCTGCTTCACCGGCGAATACCCCGAGGCGATCCCCGCCGGGACGCCCGTGCCCGGAACCCCCGACGCCACCCCCTGCTAACCTCCATGCCCGCGACGCGCCCCCGCGTCGCGGGCTTTGTTACTGTCCCGATCACCCAGACATGGCCTCGTCGAGCGCCACCCGCGAAAGGCACCACCCATGACCGACACCCCCCTTGACTACGCGACCGCTGGCGTCGACACGGCGGCGGGAGACCGCGCCGTCGAGCTGATGAAGAGCGCCGTCGCCGCCACCCACGACTCCACCGTGCTCGGCGCGACCGGCGGATTCGCCGGCATGGTTGACGCGTCGGCGCTGCTGGGCATGGAGAAGCCGCTCCTGGCGACCTCCACGGACGGCGTGGGCACGAAGATCGCGATTGCGCAGGCCATGGATGTGCACGACACGATCGGCCAGGACCTGGTCGGCATGGTCGTCGACGACATCGTCGTGATCGGTGCGCGCCCGGTTCTCATGACCGACTACATCGCCTGCGGGCACGTCGTCCCCGAGCGTATCGCCTCCATCGTCACCGGCATCGCGCGGGCCTGTGAGGCCACGGGCACGCCCCTCATCGGCGGCGAGACCGCGGAGCATCCCGGGCGTCATGGCGCCCGATGACTACGACATCGCGGGCGCGGCGACCGGCGTCGTGGACGCCTCGAAGCTGCTGGGTCCCGAGCGCGTGAGCCGATGGGGATGTCGTTATCGCGATGGCCTCCTCGGGCCTGCACTCCAACGGCTACTCGCTGGTTCGCTCCGTCGTCTCCCGCGTCGGCGCGTCGCTGGAGTCCCACGTCGCCGAGTTTGGCCGCACCCTCGGCGAGGAACTCCTCGAACCCACCCGCCTGTACACTCGCCTGTGCCTCGACCTGGTCGAGCGCTTCGGCGTCGGCGGCATTCACGCCTACTCGCACGTGACCGGCGGCGGCCTGGCCGCGAACCTGTCGCGCGTCCTGCCCCAGGGTGTCATCGCCACCGTGGACCGCTCCACGTGGACCGTGCCCCGCCGTGTTCGACTGGGTGCGCCGCGGCGGCGACGTCACCTGGGTCGGCATGGAGGACTCCCTGAACCTGGGCGTCGGCATGGTCGCCGTCGTCTCCGCGTCCGTGGCCTCCGAGGTCCTGGCCGCGATCAACGAGGCCGGGGTGGCGGCGTGGGTCCTGGGTTCCGTCACGTCGGCCAGGCGCTGACGGTACGGTGGCTGGCTTCGGGTCGGTGTCCGACCTGAGCGCGGACTCCTCCGGCGTGCGCCTCATTTCCGGCACGAAGGGCGTCCAGGCGGGTGCCGTGCTGCTGCACGGCGAGTACCGCCTCGGCTGATTCTTCTACGTCTCCGAGCACGAGCGGGCGGGGCTGGGGCCGGGTAGCCTCGGCCCCGCTGCACTTGGGGATGGACGAGGCCTCGGCGCGACCAAGCGGGAAACTTCGGCGGGTGCGCATGACAGCGACGCATGCGTGACAGCGATGCGCGCGGTACGCTGACGCGCGCGGCCGTGAACCGGGATCTGACGCCAGGTTTCGGGTACGCCAAAGCGGCGGACCGGGGCCGGTCCGCCGAATGGCTCAGCCGTTACTTGGTGGAGGAACCACCCGTCCAGAAGGACTCATCGAGCTGCTTCGGATCGATGTCGTCGTCCTCTGCCGGAATATCCGCGAAGTCGGCGTATTTCGAGTAGAGGTCGTCGTCGATTGCATCGTCCTCTTCAGGCTCGTCCACGGCACTGTTCGTCGTGTACGAGTCCTCATCCGCCAGCTCTCGCTGAAGTGCGTGTAGGTCGGTGTCGGGGCTGAAGTACTTCAGCTTCCGAGCGACTTTCATCTGCTTAGCCTTTTGACGGCCGCGCCCCATGGCGTCGACCCCCTCCGCGTCGTTCGGGTCCGCATCAAGCGGTTCCCTGGGTGTTCAAAATGTTTCGTGGGACCATCATAGCTAATGGAACGGCTTGACCTCACCTTGGATCGGTTTTTGCGCGCAGAGCGGATTGACTCGAAGGGGGTGAATCCCCGGCAACACGCCGAAAACGTGTGCGACGCGCAGCGTCATGTGAACGGTATTACGGATTGATCTGTAAGGCGCGCAGATGCGCAATCCCCTCGCACGAGCGGGATGCCCGGGCGAGGGGAGCACACGGAAAGGCGGACGAGTCAGGCGTCCACGGCCTCGTCGGCCTTCGCGAGCGCGGCGAGAGTCTGCTTGGCGGCCTCGCGGCCGATGCGGCGAGCCTGACGGCGTGCGCGGCGCGGCTTACGCGTGGCCAGCAGGACGAGGACACCGATGGCACCCACCGTGGACAGAGCGACGACGGCGACCTTCTTGATGGCCTCCGCGTTGCCGCCGACGGCGTCCTGAAGAGTCAGAGACGCGGTCTCCTTGAAGGACTTGAAAGCGCACGGTGGCCTCCTCCTTCGCTTCCTGGGCGAGGGTGGCGGGCTGCACGCGCGCGTAGAGCTGATCGATCGTGGCGGCCAGCTCGGCGCGCTGACGCTCGAGGTCGGCCTCGATCTGAGCTGCGGTGCGCGTGCCGGAAGGCTGAGCGGCGCGCTCGCCGACGGTCACGGTGCGCGGGTCGACGGAGTTGCTCACTTGCCCAGTCCCTTCTCGATAGCTTCCTTGGTAGCGGCCACCGATGCGGCCGGATCCGGACGGTGCTTCTGCGCGCTCTGGAGGGCGTTCTTACCCGCCAGAGCCAGGGTCGCCACGATGACCAGCAGGATCACGACAACAATCAGCGACGCCGCCCACGCCGGAACCACGAGGGCCAGGAGGACCTCGACCGTGTGGAGAGTCCAACCCAGTAGGAAAAGCGCGAAAACGGCGGCCGTGACGAGTAGGCCCGCACCCTTACCACTCTTGGCGGCGAAAGCGCGCGCCTTCGTCTTATTGAGCTCGATCTCGTCACGCAGAATTCCCGACAGCTGGCTGGTCACCAGCGCGACGAGGCTGCCAATGCTGGGGCGTGCCTCGGATGCGGGAGTCGCGTGCTGCGGTGCGTGCTGCGTGGGGGCCTCGGGCGGCGGGTACTGCCCGGGCTGGGGGATAGACTGGGTCATAGGGGCTCCTGCGCGTGCGGGGTAACGAGGCGACGGCTCGCCTGATAAGCCTAGTCTCTCATGAAGAGAGGCGGCTCGCAGTGACCCGTACGCTACTCCTCGCGTTACTCCTTCGGTGCGATGGGACCCGGCAGATCCGACAGGATCTTGCGGGCGCGCACGACCAGCTCGGAGACCTCATTCTCGGCCTGTGCTGGGTCCTCAGAATCGACCGTGGGGATGTCGCGGAGCGGCGCGTTGTCGGCCGAACCAGCGTTCGTTTCAACCGGCGCAATGAGCACCGTCTCGTCCACAGGGGCCTCGTCAAAAGACAGATCCTGAGCGTTCGTCGCCGCGCCAATCGAGCGGCGGACGGGAGCCGACGAGGGAAGGGAACCGGAGGTGCCAGCCACGACCTCGTCAAAGGGGGAAGGGAGCGATGCGCGGAGGGTGCTCTGATCCTCCGGGTTGGCCTCCAGGGACGTCGCGATGATCACGGGCGTGGGGTTCGGCGCGTCGAGCGACACTCGACCGTTCGTGAGCAGAATCGCACGGTCCGTCGAGGCGGCTAGCTCCGGGGACGGCGTTGAGACGACGACCGCGCAGCCCGCGTTGGTCAGCGACCTCAGGAGCGGCTCGAACTCGGTGCGCGCCTCATCGGGCAGGGAAATCGGATCCTCAATGAGGAACACCTCCGCACCGGACACGATCGCGCGAGCGATCAGCGCCTTGAAACGCTCCCACGGCGTCAGCTCCGAGGGATACCGATCAACGCGCTGCGCCAGACCCGTCACCTGGAGCGACCCCACCAGGTTATCCCAGTCCGCGATCGAACCCGTCGCCGACAGGGGCTCGAGGATGTTCTGGCGGATCGTCAGCGTCTCATCCAGCGGAGAATCCATACGGATCAGCGCCACCGAGCCGATGCGTCCCGCCAGGCGCGCCACCCACGAACGCGACGGCGCAGCGATAATGCGGCCAGCCTGCGGCTCTTCGAGGCCCGCAAGGATCAGGAACAGGGCGCGAGCACGGCGGCCCTGTCGGATCCAGGATCGCGCTCAGCGTGCGCGCGCGGAAACCCATGTCCACGTTCGCCAGGAGGACCGCGCCCGTCACGTGATCCGTGTAGGTCAGGCCCAGGCCGGCGACCAGGACCTTGCCGCCGCCGCCCTTCGCCGCAAACGAGCGGCGTGAACGGTACCACGGGCGCGGCTCAGTCGCGGGCACGTGCGCAGGCACCGGCGCGACCATGACCTTACTCTGCGTCCGGCGAGGAGCCGGTGGCTGCGGAGAGTACTGGAGGGCCTGCGCACCACTCTGGGGGCTGTGCGCGTACGGGGAGTTCCGGGGCTGCTGAGCGTCAGTCAGGACGGCCTCGTCCTGCGCGCCCGTCGTCGACGAGGCCGTGGCCCCCTCGACGGCAGCGTCGACCGCAGCAGCGGCGGTCGGCTCCGAGACGGCCTGCCCAGCGGCAGCCGTCAAGTCAGCCACGTCCTGGCCATCCGTACCCTGCAGGTTTTCACGCGAGTCGTTCGACATGCCCCTATTGTTTCAGGATCGTGTCGTTTGTGCCGTAATGGCGCGCGGGAGGGGGTCGGGTGATACGTTTGTGATGTCCTGCCAGCGAGTGAGGCGGCTGTGGCTGCCGTGTTCCCCGGATGGGGATGGTCCCCATGCAGTGCATTAGGAGGACGTTTTCCCCGCGAAAGCGGGGATTGCTCTCTGCTTGAGGCCTTCGTTTTCGTGCGGCGACAATATATTTCGCAAGATGCATTGCATAAGAAAGTTTTCAGTGTTATCGTGTACCTATCAGCCCTTCGGGGTGGTGGTGGCCCTGATAGGGCTGTTGGGCTCAACAATTTCAGAGTAATCAGACTCACTCATCGTAGCGTGTTTTGGTTGCGTAGGAAGCGAAATTGACTCGAGGTAGAGATGATGGCCCGGAAGAAGGTAAGTGTTGAAACGCCTTCGGTTCTCGCAGTGGCGACTGCGCCGATTTTTCCCGCTGCGCGTTCTGATCTCGATGCGTCGGAGTTGTCTGATCTTGCTCGGTGTTTTTGGGCAAAGAGCAGGCAGCGCTGGGCAGGCGCGTGGCTCTCCGTCGTTCAGCACCTGATGGATGCCGCTGACGTCGCGGAAAAGCATCTGTTTGACGGGATATCTGAGCGAGCATCACCGTCGGCTTATGGCCTCCGTGTGGGACGGGGACCAATCGAAGGCGCGAGCCAGCTTCGTGTTCCTGGCAGGCGTGCACGATGCGGGCAAAGTGAGTCCCCAATTTGCTTGTCAGTCTGCTGAACTCGCGGAACTCATCCGAGACCAGGGAATCTCGGTCATGCGAAAGAAGGACTACGCAGAGCGAGCGTTCCTTCCCCACGGCCTCGTCAGTCAGTTTACACTCCAGGAGCTGGTAGCTGCCGGGGGAGGGGACCCGAGGCGCGCCCGCCAGTGGGCGATCCTCGTCGGTATCCATCACGGACGCTATCCGGATTCAGATGCCGTGCGGGTCGCGCATCAGCAGTACAAGTATCAAGAAGGATCCGTGACGGACGAGCCGCGGTGGGGGCAGGCGCGCGCTGAGATTCTCCGGTGGATGGCGGCGCGCAGTGGCTTCCCGCTAATCGCCCCGGGGACTGCTCTGCCGGAGCTGCCCATCGCGGTGGCATCCGCCTACGCCTCGGCACTCGTCATCGCTGACTGGCTTGCCTCGAACGAGGAATATTTTCCACTTCGTCCGCGTCCGATCAATGGGGACGGAAAGCTGTCGATTGAGGGCTATCCCGAGCTTACTGCGGAGCAGCAGCGAGTTCGTGTCGAGCGCGCCTGGAAGCGAGCTGCCTTCCCCTCGCCCATGCGCCTGCCTGAAGCGCCGACCGACGAGATCGCTGACTTCTACCGTCACCGCTTTGGGTGGCCGGCCTCGTACCGGCCGACCTGTGCGCAGCGTGAGGCTGTCGAGATCGCCTCTACTGAGGACCCGGATCTCATGATCGTCGAGGCACCGCCCGGGTCCGGGAAGACTGAGCTGGCCTTTGCCGCCGCAGAGGTGCTGATGCGCGCTCGGGGGCTGCAGGGCGTGTTCGTCGCGCTGCCCACTCAGGCCACGACGAACGCGATGTTTGAACGCGTCACCGCGTGGCTGACGAGCATCCTGGGCGATGAACCGCAAAAGCTTGGCATCCAGCTGGCCCATGGGAAGAACAGTCTCAACGAGAGCTTTATGAAGCTCCTCGACAGTGGCAAGAGTCCCCTCGAAGTGTACGACGATGAGGGGGACCTGGGCCTGCACGCGAGCCGCTGGATGGGGCAGCGCTGGCGCTCGACGCTGTCGCCCGTTGTGGTCGGCACGATTGATCAGGTGCTGCTCGCAGCCCTCAAGTCGCGCCACGTGCTGGTGCGCCACCTGGGACTCATGGGCAAGGTCGTCGTCATCGACGAGGTGCACGCCGCCGACGAGTACATGGAGACCTACCTGGAAGCCGCCCTCACGTGGCTCGGTATGTACGGGATCCCCGTTGTCCTGCTGTCTGCAACCCTGCCGCCCGCGCGTCGCCGCGCGCTCCTGGACGCCTATCGACGAGGCCGTGGTTCGTCGGGCGAAGGCGCTGAGTCAGTTGAGGGCGTGATTGGGTATCCGGTCATCTCGACGCTGTCAGCTGCGGGCGTGCACGTCCACGAGATTACTGGCGAGGCCGAGGACCCCAAGCGGATCATCCCGACCTCGCTCGGCTCACCCGATGAGATCGCGGAGCTACTTGAGCGAGAGCTCGCCAATGGTGGATGCGCTGTCGTTATTCGCAATACCGTCCGTGAGGCACAGGAAACCTACGACGCGGTGAAAGCTGTCTTTGGGCGCGAGCAGACGACCCTGCTGCACTCGCGTTTCCTCGCAGCTGAGCGTGCGGCGCGTGACCGCCGGATGCTCGAGTTCTTCGGGAAGGGGGCCACGCGGCGTCCCCAGCGTCACGTCGTCGTCGCAACACAGGTGATTGAGCAGAGCCTCGACGTCGACTTCGACCTCATGCTCACCGACCCCGCTCCCATGGACCTTGTGCTGCAACGCATCGGGCGACTACATCGACACGAGCGGGCGGATCGTCCTGTGGGGTTGCGCGAAGCCCGATGCCTGGTGCTGGTGGAGGATCTCTTTGCTGTGCCGTGGGCCTACTCCACCGGGACAGACCATGTCTACTCGCGACATGCGGTCCTGCGAACCCTCGGAATCCTCTCGGATCGTGGCGAGATCACGGTCCGTGAACCCATCGACTACGCGCAGCTCACCGCGCTGGCCTACTCCGACGTAGAAACCGTCGGACCCGTTCAATGGGCCGACGCTTTCGACACCGCGCTCGACGAACGAGAAACGCAGCACCGCGCAATCGCGGATGCGGGCGAGCACGTGGTGCCTCGACGGTATGAACGTACACCGATGGAAAGCTCCCAAGTTGGAAGAAAAAAATTCCAGGAAACGCCGCCACGGGGAGGACACCAAGGGACCGGGAGTCGCCGCAGCACGAGCCGCAGTACGAGACGGCGAAGACCAGATACCCGTCCTCGTCGTCGCCATCGATCCCGAACTGGGCAATGTACCGGTACCGCCACCCCTCACCGGACGGGCTACCGACGATGAAAAAAACTCGAGGTCGGCGAATACAACGCTCGAGGGCGCATCGCCGACATCTGCTCGTGGAGCATCGCCCTGCCTCCGTGGGCTTTCCGCGCTCGCGGGCAGAGCGTCGACCAGGCGGTGGACGCAGTTGCAGGTGCCATCTGGGATGATCCCATTACGGCGGAATGGGTGTGTCGCGAACACCCGTTCCTGGCGGGAGAACTGATCCTCGCGATGTACAAAACCCCCGGCAGTGAACGCCTGACGCGCGACCTGTGCGGACACACAATCACATACTCCACAGAAAGAGGAATGGAGGTGCAGGGTCAATGAAGAACCCTGAATTTAACCTGCTCGATGAGCCGTGGATACCTGTCCGGCTCCTCGACGGGACCATCGCCGACGTCGGGCTGCTGGAGCTACTCCGGCGCACGACAGACATTGCGGACCTTGCGTGTGAGCTACCGACGCAGAGCATCGCGATCCAACGTCTGGTACTGGCCGTTGCGTATCGTGTGGCCACTCCGCGCGACACGCGTGACTGGGTTAGGCAGTGGGAGGACGGTGCACCAACAGAGCAGATGATCGAGTACCTCGAACGATGGAGGGATCGCTTCTATCTGTTCGGGGGTCGCTTCCCGTTCATGCAGGTCGCGGATTTGCGTACTGCGAAGGACTCGGTGTCTGGACTGGAGAAGCTGATCGCTGACGTTCCCAACGGCGAACAGTTTTTCACCACTCGACATGGTCGTGCCCTCGCATGTATTCCCCCGTCGGAAGCTGCCCGATGGCTGGTTCACGCGCAGGCATATGATCCGTCGGGCATCCGCTCAGGAGCAGTCGGTGATTCTCAGGTCAAGGGAGGGAAAGGCTATCCCATCGGCCCATCGTGGTGTGGGCACCTCGGACTCGTGTGGCTTAAGGGTAAGGATCTGGACGAGACGCTGGTCCTGAATTTGATTCCCGCCGATGCCGCAGGACTGCGTGGCGTCGAAAGCTCAACCGAATGGGGAGCATGCAGCTGGGAGGCCGCCGAACCGGAGAACGCGGTGCGAGGAGACTACTCGCTCCTCGATCCGTCAGGCACCCCCCGAGACGTTAGTATCCCGCGTCTACTCACGTGGCATTCGCGACGCATCAGGCTGGTTGTGGGATTCGTCAGGCGTGACGGGCGTTGTCTTAGCGCAGGGCGACAAACTTGCTCCCCAGGAGATGAGACTCTACGAGCCTCAGAGCCTGTGGAGGTACTCGACACCGCAATCCAAAAAGTTCAAGACCGACGTCTACATGCCTCGTAAATACGAGGCGGGCCGCGCGCTCTGGCGCAGCCTCCCCGGCACCCTGCCCACCGTGACAACTGTGCAGGGCGTGGACAAGCAGCCCAAGCAGGAGTTCCTCCCCTCCGCGACGCTGTCCTTCCACTACCAGCTCGACAACGCCTCGATTGAGGCCACCTATCCCAAGGTGATGCGGATTCAGGCTGTTGGCGTCACCTACGGGCCGCAGGAAGCGACGTTCGACGACATCTACTCGGATGAGCTGACACTGTCGGTCGCTGTCATGCGGGTTGAACGCGAGGATCTGTCCGCCGAGATCGACCGGCAGGTCCGCCTGACCGAAGAGGTCGCCAGACACGTGGGAACTCTTGCGGCGAACCTTGCGCGTGCCGCCGGCGAGAGCGGAGACGGTGCCGGTGATGGTGCTCGAGACCGCGCTAAGGAGCTCTTCTTCTCCGCAGTCGACACGGACTTCAGGACCTGGCTGAGCCAGGTCGATGGGCACGAAAGTGCGCGGGACGCCGGGCGTCGGTGGGAGCGTGCCCTGCGTCAGCATGCTACGGACATCCAGGCTGAACTCGTGAGGGGTGCCTCGTCGTCGGCGATCATCGGCCGAGATACCGGCAGAGGCTACATGAGCGTTGGTATCGCCGAAAACTACTTCCGGTCGGCGCTCAACAAACGTCTTCCGGTGCAGAAAACCAATCAGGAAGGAAAGAAATGACCAGCAATGATGCTGCCCCGGAGACTCCTCCGGACAACGGCGCGACAGGTCTGTTGACGCACGGAGCGGTGTATGGCCGCGTCGGTGGGTTGATCGTAAACCGGCTCTGGAAGGAGACTCCTTCGGCACGCGCTCTTCGCGCGCAGCTGAGGGGAGCGCTTTCACGAGAGGCCGGATCGGTGCCCTGAGCTGTGGGACCTCACGCTCGATGGTCGCCCCGGCTATCTGGGCGATGAGCCGACCAGAGGCGAGAAGGCTGTCCATGGGGCGCTCACGCTGTGGGCGCTTCACCAGGGATCAAATACGAGACCCATGCACGATACGTCGGACCGTCCGCGCAGTTTCGCGTCCGCGATCCGAATCGTTGCCCAGGGACAGAGCGGCGACAAGCGCGCCGAGGAGACACCGATCTATCGGCGTTTTTCCGCTGCCGTTCAAGCGCCGACGTTCGAGGGACTTCTCGTGCATCTGCGTTCGCTTGTCTCTCAGCTCGAGGCTGCCGAGATTCCCTGTGACTACGCGGGACTTGCAGCCGACCTCTTCACGTGGCAGGACCCGCGTCGTCGCACGTCCGTCATGCGCAACTGGGGTCGCCAGTTTGCTCGCCCCGCTGAAACTATCCGCACCGACTCTGCCTCTGACGAGTGACGTCGAGGCAACGCAATCAAACAAACTTCATTTCTGAAAGGAAAGACAATGTCCGTCTTCGTTGATATCCACGTCCTGCAGACCCTCCCGCCCTCGAACCCGAACCGTGATGATACGGGTGCTCCGAAGACCGCCACCTTTGGCGGAGTCCAGCGTATGCGGATCTCATCGCAGGCCATCAAGCGTGCGACGCGTGAAGATTTCGAGGGAAAGATCGCCGATGGGAATTACGGTGTGCGCACGAAGAAGATCGTTGAGCTAGTTGCGCGTTCAATTGTCGATAAGCGTCCGGACCTCGACTCGCAGTCTGTCGACCTCGCCGAGATGGGGACTGAAGGCCATCGGCTTCAAGCTTACTAAGCCGAACAGGAATAAGAGTGTCAAGGAGTTGGAGGAAGCCGGATTCCTCGTGTTCCTGTCGGCTAAGCAGATCGAGCACGTCGCGGATGCGTTGATTTCGGTCGCTCACGAGGATGATCCTGCGGCAGCGTTCAAGGAGCTGAAGCCGCGTAGCCTCGTGAATACGGATCACTCTATCGATATTGCTCTGTTCGGTCGTATGGTAGCCGAACCGAATGCGCTGAACGTCGATGCGGCGTGCCAGGTCGCCCACGCTATTGGTGTTGGTGCGGTCGAGCATGAGTACGACTACTACACGGCTGTCGACGACGAGAAGAAGCGCAGCGACGAGGCTGATGAGGGTGCGGGAATGATCGGTACGATCGAGTTCGCATCCGCGACGGTGTACCGCTATGCGACGATCAACGTCGACATGCTGCGCGAGAATCTCGGGGACGATTCCGTCGCGGATCGTGCCATTGAGCTTTTCGTGGATAGTTTCGTTCGGTCGATGCCGACCGGTAAGATCACGACGTTCGCGAACCGTACCCTGCCCGACGCTGTCCTGGTTCAGGTGCGCAACGATCAGCCGATCAACATGGCGGGTGCCTTCGAAGACCCGATCATCGCGGGGCAGCACGGTTTTGCCGAGCCTGCCGTCAAGCGTTTCGTCGAGTTCGAGTCCAAGCTTCGTGACCTCACCGGCCTCGAACCCGTCGGCTCTCTCGCCACGTGGACCACGCCTCGGGGCGAGGCCTTCTCCGCACTGGGCACCCAGGTTCGCCTGGTCGATCTGGGCAGCGCGACGGTGGATGCTGTGCGAGGCGAGCGATGAGCTCGGTACTCGTCTTGCGACTGGCTGGCCCCATGCAGTCGTGGGGCTCATCCAGTCGATTCACGCGCAGGTCGACGGAGGCGTTTCCCACGAAAAGCGCACTGGTTGGTCTGCTCGCGGCGGCGCAGGGACGCAGGCGCAGCGATCCTATCGAGGATCTGGCTGAGCTTCGTTTCGCCGTGCGGGTGGACCAGCCGGGGCAGTTGCTCCGCGACTTTCATACGGCGCACCGGGGTGACACGTCGATGCCTCTATCTCACCGTTTCTACCGGGAAGATGCCGCTTTCGGAGCCTTCGTCGAAGGGCCTGACGACATGATTGATGCGCTTGCGCAGGCAATCGTTCGCCCGGCATTTCCGCTCTACCTCGGCCGCCGCTCATGCCCTCCGACCCTGCCACTGCGTCTCGCTGTTCACCAAGGCAGTGCGTGGGAAGCAGTGCGCGATACCCCGTGGATGGCCTCGGCGTACTACCAGAAGAAGCAGCGTTACGACCATTTCGTTCGGACGCGAGTCGTCGCAGATCTGGGGATTATTCCACCTGAAGTGGAGAAATCCTCCCAGCAGACACTTCAGGATATGCCGATCAGTTTCGACTCGGAGCATCGCAAGTACACCCTGCGTACGGTCGAGGAGACCTATATCAACCTGGAGAATCCGCAGTACGTGGAGGTGAAGCCGCAGGCCCACTCCAGCCTCGTGCATGACCCGATGGAGGTGCTCTGATGTATCTGACACGCATCTACCTCAACCCGCACCGTCGTGGGGCGAAAGCAGCTCATGCGCAGTCGACAGGTCCTCCATGCGTCTGTCATGAATTGTTTCCCGCCGGGTGCCTTGGAGGATGCTGGAATGCCTCGGGTGCTGTGGCGCCTGGATCGTCCGTCGATCGGTCGGGGAGTGACTCCTCGTCAGGGGAGTCCCTCGTGTGCGCTCTTCATCTCGAGCCCGGTCGCTCCGGACCCCTCGCATATCGTGGAGGAGGCTGGCTACGCGACCGAGGGTGGGGTAGTCGTCCGCGACATGAGTACCTTCCTCGATGGGTTGTCGGCTGGACAGAGGTGGGGTTTCCGACTCTGTGTGAATCCGACGTTCCAGGAGAGCAATCAGGTCAATGCGAGAGGGACGGAAGAAGGTTCTCGCTCACGTCACCCAGGATCAACAGACACAGTGGGTCCTGGACCGTGTGGAGCGGCTCGGGTTCCGTGTGCTGACTTCTGCCGAGTACGGCGGTGATTTGCCAGTCCTGGAGGACCAGAACGGACAACGTGTCGACGGGGCGAAATCTGCTGATCAACGGCGTCGAACGGGGCATCGCTGAGTTTAAAGCGCGGGAGGTTCTCGCGTGACTCTTGCGCTTGCTACTTTCGAGGGCGTGCTCGAGGTAACGGATCCGGATGCACTGCGCCACGGCCTCGTCCATGGGATAGGACGAGGCAAAAGCATACGGCTGCGGTCTGATGACCCTGGCTCGGCCATGAGACCGATCCCCGGGGCGAGGCCGCCAGAACCGAAAGACTTGGTGCGCGTTCGGGACCGTTTGACATTCCTGTATGTCGAGCGGTGCACGATCAATCGCGACTCGAACGCGATTACTGTAGCCGACGGACACGGAATCGCCCACGTCCCAGCAGCGGCGCTGTCGGTGCTGCTGCTGGGACCCGGGGTTCGGATCACACACTCGGCGGTATCGGTGCTGTCCGAGAGTGGATCGACCATCGTGTGGGTGGGCGAGAACGGGGTGCGGTACTACGCGCACGGCACCCCGCCCTCGCGCTCCTCACGGTTGCTGGAGGCGCAGGCTCGCGCGGTGAGCGATCCGTCGATGCGGCTGACTGTCGCCCGCAACATGTACTTGATGCGTTTTGCGGGCGAGGACGTGTCGAAGCTGAGTCTCCAGCAGTTGAGGGGACGCGAGGGTGCTCGGGTGCGTCGCCTGTATCGTGAGCACTCACAGCGCACAGGGGTGCCCTGGGATCGACGAGAGTATGATCCCCGACAACTTCGACGACGGTTCGGTGATCAATCAGGCACTGTCGGCGGCGAATTCTGCGATCTATGGCGTTGTTCACGCGGTGATCGTTGCGCTGGGGTGCAGCCCGGGGCTGGGATTCGTGCACAACGGAACCTACCGTTCTTTTGTGTATGACATCGCGGACCTGTACAAGGCCGACCTGACGATCCCAATCGCGTTCGACGTTGCCGCATCGCCGACGGACGAGGCCGTGGGAACCGCCGCGCGAAAGGCTGTCCGTGACGCTGTTCGCGAGTTTCGTCTCCTGGAGAGGTGTGTCGCGGATATCAAACAGCTTCTGTCAGCGTCTGGAGCCTTGGCTGTTGAGGACGATGACGACCTGATCGTGGACGACCTGCGCCTGTGGGATGACCGCGAGGGGACTGTTGCTGCGGGTGTCTCCTACGAGGAAAGTGACTCCTGGTGATCGTCCTGGTCCTGTCCGCGGTGCCCGAGGGGCTGAGAGGTCACGTGACGCGGTGGCTCATGGAGATTTCCCCGGGGGTCTTCGTGGGGACGCTCAGCGCCCGTGTGCGCGAGCGCCTGTGGGACATCGTCACCGAGAACATGAAAACCGGTCGTGCTGTCATGGTCTACCGTGCGCGCAACGAGCAAGGACTCGCCTTCCTGACGTGGGGCGATCCCTGGAAGCCCGTTGACTTCGATGGACTCACACTCATGATGCGCCCCATACTACTCGGAAGGACGAGGCCAATACTCCGAACCTGATCCTGCGGCGCGTCAGTTGCGCAAGCGACCCAAACTGAGTAACTTCCAGAGGAGACGGCAAGCTCAAGGGTTTCCAAGATCTGATCGATCTGCGCAGTAAAAGCGCAGGTCGGGAAGTGTTTTCCCCGCGTGAGCGGGGATGAGCCCCGACCCGACGCAGGCCGAGCGCTTCTTTGGCAGTTTTCCCCGCGTGAGCGGGGATGAGCCGCTGCAGGCTAGTTGATCGCGTTGAGCTTCCTGGTTTTCCCCGCGTGAGCGGGGATGAGCCGGAAGAGACTCATGACGATGCAGACGCGTGACGGTTTTCCCCGCGTGAGCGGGGATGAGCCGTACCTGTCCGAGTCCATGGGTGTCAGCAATGAGTTTTCCCCGCGTGAGCGGGGATGAGCCGCTCAATTTCGCACCCCGATAAGGAGGCTAGTGGTTTTCCCCGCGTGAGCGGGGATGAGCCCGGCATGAGCTGGGACCCAGTACGCCGGTAGGTGTTTTCCCCGCGTGAGCGGGGATGAGCCGTTGGCCTTGATCAGTCCGGAGCGGGCACCCGAGTTTTCCCCGCGTGAGCGGGGATGAGCCGCGCTCACTGCCCTTGGACGCGTAACGCTCGAAGTTTTCCCCGCGTGAGCGGGGATGAGCCGCCCGGCAAGGACCTGCAGCGCTATCTGGGATTGTTTTCCCCGCGTGAGCGGGGATGAGCCGCACGCCAACGGATCGTCCCACGAGGCGGGCACGTTTTCCCCGCGTGAGCGGGGATGAGCCGCGCGGATTGAGTAGTTCGAGGGATTCGTGGCGGTTTTCCCCGCGTGAGCGGGGATGAGCCCTGGGTGGTGTCGTACCGGGGGGTTCCTCCGGTGTTTTCCCCGCGTGAGCGGGGATGAGCCGTCCTCCAGGCTAACCTTGCCGTCGGAGACCATGTTTTCCCCGCGTGAGCGGGGATGAGCCGACCGGTCGCCTCCTCAATCGAGGTAGCGAGCTGTTTTCCCCGCGTGAGCGGGGATGAGCCGTGTGATTATGACGGGCATTGCCCGCGCTTTCGGTTTTCCCCGCGTGAGCGGGGATGAGCCGCAACTCGTGATGAGTTGGGCAATCCACGTGATGTTTTCCCCGCGTGAGCGGGGATGAGCCGTACTATATGTGGAACGACACGTCTGGCCAGTCGTTTTCCCCGCGTGAGCGGGGATGAGCCTCTGGATTGCGGTGGCATCCCCACAGGTCACACGTTTTCCCCGCGTGAGCGGGGATGAGCCGGATGCCCGAAAGCGTTGGGATCAGATCTGTAAGTTTTCCCCGCGTGAGCGGGGATGAGCCGCAGCGGGGAGGACACCTGTCTTGTAGTCCTTAGTTTTCCCCGCGTGAGCGGGGATGAGCCGCTCACCGACGCGAAGGTTCCGCAGGCGGGCCGGTTTTCCCCGCGTGAGCGGGGATGAGCCGTTCTGAGAACTGATCAACTGATAGTCACGCATGTTTTCCCCGCGTGAGCGGGGATGAGCCGACATGCGCGTCGCGGTTGCCTTGTCTGCCCATGTTTTCCCCGCGTGAGCGGGGATGAGCCGAGGGAGGTCACGGGCCTGCATCTTTGCAACGCGTTTTCCCCGCGTGAGCGGGGATGAGCCTACGACCTCCCCTACGAGCCATGCCGAGACGGAGTTTTCCCCGCGTGAGCGGGGATGAGCCGCGACCGCCGAGCTGGGTAGGCAGTAGACGATGGTTTTCCCCGCGTGAGCGGGGATGAGCCGCTTTCAGTCGTCGGCTCTTGCCGACGGGTGCGGTTTTCCCCGCGTGAGCGGGGATGAGCCCGACGCCGGTCGGCGTGCACACCAGCGCGGGATGTTTTCCCCGCGTGAGCGGGGATGAGCCGCCGGTTCAGGTAGGCCGACTTGGCAGTGCCCTGTTTTCCCCGCGTGAGCGGGGATGAGCCCAGCTCGATTTCCGTTGAGTAGGGGACGGCGAGGTTTTCCCCGCGTGAGCGGGGATGAGCCGGCCGGCTTCGGCGTCGAAAGCCCACGCCTCGTGTTTTCCCCGCGTGAGCGGGGATGAGCCGGCCGCGACCTCCCTCACTTGGTCTGACATCTCGTTTTCCCCGCGTGAGCGGGGATGAGCCGCGCAAGGAGGCGCTGTCGATTGCACTGCGACAGTTTTCCCTGCGTGAGCGGGGATGAGCTGTGTTTCGAGTCCTGGCGAGAATCGATGCTGCGCGTTTTCCCCGCCCATGCAGGGATGAAGCTTATAACAAAGGAGATCGTTGGTTGAATCCTAGGTTTTCCCATGCGGATGAGGATTGAATCCTTGGGAAATGCGGCTGTGGGGCCATCGCGCGTATTTTTCGTTTGAGCTGATGGAAAAAGCGATATGCTGCTGCAAGCAGGGGTCAAGAAGGCAGTCCACCTTATACGCTTCGCGTCGGACAGCAGGATCGCCCTACTCGCGGCGGTGTCCAATCTGCCTGGGAATGATCGCTTCCCTGCTTAAGCGGGGATGAGTCCTTCTCGGAATAGTGATACGGTACGCATGAGGGTGGCAGCCAGCCCACCTGGGAGTGATCCCCGGGCAGGCGGGCCACCCTCGCCGCGTTATGCGTGTTCACCACGTGAGCAGGGATGAACCCTGCGCCATGCAGAAACCCCAATCCAGCAGATCGCTTTCAGGGTTATAGGACACCGCGTGTTGCTGGAAGGGTGGCTTTCGGCTTGCCGATGCGGGAAATCTGTATTGAAGGTGGTTGTTTCATCGTGGAGGTATGAATACTCCCGCATGTCCGGTGTGCGGGCGAGTGATGACCAGATATGGGCATGCAGCGTCAGGGGCGCAGCGATGGCGTTGTTCCCCGTGCAATATCAGCCAGGTAAGCCGCATTAATTCCGCGGCGAAGCATTGTGATGAGTTCGTGGCGTGGCTACTGGGTCGGCGTCAGGGGGGAGTATGTCTGGTGAACCTCGGCTCAGGTTTCGGTGGCATAGGTTGGGGCGAGGGACGGATGGGAAGCGAGCAGGCGGTTAGAGCACTGTATGAAGTTCACGAGGTGAGCTAGTTGGAATTGTGGGCAGGATCCTGCGCAGACCTTTGTGCGGAGGGGATCGCAAGGCTACTGGCGGTAGCCCGGGTGGAGAGGGAAGGGGGTTGCAGGGGCGACGTCTTCCTGGATTCGCCCAAATCGCAGACCACCTCACCCATAACAGCCCATTTGTGCCGTTTTTCGGCGAGGTGGTCTGCACTTTGGGCGGTACGTCCCTTATGAGAGTTACTCGTGCCGGCGATGCGCCGATTCGACGCTCCTCATGTCACCACGACCCCCAAACCACCCAGACATCGGGTAGCACAGGGTACGAGAGCGCAGCTCCAGTGCCCAACGGTGGCCAGGTCCACAGCTGATGCCCCGTGGCCACAGCGCAAACAACGAGCGGAGCGCCAGACCACGCGTCGGCCTAGCATCTAGCGACACATCACGGCAACACCATGTATCCAATAGTCCCGTTTTCGATGCCCACGCGGGGAAGATCAGCGGGGAATCGGTCGCCAATCTCCGTTGAGATGTCGCCCCCACTCACGTGGGGTTGTTGGGTTATAGGACATTTCGTGTTGCTGGGGTTAGTCCCAGGTGTTGTGGTAGGGGGTGGTGTGGTGGAGTTCGTTGAAGCAGATTGCGTCGCCCCAGCCGGGGATGGTGCCGGTGGCTTGGTGGGTTTGGCTGGCGTGGTACCAGGCGTTTTCGAGGGCTTCGTCGGTGGGCATGGTCGCCAGGATTGTTGCTGCTGGTTGGGGGTGGGGAGAGTGGGTGTAGCACCACCAGAACACGGCTTTGATGCGTCGGGTTAGGCGCATGCCGCGGTGGTCGCGCAGCATCTGGCGCAGGCGCGCGTTCGTGCTTTCGATCTGGTTGGTCATCGCGGGCATCTGATGCGTCCAGGTGGGATCCAGGTACGTGAACAACAGACCTTGCCTGATGAGCTTGTTGAGGCTGTTACGAGCCCGAACGAGACGTTCGTGGGTGTATTCCCACCCTCCGTCAGGCCTGCGTGTTTTCTCCTCCAAGAAGCCCTTCCAGCGCGTACACCACCCCTGGTAGGCACCTATCCATTCCTGGGCCCCATCGATATCTTGCACGTGCGTGAGCTGGCGTCCAAGAGCGTACAAGCTACGCGAGGCCTCCAGTTTGGGGCGCGTTGTGGTGGCTTGGCGGATACGGCAATACGCATGGAAGGTACAGCGTTGCACGCGCGTGGCGGGCCAGATTCTCTTGCACGCCCGCGCGAACCCACTGCCCCCGTCAGTGACGACCAGGGCCGGGGGCGCGATCCGGCTCATGAGCGCGCCCCAGGCACGGGAATTCTCACTCCTAGCCGCATACCAACCCAGCACACAATCGGGAGTTTGAGCGATGAGCACCACGGCGCCTCGGCCCAGGTGGATACCGTCAACGAAGATGACCTCATGAACCTCATCGATGATCGGGCTGAAAGGCCATAACTGCCACAACGGCTCACAACGCCTACGAAACGAGCGGCCCCCGCCAGGCAAATCCACCTGACGACGCCGACCCAGCAGCCAGGCCACGAACTCATCAAGGTGCTTGGCCGTGGAGTCTATTTCGTTCAACGTCGTGATTTTGCAGGGTTTACACCACCAGCGCTGACGACCTGTTAACGTCTGACCGTGACGGATCATAGGGCGGCCACACACAGGGCATGATGCAGTATTCACAAGAACGAGGCAAACACGACCAACTAAAATAGTGACTTTCCCGCGCGACAAAGCCGAAAGTCACCCTACCAGCAACACGATCTGTCCATCCTCATAGCTGGTCCCAACCAACTAAAACACCGACTTTCCCGCACCAACACAACGAAAAGTTACCCTTCCAGCAACACGTAGTGTCCTATAACCCGGGTTGTTCGTATTAGGCAGGAGGGGGAGATATGAACCCAGAAGTATAGGTTGTTCAACATCACACTAGGTGTATCTGCCGTGATTGCCCCTCAGATACGTTTGAGAGATGTGTGGGCAGTCGGTGGGTGAAGTAAGAGAGGAAAGAGAACGTGATACGTATCTCAGGCATCGCTCCGCGCCGTAAAACCAAAAATCCCCGAAGCTAATGCTTCGGGGCTTGCTGGTGGCTCCGACCGGCGTCGATCCGGTGACCTTTCGATTTTCAGTCGAACGCTCTACCAACTGAGCTACAGAGCCAAGACCTGAACCGATTCGGTCTGGTCGGCGACCCCGACGGGACTTGAACCCGCGACCTCCGCCGTGACAGGGCGGCGCGCTAACCAACTGCGCTACGGGGCCTTACGATAGGTAAGACCTATTAAATTGTGCCGTTCACATGTGCGACCGGCTGGTACCCCCAACGGGATTCGAACCCGTGTCGCCGCCGTGAAAGGGCGGTGTCCTAGGCCGCTAGACGATGGGGGCCTTTTGGCCGTCGAACTGGCGTCCGAAGACGGGATATATTTTAGGCAGACGTTCGTCAATGCGTCAAAACGAAAAAGCGTGATGCATAACACGTTACTAAAAAACATTGTAATTGTGCAGAATTCACAGGATTTCATCAGCTACCCGGCCTACCCTTAATGCATGACTCTGACACCAGCACTCGGTGCCCTCACTCAAATCTCAACTCAAACCTCAGGCGCGCTCGCGCGCGCCGCCGCTGACTCGCAATCCGGCGCGGAGGCAGCCGTGGATACCACCATCGACCTGACCCTCCTGTTCCTCGGCCCCATCATTGGTGCCGTCCTGGGCCTGGTCGCCTCGATCGTCGTGTCCGTCCTGGCGCGTAAGGCGTGTGCGAAATCTGCCATGGCCTCGTCGGTCCTGGGTCGCGTGCGCGGCCCCGCTCACTTCGCGCTCGCCACGTGGGGCGCGTGGGTCGGACTCGGGATCGCGCTCGTGGACCCCCGCCTCACTGACTGGGGTGGCTCATCGGTCACGACGTTCCTCATGCACCTGCTCCTCATCGCGGGCTTGGCCTGCATGACGTGGATGGGCTACGCCGCCGCGTGGGTCTTCGAAGACGCCGCGAAGGCCCGACAGGCCGCCGACCGAGGCCGTTCGCGCCGCTTCGAGACCCGCGCCCAGGTTCTGCGCCGTTTGGTTCAGGTGATCGTCCTCCTTGTTGGCACGGTTGCCATGATCGGAACCTTCGACGCCGCCCGCCAAGTCATGACAACCGTCCTGGCCTCCGCGGGTGTTATTTCCGTGATCTTCGGTCTCGCTGCCCAGCAGACCCTCGGTAACGTTTTCGCCGGACTGCAGTTGGCCTTCACCGACGCGATCCGCATGGGCGACGTCGTTATCGCCAGCGACAAGCAGGAGACTGGGTTCTGTCGAGGAGATCACGCTCTCCTACGTGGTCGTGCGCATCTGGGATGAGCGCCGTCTCATCATCCCCTGCCGCTACTTCACGCAGACTCCTTCGAGAACTGGACGCGCCGCGCTGCCGCCCAGCTGGGCACGGTCGAGCTTAAGCTCGATTGGTCCGCCCCCATGACCCTGATCCGCGCGAAGGTCGAGAAGCTCCTGGCTGCCACCGACCTGTGGGACGGCCGCACGTGGGCCGTGCAGATCACCGACTCCGACGCGCAGACCATCACCGTGCGCGTTCTCGTGTCCGCGACGAACTCCGGAAACCTCAATGACCTGCGCGCTTACCTGCGCGAGCACCTCATCGCGTGGATCGTCGCCGAAGAGCCGTGGGCTCGCCCCGTCCAGCACATCGAGCCTCGCGCGACCGTGACCGTCGAAAAAGACATGAGTCGTGAACGCATCGCGCGCTTGGCTGCCGAGCTCGCTGGGATCTCCGGCACGAACGAGGCCGTGGCCGCGACGGGCGCGTCGTCCTCCCACACGGGTGGGGCACGGCGCTCGTCTCAGGATTCCGCCCTGGGTGGTGCGGCCTCGTCGGTCCGCGCTGAGGGGGCCGTTCGCGAGCAGCCCAAGGACGCGGCGCACGCCGCACGCATGGTTGCCGCACGCCGCAAGGCAAAGCGGATTCGACGCCGTGCGATGGCTGATCGTCAGCGAGAAATGGCCGAGGGACAGGGACCCGCTCCCGACGAGACTCAGGTGATCTCCAAGTCCGCGCTGCGCAAGATCATCGAGGCCGCAAGTAACAGGAACCCGCAGGTCACCGAGAGCCTGACGACCACGTCCATCGGCCGCGGCGAGCGTCTCTTCTCCGGTTCGGCTCGATGCCGACGAGCGCGCCGCAGCCCTGTCCGGCCCTGGCGAGGAGGTCTTCGCCGAGCGCGAGGCCAACTCTCGCCGCGTTCAGGATCGCCGCGAGGCGCGCGAGCGTCGCTACGCTGCCGAGTCCAAGGCCATGGACGACTGAGGCGACCACCGCGCTGGCTGCCGTCGGGGTCGAACCTGTCGAGGCTCACGAGGCTTCCATGCCTCCGGCCCCCGAGGCCCCCGTCGCTGCGTCTCCCGCTTCCGAAGCCGAGGTGCCTGCGGCTGCCACTAAAGCAGGGTCCGTTTCCGACACGTCGGCTTTTACCTCCGATGAGGCGACCAAGAAAGCGCAGAACCAGTCCTCATCGGCTGACTCTGCCGCTAAGCTGACCGAAGCCGCTGGTGAGGAATCTCAGTCTGCCGAAACGGTCGATCCTGCCGAAACGGTCGATCCTGCCGAGGCTGCGGCTCCCGCCGAGGCTGCGGCTCCCGCCGAGGCTACGCAGGCTGCTCCCGAGGCATCCGAACAGTCCGCTTCGGAGATTGCTGAAACCCCCGCTGACGCTGGTCAGGCTGAAGCAGATCAGGCCAAAGACGATCAGGGCAAAGGAAAGCTGAGGCTCAGTCCGAGGCCCCTGCCGCGACTGATGAGGCCGCAACTGTGGAGGCGGCGGTCGTCGAGACCGAGGAATCCGACGCTGCGCAGGGTGAAGCTCCCGCCGTGGCTGAACCTGCCGATAAGCAGGCCAAGTCCGCAGACGGGCAGGCCGAGTCCGCCGCAGCCGAATCCGTCGTGAGTGAAGCAGATACGAGCGAGTCCGCTCCTGCAGAGTCCGATTCCGACGAGGCGGCGACCGCCTCCGAGGAATCCGCCAGGGACGAGAAGGACGAACCCACTGAGGTCAAAGCTGCCCGATGAGCAGGCCGAGTCCGCCGCTGAAGCGTCCGGTGACACCGCGTCGACCGAGAACGACGCCGACGAGACCTCCGAGGCCAAGCAGGCTGCTCCTGCGCAAGAAAGCGGAGACCGCGACGTCGGATGACACTCCGGTCGAGGGATCCCGCTTCCGAGGAACCTGAGACTGCCGACGACGCCGCAACGGAAACCGCTGCCGCGCCGGCCGACGGAGATGAACCCGAGGACGCCACGGCCTCGTCCGATACGGACGATGACACCGACGCCGCGGCCCCTTCGAGCGAGAAGGAGCAGGCGACTGCTCCCGTCGAGGCTCGTGAAACGTCCGTGAAACAGGGCGACGAAGCGTCGGTCGAGCGCGCCGAGAACCCCGTCACCACGAACATGGTGTACGCCGGCAGGCCTGCGCTCGTGCCGCCGCCCGCGCCGACCCCCGCTGAGATGGCGGCGTCGCAGGAGGAAACCTCCTCGGACAAGCCGGTCACGCCCGTGCAGGCTCCAGTTCCTGCTCAGCCTGCGCAGCCGGCCACCCCGGCGACCCCGGCACAGCAGGAAGCGCTGGCACAGTCAGCCGCGGCCACGACCGCGGAGGAGCCGGAAGCGCCTGCGCAGCCGGAACAACCGGTGCAGCCGGAGGTGCCCGCGCAGGAAACCCGACAAGCCCGCCGATGAGCCTGAGGAGGCCGCGGAGACAGAGGGACCCGACGAGCCGGACATCCACCCCGGCTGGTACGCGGTCGCCGAGGAGATGCGCCTCGAGGATGAAATCCGCCCGACTCCGACGATGGTTCCGCCGCGCGTCTCGATCATGGATTTCTTCCCAGCGGTGGCCCCCACCGGCGCTGAAGCAGCCATGCTGCGCACGGTGACCGGTCAGGTCCCGATCCTCGGCCTCGACACGCACGGCGAGGACTCCGGCACCGACGAGGCCGTGGCACAGTCCGCGGCTCCCGCAGCCTCGAGTGACGCTGAGAAGGCCGCGGGTGCGACGAAGGTTGCGGCTGGCGCTGCCACGCAGGCGCAGCCCCTGGCCGAGCCGCCCGCGCCCACGGCCGCCGATGTGCGGGATGTCGAGGAGACCGCCGTCATGCCTCCCGTCAAGGTTGCGCCCACGCCGGATCAGGCGGACACGCAGGTCCTCCCGGCGATCAAGGCGGCACCCGCCGCCGACGACACGGTCGTGCTGGCGAGCGCCGAGCAGCCTGCTGCGGAAGAACCCGTTGAAAATGCTGATTCCGCCAAGGGACAACCCGAGGAAAAGGAGGTCGATGAGGCCGCTTCCGTCGAAGCGACGCCCGCACCCGAGGTGAAGGAAGAGTCGGCTGAGGATGCTGACGTCTCGGCTGAGGCTGAGTCCGCGCCCGAGGTGCAGGAGGAGGCTGAGGAAAAGGTGGCCGATGAGGCAGCCTCCGATGAGGCCGCTTCCGCTGAAGCGATGCCCGCGCCCGAGGTGCAGGGGGAGGCTGAGGAAAAGGTGACCGTTGAGGCCGCTTCCGCCGAGGTTGCGCCTGCTCCCGAGACGCAGGGGGAGGCTGAGGAAAAGGTGACCGATGAGGCCCCCTCCGCCGAAACGACGCCCGCGCCCGAGGCGAAGGAAGAATCGGCTGAGTCCGCGCCTGAGGCGAAGGACGCTTCCGCCGAAGCGACGCCCGCGTCCGAGACGCAGGGGGAGGCTGAGGAAAAGGTGGCCGATGAGGCCCCCTCCGCCGAAACGACGCCCGCGCCCGAGGCACAGGAGGAGTCGGCTGAGGCTGCTGACGCTTCTACTTCCGAGGAGAACAAGCCCGCCAAGTCGTCCTCGAAGAAGGGCAGCAAGAAGGGCAGCTCCAAGAAGGGAACCAACAAAGAGGCGAAGGAGGCCCCCGAGGTGAAGGAGGAGGCTGAGGAAAAGGCGGCCGATAAGGACGCCTCCGTCGAGGCTGCTGACGCTTCTGCTTCCGAGGAGAACAAGCCCGCCAAGTCGTCCTCGAAGAAGGGCAGCAAGAAGAGCAGCTCCAAGAAGGGAACCACCAAAAAGGTCTCCGGCAAGAAGAACGCAGGCAAGAATAAGTAGCCTGACAAGCCGCCCATCGACAGGGGTGTGAACCCCGTGAGGCAACCACGGCCTCGTCGATGAGAGCGACGAACATCCCCGCGCCGCCCGCGGCCGCACCCGAAAGTGCGAGGCCGCGGGCGGCGCGCGACAATGGGCACATGAACGCTACCGATCCTGCTGCCCGCACCGACGCCGAGTGGAAGAAGCTCCTGAGTCCCATGCGCTACCACGTGCTGCGCGAGGCGGGCACGGAGCGCCCCTTCACGGGCGAACTCCTCGACGAGGACCGCGTCGGCACCTACTCGTGCGCGGCCTGCGGATCGAAACTCTTCGACTCCGACGCGAAGTTCGACTCCTCCTGCGGGTGGCCCTCCTTCTTCCAGGCGTACGACGGCGCAACCACCGAGAGCTTCGACACCAGCCACGGCATGATCCGCACCGAAGGTGCGCTGCGCGACATGCGGCTCCCACCTCGGCCACATTTTCCCTGACGCTCCCGACCAGCCCACCGGCATGCGCTACTGCATGAACTCGGCGGCCCTGATCTTCGCGCCCGCCCAGTGAACGCACCCTCCCGGTGCCCTGACGGCGTCTCTGTGGTCGACCGCGTCCCACCACAGCTCTACATCGTCGGCTCGGGCCTCATCCAGTATGTGGGCGCGGCGCTCGCCGTCGTCGCCTTCGCGTCCGTTGAACCCGCGTCCGTCGCGTGGTGGCGCGTCCTGACGGGCGCGGTCGTTCTGCTGGCCTGGAAGCGCCCCTGGCGCGGCGGCCTGACGGTATCGGACCTGGCGATTTCCGCGCTGTTCGGCGTCATCATCCTGACGATGAACTCCTCGTTCTATGAGTCAATCGCGCGCATTCCCCTGGGGACCGCCGTCTCACTCGAGTTCATCGGCCCGGTCGCGGTCGCTGTTCTCCGAGGCCGTGGCTGGCGGCCGCGTATCGCCGCCGTCCTCGCGTTTCGCCGGGGTGGCGTGTATCGGCGGCCTCGCTCTCGACCTGAGCGTGCCGAGCGTGCGCGTCGGCGTCGCGTGGATCCTCCTCGCGGCCCTCGCCTGGTCGGCCTACATCGTCGTCGGGCAGCGTGCTTCGACCACGCGCGACGGGGTCACGAACCTGGCGCTCGGCTGCGCGTGGGGATCTCTTTTTCGCGCCCTTCCTCGGGCCGGGGGCGATGGCGGCCACTGCCTCGTGGGAGCTGATCGCGATTGTCGTTGGCGTTGGCCTGCTGTCCACCGCGATTCCCTACACGTTTGAGGCGCTCGCGATGCGCCGCTTTTGCAGCACCCACGTTCGCGCTGTTTGCCGCGATCCTGCCCGCCACGTCCGCGCTGGTCGGAGCCGTCATGCTGCGGCAGATCCCCGGCCTCTACGAGCTGATCGGTCTGGTCCTGGTGTCGATCGCGGTGTGGCTGGCCTCGCGCCAGTGATGGGGCACCCTGCGGCTCTCGACAGCTGATCCGACAGTGGCGATCCCGCCGCGCCCTCTCAGTCGAGGCTGAGGTGGCGTGGCGTGTGCTTGCCGCCGCGGGCGATCACCCAGAACGCGAACCACGCGCCGACCGAGCCGACCATCATGACGAGCACCATCGGCACGGCGCTGTTGCCGCCTGAGGTCGCCAGGGGAGCGGCGATGCCGTTCGCGATCGACTGGAGTACGCCCATGACGGACGAAGCCGTGCCCGCGTGCTCGCGCGCCTCGCTCATGGCCTGTGCACCGGAGTTGCCGAAGATAAACGCGTTCGCCGTCATGATGAGCGCGAAGCCCACGCACGTGAGGATCAGTGGCAGGTCGAGGAGGAACGTCGAGATCGTGAGCGTCACCACGCCGGTCGCGGCGATCGTGAGGCCCGTGACGATGAGCGTGCGCGGGGTGAAGTGCGAGATCAAGCGCACGTTGACCAGCGCGAAGCCGGTCGACAGCAGCGCGTTGAACGCGAACACCCACGCGAAGGCCATGGGGGACAGGCCCAGCGGCCCCTGCAGCACGTACGTGGCGTTCGAGATGTATCCGAACATGCAGAAGCTCGAGAAAGGCGTTGGTGAGCATGAAACCCACGAAGGGACGGATGCGCACGACCTGGACGAGGCCGTGGAAGAACCGCGGGAATACCGCCGGGGTGGCGGCGATCCTCGGGCAGGGACTCGGGCACGACGAACCAGGCGAGGGCCGCCATGAGCAGCGTGAATCCGGCGAGCGACAGAAGATCACCCTCCACGTCGCGTGTGTGATGATGAACGCGCCGAGGACTGGGGCGAGCATCGGGGCGAAGCCGACGATTGCCTGGATGAGGCTCATTGCGCGTGCCAGCGTCTTGCCGTGCGCGACGTCGACGAGGATCGCGCGCGCAACCGATGAGGCCACGCCGCCGCCGAGGCCCTGGAAGACTCGGCCCACGAGGAGCACCCAGATGTTGGGTGTCAGCACACAGATGATGGATCCGACCAGGGCGATGATGCCGCCCGCGATGATGGGGCGGCGGCGCCCGATCTGGTCCGAGATGGCACCGCCCAGGACCTGGCCGGTCGCGTAGCCCACGAAGAACGCCGTGAGCGTGAACCCGAGCATCGTCGAATTCGTCGCCAGGTCCGCCGTGATCTGCGGGAATGCGGCCGAGTACATGTCGGTCGCCATCGGAGGTACGGCGTTCTGCACGGCCAGGGTGATCAGCAGGGCAACCGTGAGTGCCCCGCCGATGATTCCGTCGCGGTCCTGGGTGTCGTTTGTCGTCATGATGTGATTGTGCACCCGTACGGACTCGCAGCAGTTAAATCGGTTGATATTTTGACAAATCTCGCATGGTGTAGGGGCGCGATCCGCGCCGACGTGGCACCGCTGGTGTTGTTCAGCGGAACGCACGCCGAGGCGACGAGGCGCTCACGTGTTGTCTGCGCTCACGCCTCGTGTGCTTTTACCCCCCCGCCCGTGCTTACTTCTCGCCCGTACTCGCCTCCAGCGCGTCCGCCGCGGCCTCGATCTGGTCACGCGGCGGGCACGAGGCTGGGCCGACGACTGTCGTGGATAGCGCGCCCGCGCAGTTGGCCAGGAGCAGCGCTCTCTTCAGGGGAATGCCCTGAGCGAGGGAGGCAGCCAGGACACCTGAGTGGGCATCGCCCGCGCCGTTCGTGTCGATCGCCTCGACGCGAGGTGTCGGGATGTAGGACGGATCAGTGTCCGGGGCGCTCAGGGCGGCATCGCATGACCTCACGAAGTATGCGCCCTCGGCACCTGCACGCAGCAGAACGGGACGGTCCAGCGCGGCGAGCATCGCTCGTACCGCTTCGCGAGGGTGGAGACACTGCTGGTTGCGAACACTCGCATCACCTCTCTGATGAGCAATCTCCTGAGCCTCCATGTGGTTCATCGACACGATGACGCCGTCGGATGGGAGAGCGGACGGAATCCCGATGACGGGGGAGACATCTAGGACCACGCGCACGCCCTCGGGCAGGACGCGCAGCGCAGCCTCCGCGGTTTCACGGTTCGCGGGGATGGTCCATGAGGTAACCGTCGATATAGAGCACGTCGCCCGGGTGCATCGTCCGCACGAAGTCAGCCCACGCGCTCGCGGGCGACATCGTCTCGACACCCTTGGTGGAGATGAACGTACGCTCGCCCGTGCGGTCTGTGAACGCGATGCAGAACCCGTTGTCGATGCCCGCGATACGAGGCCCGAGGTCCGTGATCCCTCGTGCTCCAGCGCCGCTTGGATCAGCGAGGAGTGGGGGCCTGACCCGATCGGACTGAGGGAGACGGCCTCGGCCCCCATGCGACGTGCCGCCACGAGCGCGTTGAAGCCACCACCACGTGCATTCCCTCGTCGACGGCCCATACGTCACCTCCTGGCCCCGGAAGGGCGTCGCCGTGCACCGCGAGGTCCACGAGGATCTGCCCCATGAGGACCACCCGTCCCACCCCGGAATCGGTGCACGAGGCCGGGGACCGGCGCCTCGGGGGAAGCGCCCTCGCTCGTATCCTCAGTCTCGGTGGCCTCGGGAGTACTCGTGGCAGGTTCGCTCACCGCGCGCAGTGCCAACAACTCGAGGGCGATGGATGGCAGGTCGAGGCGGAAGTGAGTTCGACCTGGGTGAGCATGGCGGTGATCGAAGGCTTCGACCCCGAGCACACTGCCCAGGATCGCGCCCGCAATCGCGCCGATCGTGTCGGTGTCGCCGCCCAGGTTCGCGGCGTCCAGCAGGGCACGTGGAGAGGGGATCGCGCGCGAGCAGCGCGAACGCCATGGGGATCGCGTGCGCCGAGGCCACAGACGTGCCGATCTGCTCGACGAGGCACTCCAGGGACGACGAGGCCGGGTTAGCGACCAGCTGCATGGCCCTGCGCGTCGCCGCCACCACGTCCGGATCCGGCGTCCACGCGCCGCGCTCGGGCAGGGATTCAACGTAGGAAACGGCCTTCCACAACAGAGTCGTCATGTCCGAGGCGGACATCTCCGGCCAGTCAAGAGCAAGCGATACCGCCGCCGCCACGAGCGCAGCCGACTGAAAACCCTGTCGCGTCGCATGCGTCACCTGGCAGGAGGACCAGACGGCGTCCGCGAACGCTTCCGGATCCGCGGTCGAGACCGCGATACCGATCGGAGTGACGCGCATCGCCGCGCCGTTCGTAGTGCCCAAACCACCCACGGTCAGCGGGTCATCGCCCGCCCGCACGCGCTCGAGCGCCGCCTTCGTGGAGGGCCCCAGCAGGTCAAGCGACCCCCGCTCGATCATGGAATCCTCCCAGGACAGCAGCGCGTGGGAGAAGTCACCCGCGTCTAGTGCCACGCGACCCGAGGAAGAACCCCCGCCTCGTACCAGGAGAGACGCAATCAGCAGCGCCTGCTCCGTGTCATCCGTCACCGAACCCGGCCGGCATCCCCGGTGCGTACGGCTGCGAGACGTCCCCGTCCACGAGTCCCGTGACGCGCCCGTACACCGCGCGGATCTGCTCCGGGGACATCGCCTGCGTCGGCATCCCCAACGCATCCCCCAACGCCAGCCCAGCGAACGCGCCATACGCGCGCGACAAACGAGGATCCATGATGCACCTCCAACGCGGGCAGCGCGGCCCACATAGCACAAACGCCCCGGGAAACCGAGGCGCGCAGTAGGCCCAGGGGGACTCGAACCCCCAACCTACGGATTAAAAGTCCGCTGCTCTACCATTGAGCTATAGGCCCATACCCCACATTGTAGAAGGAAGCGGTCCTCATGGCCCAATCGAACACTCCGCGCCGCCCGGCCATGCTCGACGCCGCCCGCGCCGAGGCAATTGTCGGCGACGAAGATCCCGCCTCTCTCGCCGCCGTCGCACACACCGCCGCGTGGGCACTCATGGGGATCGGCGACGATACATTCACGGACGAGGACGTGGCCCGCCTGCGGAAAACCGTGCGCACTCGCGGCGTCGACACCATCGCTCACGTGTGGTCGCGCAGCCCCGAATTCACGCTCCCCGGGGCGCTATGGCGCGTCTACCTGCTGCACGAGTGGTACCACCGCGACCCGCTCCTGGTGGCCGAGCGCTACGCCGACGGCTCGCATGCGCCCATCATCCAGGGCCTCGAAGCCCCCGTCGAGCTGCGCTCCCTGAGCCTGATCATGGAGGAGATCGACTCGCTGCTGCGCGGTGACCTCACCGACGATGACCTCGAGTACGTGCTGCGCGAGGCCTCCCGTGCCATGCGCGTCCTCGCCGCCGGCGAGGCCGGGGCCCTGTGGATCGAAGACCCCACCGACCCGCTCGCCCACCGCGTCACCATGCGACACTCCGCACTGCTGGTGACGGCCGACGAGCTTGACATTGCTGCGCGCGAGGCGGCCGTCGGCACCCTCGACTGAGGCGGCTGACCGACTCAGGCGGCTGCCCGACGGAGGTGTTTTTCTCAGCGCGCGGACGGGCCTAGTGGAGCGCCCATACCGGCCATGACCTCGTGAAGGTGGCGCGCCCATCAGGGCGAGCGCGGCGCGGGGCGACTACCCTGGTCCCTATGCGTCCGATGCCAGCCCCACGCCCCCAGCGACTCGTTCGCTCCGCGGGCGCGCTCGTCTGGCGTTTTGTCGACCCCACGCGCGTCGCGGTCCCCGGCGAACCCATCGACCCCGCGGACATCGAAGTCCTCATGGTTCACCGACCCCGCTACCACGACTGGTCCTGGCCCAAAGGTAAAGCGGAAAACGGTGAGCCACTGGTCGCCGCCGCCGTGCGCGAAGTCGAAGAAGAAACCGGACAGGTCATCACCCTGGGCGTGCCCCTGACCACCCAGCGCTACCGCCTGGGCGGCGGGCAAACCAAGGAAGTCCACTACTGGGTCGGCACGCCCATGCCCGCCGACGACCCGGCCGCACGCCTGCGCGCGACCGTCGCCCGCGCCCCGCGCACCGAAATCGACCAAACCACGTGGGCCACCCCCGCAGCCGCCGCCGACATGCTCACCCGCCGAGGCGACCGCCGCCTCCTCGCAGACGTCGTCGCCCGCGCCCGCGAAGGCCGCCTCGCCACCTCCACGATCATCGTCCTGCGGCCCGGTGCCGCCGACCCTGCCCCCATTGACGCGGCGTCTGCAGCCCCCGTCGGCGGGCGCGCTTCCGCTCCGGGCACCTCGGCATCCGGTGGCACTGCGTCGGGTTCCGCGCCCACGCCCGGGCCAGGTTCCGTGCCCGGCAGCTCGTCGGTGCCTACCGTCCCCGGCGGTCCTGGCCCGCGCGCCGCCGCGCCGAGCACCGCGCCGCTACCCACACTCCGCCCCGCACCCACCCCCGCGATGGTCGCCTCAGCGGCAGCGCGCAGGGCAGCGCAGGTGGAGCGGGCCTCGTCCCTCACAGCTGAGGCCGCCGCGCACCCCGCAGATCCACCCCTCGGACGTTTCGGCGTGCGCCAGTCCTTTGACCTCATCGACCTGCTGAGCGCGTTCGGCGTGGGCCGCGCATTCACATCCCCGAGCGCCCGCGCGCGCCAGGTGCTTGCGCCGTGGGCTGCGGTCGGCGGTGGATCGGTGACGCTCGTGGAGGCCCTGGGTGTGCCTGTGGGGGACGAGGCTGGGGCTGATAAGGACGCCGACGCTCGAGCCGGTCGGGTGCGTGCCTTCGCGGCGCAGCGCCTGCGTGAGCAGGCCGGTGCGACCCTCCTGTCGGTCACGGGTGCCGCGCGCGACCTGATCGTCGAGGAAATCCGCGCCTACGGATCGAGCGCTATCGTGGGTGCGTCGCCCGTCTCCCTGGGGCACGGACAGATCATGGTCGCCCACGTCGAACAGGGGACTGACGGGCCGGTCGTCGTCGCTGTTGAGACGCACAGCGTCACCACCAAAAATCCCGCCGTCCCGACGCGCAGAGCCTCCAGGCGGCACTGAGTCGCCCGCGTCCCTATCAACGACGCGGCGGCTCGGCATCAGCCGAGCCGCCGCGAGCGTGGATCAGAGGATCACAGGCGGGAGTCCTTCACCGAGCGGGTGAGGGTACTGTCGTCGGTGTTGTGGGCGTAGCACACGATCGCGCGGTCGCCACCGGCCCAGCTACCGGACGTCGGATACATGCCGCCGAACGCGAGCGAGGAGGTCGCGTAGGACGAACCAATGTAGTCCTGGAAGGCGTTCTGGCACGCGTCCTTTGCTGTGTCGGACATGGCGTCCTCACCGGGGAACGTCGCGTTGGTGAGTTCAACGACGTAGTACACCTCGCCCCAGTGAGGCTGTGAGCAGTCGAGGGTCTCCACATCCACATCGGTGTCGACGTCCGGCTGGTTGAAGCACTGGCCGAGCTTCAGATCGATCAGGTAGGTGCGGGCGGACGCAACGGTGGGGGTGCTCGTGGGCTGGTTCGTCTTGTCGGGTGAGCTGCTCGGGGAGGCGGACGAGGAGCTGCGCGAGCTGGGGGTGTCCTCGTCATCGTCATCCTTATTGCCGAAAGGCAGGGCGGAACAGGCGGACAAGCTGAGCATGGCGGCGCAGGTCGCGAACGCGAGGGCGGGGCGGGTAAAGCGGGACATGATTCTCCTTGGATGATGGGAACGCGACTCCCGGAGAGGCCGTCGCATTCGCGGCGGGTGCGTGGGACATCCGTCGACGCGTTGTGTTCACTATAACAATGTCAGTACTGACCGGTAAAGGAAGGCCATCACAGATACGCAAGCGGCGGCCCGGCCATAGCCGAACCGCCGCGTGACGACAACCCGCACGTCACAGATTGGAGTCCTTGACCGACTGGGTGAGCGAGGGAGCCTCCAAGGGGACGGCGACGCAGGCGATGACGTGCTCTCCGGCATCCCAGTTGGACGCGTTCGGGAAGTACCAGGTGGCATCCAGGGAGGACTCCTCGTAGGGCGTACCGACGTACTCCTCGAACGCAGGGGTGCACGCTTTCGAAGGCCATCGTGTTGAGTTCTTCGAAGTCGGGCAGAGTTTCGGCGTCGATCGGCGCGAGGGCGTAGACCTCACCCCAGTGCGGTGCGGAGCAGTCGACGATCGCCAAGCCGTCGGCGGGATCGGTTGGCTGTTGGAAGCACTGGCCGACGCTTAGGTTGCTCAGGTTGGTGCGCGCGTCGGAGGGGATCTCGGACGCGTTGGTGACGGGTGCCTCGGCGGAGGCACCGGCCTCGCCGGAATGGGTCGTCGAATCCTCCGAGGAGGTGGACGACGAACTGGAGCAAGCGGACATGCTCAGGATGGCAACGCAGGCAGCGACAGCGAGCGCGGGGCGCGCGATGCGGGACATGATTCTCCTCAGGGTGGTGGGAAAGTAGTCAGAGAATGGGCTACGAGGCCGTGGCGGACTCTCGTGACGACCGTTGGGCCGCGCTCACTATAGCAACGTGGGTGCCGGTAGGTACAAGCCGTCAAAAGTGGTGGTCCGGCCGGAGCCGAACCACCACAAGCGCAAAGCCGATCAGGCCTCGTCACATGTTGGTGTCTTTCATCGTCGTCGTGAGCTGGCTCTCGTCTCTCGTGAAGGCGATGCACTCGACCCGTCGATCACCGGCTGCCCAGGTTTCCGGGCTGGGCAGTCTCCAGATGTAGTCCAACGCGGAGTTTTCGAAGGGGCGCCCGACGTAGGCGGTGAAGGCTTCGCCGCACGTTTCGTCGCTCACCTCTTCGAGCGTGTCCTCGGAGGGCATCGTGGTCATGGTCAGGTCAAAAGTGTGGATCACCTCGGCCCCGTGCTCTTGCGTGCAGTCGACGAGCTCGAGGGGGACGCCTTCCTGAGGGGCCGCGAGCAAACACTGTCCGAGCTGCAGGTACCCGGACTCGTACAGGCCACCGGAGGAACCGGATTGCGCGGTGGGAGCGCCGCTCTGTGCGCTCGTCAAACCGTGAGCGTCGGAGGAGACGCTATTGCCCGAACCGTCGGTCGACGCGGCGGAACAGGCGGACAGACCGACAGTTGCGATGCAGGCGCACAGGGTCAACGCGGGGAGCAAAGCGCGGGACATAGTTCTCCTAGAGAATGGGGGAGTGACCCCGATCAGCGGGTCACGAGGCCGTGGCGGGCATGCGGACCCGCAGGTGCGCGTGTGCTCGTCGGCGCGCTTCGCTCACTATACAACAATGTAAATACCACTCGGTCAAGGAGAGTGACCAGAGTGGTTAAAGGGCCGCGAGCGGTCAAAAAGTACCCGTCACATGCCGGAATTGCGTACCGACTGGGTCAGCTTGTCATCCCCGGTCGGAACAGCGATACAGATAATGTCACGGTCACCGGTTGCCCAGGTCGCCTTGGTCGGCGAGAAAGCGGTGTAATCGAGCGACGTTTCCTCGGGAGTCGATCCGACGTAGGCCTCGAAAGTCTTGTAGCAGGTGTCGAAGACCAGGTCATCCATCTCGTCGCGGGACGGGAGTTCCTGTCGATCAATGGCGGTGATTGAGTAGATTTCGCCGGTGTGTTCCTCGGTGCACTCGGTCGTGGTCACCGAGTCCACCTGGGTGCCGATCGGAACAAGGACACATTGTCCGACCGTGAGCTTGGTGCTCTGCGTGCGCGAGCCGAAACAGTGACGAGCAGGCGGACAGCGTCAGGGCCATGATGACGGCGGTGCCCAAAGCGAGTGCGCAACGCGGAGAGCGGGACATGGTTCTCCTTGAATTGACGGAAGCGAAGCGGTGACGGGATCGCGAGACCGGGAGTGGATGTGCGAAGACCCACCGTGGTCCTGTCCACACTATAACAACGCAGGGCCGTCGTTGGGAAAAACGGGTGGTGCCCGGCTCACCGGCCGGGCACCACCCGAGGACATCATGTGACGGTCGGACTACATGCCCGAGCCCTTCACGGACTGGGTCAGCGTCTTGCCCTCAGCCGGGATGACGATGCACACGATGTCGCGGTCGCCCTTGTCCCACGAGTTCTTGGTCGGGAACATAGCGGTGACGTCGAGTTCGGTCTCATTGGTGGCCGAGCCGACGTAAGCCTCAAAGTTATCGTCGCAGGTGTCGGAGGTAAGTTTCTCGATCTCCGCGCGGGAGGGGAGCGTGTCCTGGGTGAGCGTCAAGATGTAGTAGACCTCGCCCGTGTGCTCCTCGGCGCAGTTCGCCGTGGTGATGTCACCGACCTCGTCGTCGTCCGGCAGCTGAATGCACTGGCCGACCTTCAGTGACGTGCTGTGCGTCTGGTTGCCGAACGGCAGAAGTGAACAAGCGGACAGGGATAGGCCCATGGCGGCGACGGTGCCGACGGCGAGCATGGAACGCAGTGCGTGGGACATGGTTCTCCTTGACATCGTGAGAATGGGGTAATGATGGGATCGCGAGGTCGTGGCGGGCGCGAGGATACCCACCGCGGCACGGTGGTCACTATATCAATGCGGAACGCTGTCGGTAAAAATGGGTGGTGCCTGGCCCATCGGCCGGGCACCACCCATTGAGAGTTGAAGACCCACCAGATCCTACAGGCCCGAATCCTTCACGGACTTGGTGAGCTTGGAATGATCCAGCGGCCTTGCGAGGCAGGTGATCGAACGATCATTTTGCGCCCACGAGTCTCTCGTCGGAAGCATCCACGTCGCATCCAGCGTCGAGGTTACGTAGTGCGACCCCACGTAGTCCTTGAAGTTCGAAATGCATGCCTTCTCGGCCGCGTTGTTGAGCGCAGCCTCGCCGGGGAAGTCCCCGTCGTCGACGGACGTCGCGTAGAAGACCTCGGCGTCGTGCTCGCTGGTGCAGTTGGTCGTCTCGACCGTGGTCGCGGTCTTCTCTTCGGGCAGGAGGATGCACTGGCCGACCTGCATGTGCATGACGGAGGTGTCCGAGCACGCGGTGAGTGGGGCAACAAGGGCGAGAGCCGCGACCAGGCCGATCAGACGAGCGCGAGCCACTAGTGGACTCCCAGCGGCAGAGCGACCAGGAGGTACACGACGCCCGACACCAGGGCGGCGGCGGGTAGCGTCAGGAACCATGCGATGACGATGTTGCCCGCGACGCCCCATCGAACTGCCGAGAAGCGCTTCGTGCAACCCACACCCATGATCGCCGTCGACACGACTTGCGTCGTCGAGATGGGGGCGTGGATGACGTAGGAGCACAGGTACAGGACCGAGGCAGACACGGCCTCGGCCGTGAAGCCACGAGCCGGATCCAGGTCGATGATCTTACGACCGATCGTGCGCATGATGCGCCCGCCGCCGGCCATCGTGCCCAGCGAAATCGCCAGAGCACCCGAGATCTTCACCCACAGGGGCACGTTCATCTCGCCCGTGATCGGATCGAGGATGTTGTGTGTTTCTCCGTAGCCGCCGGCCAGCAGGGCCATGACGATGATGCCCATCGTCTTCTGCGCGTCCTGGATGCCGTGACCAAGGGCCATGGCAGCCGATGAGAAGCGCTGCGCTGCGCGGAAGCGGCGCATCGTGCGGTGATACTGAGCGTTACGCAGCAGCCACAGGACGAGCTTCATGACGAAGTAGCCGATGACAAAACCGACGATGGGGGAGGCGAACATCGGAATCACAACGTGGCTCATGATGCCCCACCAGTGCACCATCGTGCCCGATAGGAGGCCAGCGCCCACCATGCCGCCAATGAGAGCGTGCGAGGAGGACGATGGGAGACCGAACCACCAGGTGATGAGGTTCCAGATACAGGCACCCAGCAGCGCGGCCAGGATGATGACCAGGCCTTTTTGCTGCATTTCGGGAAGCGGGAGACTCGGCGTAGTCGGAAATTGAGATGATGCCCTTGCCGACGGTCTTCGCGACGGCGGTGCCCATCATGGCGCCGATGACGTTCATCGTTGCGGCCATGAGGAGCGCGGCACGTGGTGTCCACGCACGCGTCGACACCGAGGTCGCGATCGCGTTCGCTGCGTCGTGGAAGCCGTTCGTGTAGCTGAAGAACAGCGCGACGACGATGACGACGCAGACGAGGATCAGATTGAGATCCACGGCTCAGGATTCCTTCAGTGCGAGGGACTCGATGATGCCTGCGAGTTCCTCGAAGGCATCAGCACAGGATTCGAGGCCCTGGACGATGTCCTTGAGCTTGATGATCGTGACCGGGTCCAGGCCCGAGTCGAACAGAGCCGTCAGGGTGCGGCGGTAGGCCAGGTCGCCCTCGTTCTCGAGGCGGTTGATCTCGATCCAGTAGTCGCGCAGGTCCACCGGCGACTTCAGCTTGTGCATGTTCTGCGCGGTTATCTCCGCGCAGTTCTTGATGACCTCGATCTGCGTGTTGAGCAGAGAGACCAGGGAAGAGGGGATGTCGGCAATGCCGTAGACGACGAGGAGATCGCCGGCTTCATCGATGAAGTCGAGGCAGTCGTCGAGGTGGGACGCCAGTGACTGCAGGTCTTCGCGGTCGAAAGGCGTGATGAACGAGGAGTTGATGCGCTGGATGATTTCGTGGTTCAGTTCGTCACCGCGGTGCTCAACCTCGTGGAGCTGATCGCGCAGGGCGATGCGTTCCTCAGGGGAGGCAGCATAGATGTGCGTCAGGATCTCGACGGCCTGCTCAAGCTGGCGAGCCTGCGAGGTGAAGTCTTCAAAAAAGTCAGGGCCTTGGGTCTTGTTTCGGAATCCCATGGTGTATTCGGTCCTTCCAATGGTGAACGGCACTGTTGTGCTACGAATAATCGTCGGTCATGGGGTGGTGTGACTTCAAGTTCAGATGCGCTTTTGCCGCCCAATGGTCATGGTCTATCTCACGGTTTAGGATGTGGGCTACTCTTCGGTCCCATTCGCGAGGTCGGGGTCGGCTCGACTGGTTTTGTTTTGCCTTGTGGGTGGGCAGAAGGTCCCTGCCGACCGGGCGGCGTGTGACTCGTTCGACTAGGATTGAGATGTGACCGGGACCAAGCGCCCGCAAGCGTGGGCATCCGTTCCGGCATGATTGATTCTGTCAATCGGGGACGCATATCGCGGCCTCGACAATCCGAAATGCCTCAGGAGGCAAAATGTCCGTGACTGAACAGGACGTGCGTGCAGCGGCTCCGGCCAACGCTCCCGAAGATGTCATCAAGTGGGTTGCTGAAATCGCTGAGCTGACCACCCCTGACGCCGTTGAGTTCTGCGACGGTTCCCAGGAAGAGTGGGACCGCCTGACCTCTCAGATGGTCGAGAGCGGCATGTTCACCAAGCTCAACGAGGAGAAGCGCCCGAACTCCTTCCTCGCTCGCTCCAAGCCTTCCGACGTTGCGCGTGTTGAGTCCCGTACCTTCATCTGCTGTGAGAAGGAAGAGGACGCGGGCCCGACCAACCACTGGGCCGACCCCAAGGAAATGAAGGCCACCCTGCACGAGAAGTTCACGGGTGCCATGAAGGGCCGCACCATGTACGTGGTTCCCTTCTCCATGGGTCCCCTGGGCGGCCCCATCTCCCAGCTCGGTGTTGAGATCACCGACTCCCCCTACGTTGTTGTCAACATGCGCATCATGACCCGCATGGGTGCTGCTGCCATGGACCTCATCAATGAGGGTCGCGTGTGGGTTCCCGCCGTCCACTCCGTCGGTGTTCCTCTCGAGCCCGGTCAGGAAGACTCGACTTGGCCCTGCAACGATGAGAAGTACATCACCCACTTCCCGGAGACCAACGAGATCTGGTCCTTTGGTTCGGGCTACGGCGGCAACGCGCTGCTCGGCAAGAAGTGCTTCGCTCTGCGTATCGCTTCGACCATGGCCCGCCGCGACGGCTGGATGGCCGAGCACATGCTCGTCCTGCGCCTGACCCGCGAGTCCACCGGCCAGCAGTTCCACGTCACCGCCGCCTTCCCGTCGGCCTGTGGCAAGACCAACCTCGCCATGCTCCAGCCCACGATCCCCGGCTACAAGGTCGAGACCGTCGGCGACGACATCGCGTGGATGCGTCCCGGCCCGGATGGCCGCCTGCGCGCCATCAACCCCGAGGCCGGCTTCTTCGGCGTCGCCCCCGGCACCTCCTACAAGACCAACCCCATGGCCATGGAGACCGGCAAGGCGAACTCCATCTTCACGAACGTCGCTCTGACCGACGACGGTGACGTGTGGTGGGAAGGCATCGACGGTGACGTTCCGGCGCACCTGATCGACTGGCACGGCAATGACTGGACCCCCGAGTCCGGCGAGAAGGCTGCTCACCCGAACAGCCGCTTCACCGTCCCCGCCTCGCAGTGCCCGATCATCTGCCCCGACTGGGAAGCCCCCGAGGGCGTTGCGGTTGACGCCGTCCTCTTCGGTGGCCGCCGCGCCACCAACGTCCCGCTGGTTGCCGAGCAGTACGAGCCCGCCCACGGCGTGTTCATCGGTGCTTCCGTGGCCTCCGAGGTCACCGCTGCTGCGACCGACGTCAAGGCCGGCTCGCTGCGCCACGACCCCTTCGCCATGCTGCCCTTCTGCGGCTACAACATGGCCGACTACTGGGGCCACTGGCTGGAGATGCAGGACAAGCTGGGCGAGGGCTTCCCGAAGGTCTACCAGGTCAACTGGTTCCGTAAGGACGAAGACGGCAACTTCATGTGGCCCGGCTACGGTGACAACGCCCGCGTTCTGGACTGGATCGTTCGCCGCGCCGCTGGCGAGGTCGAGGCCATTGACGGTGTGACCGGTCGTTACCCGAAGTTCGAGGACTTCAACCTGGATGGCCTGGACATCGACGAGGCCGTGTGGGCGAAGCTCTTTGCGATTGACCCCGACGCCTGGGCCGCCGAGATGGACGACACGGAGGAGTACTTCTCGCAGTTCGGCGATAAGCTCCCCGCCGCCATCACCGAGCAGCTGGCCAAGTTCCGCGAGCGTATTGCCGCCGCGAAGCAGGCCTGATCGACGCGGATCTGTGGGCGGGCCCCGGAGGTAACTCCGGGGCCCGCCCCTTTTTGACTACCTGTAGGTCTCGTCTCTCGTCAGACCAAGGCTGACCGGCTTGCGTGCGAGCAGAACGGGCGGGCTACACTGGGAGCGCATCCGACCGCGCGCGCAAGGAGAGTCCGTGCCCAACTACTTGAACGATGACGAGCTGGCCCACGCGAAGGGCCTGCTTGATCGAATGACGACCATCTACCAGCACACCGTCGTGGGTCAGGAAGCACTACGCCGCGCGCTCACCGCCTCGCTTCTCGCCGGTGGCCACGTCCTGGTGGAGTCCGTGCCCGGCCTCGCGAAGACGACGGCCGCGCAGACCCTGCGTCCGCGGTATCGGGCACCTTCCACCGCATCCAGTGCACCCCCGACCTGATGCCCAACGACATCGTTGGCTCCCAGATCTGGAACCAGGAACGCGGCGAGATGGTCACCCGGCTGGGTCCCGTGCACGCCAACCTGGTTCTCCTGGACGAAATCAACCGTTCGTCGGCCAAGACGCAGTCCGCCATGCTGGAAGCCATGCAGGAACGCCAGACGACGATCGGTGGCGTCAACCATCAGCTGCCCGATCCCTTCATGGTCATGGCCACGCAGAACCCCATCGAAGAAGAGGCAACCTACGTGCTGCCCGAAGCTCAGATGGACCGTTTCCTCCTCAAGGAAGTCATCACCTACCCGACGCCCGTCGAGGAGTTTGAGGTTCTCTCGCGCATTGACAGTGGTCAGATGACAAGGCCTGCGGACGTCGTTCCCGATCACCCTCGACGACGTGCGCACGCTGCAGGAAGCACGACGACGCGTTTACGTCCACGAGACCCTCAAGGCCTACATCGTCGACATCATCAACACGACCCGAGGTGCCGGCCCCAACCCACTCCCGGGCTGGAAGAAGCACGTGCGCGTGGGTGCTTCCCCCGTGGCGGCATCGCCCTCATGCAAATCGCGCAGGCGATCGCCCTCATGGAGGGCCGCAACCACGTCATGCCGGACGACATCAAGGAAATGCGCTACGGCATCCTGCGCCACCGCATCATCCGCACCTTCGATGCCGTGGCTGACAACGTCTCCATTGAGGGACTCATCGACGCCGTTTTCAAAGCGGTTCCCGTTCCGTAAAGAACCCCGGTCCCACGCCAGTCGACTCTCAAGAGGAACGCAATGCCTGTACGCTCGCGAGAAATCCACGCGCTGTCCTCCCGCATCCAGCTGCCCGTCCTGCGCAAGCTGCTATCCATCATGGATGGGCACCACTCCGCGCTTCGGCATGGACGCGGATGGGAGTTCATGGATTTAGCTCCCTACCAGCCGGGCGATGATGTGCGTGAAATCGACTGGGCGGCGACAGCCCGGACGGGTTCGCCCATCATCAAACGGCACGAGGCCACGGCGAACCTACAGGTTATGCTCGTTGTTGATACCGGTCGCGAAATGGGCGCGCTCGCTCCCTCGGGCGAGACGAAGGAAGAGGTTGCCTTGGCGGCGTGCGAGGCCATCGCATGGCTGAGCGCGGCACGCGGAGACCAGATCGGCCTCGTCGCCGGTGACGACAAGCGCGTGCGTTTCATGCCCGCCCGCTCCGGCAACGCGCATGCGGAGACGCTGCTGCGCCGCATCGAAGAGGACATCACCCTGCGTTCCCCGCATGCGAACGTCGCGAAGCTCCTGGCTCGGGCCAGGACGATCACGCGTCGGCGCAGCCTCATCGTCATCGTCACGGACAGTACGCAGCCCTACCGCGTCCCCGGAGTCGAGCGACCTCATCAAGTCCATGTCGGCGCGCCACCAGGTGATTCTCATCAGCGTCGAGGATATCGATCCAACGACCCTCTCAGAGGGGACGGAGGTCGTTGACGTCAACGAGGGGCCGCTACCGGATTTTCCTGCTCAGAGATAACCAGTTGGCGGGGGAGGCAGCCAACGTCATGGCGATGCGGCGTGCCGCGGTCGCGCGGATGCTCGATGAGAGGGGTGTCATCCACGTGGACGTGTCGTCCAGTGAGGATATTCCTCGTGCGCTTATGCGTGCTCTTGAAAGGGGAGTTCATGTCCGGTGAGGTCACAGACGACCTGTTTAATCCGATCATCTACCCGCACTGGATGTGGGTCCTCGGGGTCACGCTCGTCATCGCCGTCGTTGGCTGGGTGTGTTTCTGCCTGTGGCGGTGGTGGACGTCCCGCATTGGTGAGGTGATGGAGCTACAGACGATTTCGGATGCGCGGCGCAAGAAGTATCTGTCGTACGTCGATCAGATTGCGGATCGCTACGCCGACGGCGACCTGGATGCTCGCGGCGTGCACCTGGCGTTGGCGGGACTCATGCGTGCGCTGGGCACGGAACGCACCGGGCGTGACCTCGAGGTCGCAACCGTGTCCGAGGTGCGTGAACTCGTGCCCGTGTGGCCGGGGCTGGCGGATGTGCTTGCGGCGTGCGAGGCCTCGAGCTTTACGAGCCAGGATATTCCGGCTGGGCGCTCCTCGCACGAGGCTGTGACGCGCGTTCTGACGATGGCGGTGGAGGCGGTGAACGTATGAGGTTCTGGTGGATGATTCCCCTCGTCATCGTCGTAGTGGCTGGCGTCACTCTGCTTGGTTGGTGGCGTGCACGCCGCGCGGGTCAGAGCACCGGCAGGAAGGGATGGGTCGCGAACTCCGGTTTCGTACGAGGCCTGCCGAAGTATCAGGCTCTCGTGCGGCGTACGCGTGCGGCCCTCGCGATGGCTTTCGTATGCTTCCTCGTCGCGGTTATTGCGACCTCGGTGTCTGCGGCCGCTCCCGTCGACACGTACGTCAAGCACGATAAATCCTCGAGTCGCGACATCGTCATTTGTTTGGATGCGTCGGGTTCGATGCTGCCCTACGATTCGGAGATCGGCGACTCCTTCAAGCAGATCATCTCGCACTTCGAGGGTGAGAGGATTTCGTTGCAGCTGTGGAATACATACTCGATGACGATGTTCCCACTCACCGACGACTACGAGATGGCCGATGACGTGCTGACGGATATGGCCGACAAGATCGACAAAGGGCTGGCGTATGGTTCCTCATTGAATGGGGATGAGGATGAGCTGGAGCGGTACCTGACGCCGACGTTCCCCAAAGAGGATGAGAAACGCGCATCTCTGGTCGGTGACGGGCTGGCGTCGTGCGTCCTCGGCTTCGACCATACGGACAAGCAGCGTTCCCGCACGGTCCTGCTGGCGACCGATAACGAGGTGTACGGCCATGGTATTTACACCCTGCCGCAAGCCATCGAATTCGCGAAGAGCCAGAACGTGACCGTCACGGCACTGTACCCCGGCTCGGTGACGAACCTGTCCGCCGACGGCATGCAGTTGCGCGATCAGGTGCGTGCCACGGGCGGAGAGTTCTATGACGCATCATCTCCTTCCGCCGTTGACGGGGTTGTCAAGCAGATCGAGGCCGAGCAAAAGGAAGAGCTGGATTCCAAGGGGAAACTGATCGAGACTGATCGCCCGCTGGGGGCCCTTGGCTGGACGCTCTTTGGTGTCGTCTCCTTGCTCGGCCTGCTTGCCTTTGGGAGGCTCTGACATGGTTTTTCGTCCCGTCATTCACCTGTTTGTGCTGGTCGTCATTGCGCTGGTTGCGGCTACCTTCGTCTTCCTGTCGGCTCGTCGGTCACTGCGCACGAACCTGATGGACGTCATTAGGCGCTCGCTCATTGCCGTCGTCGTCATCATCATGGGCGCGGGTCCCTCGATCCCTGGCGCGATCATTGAAGTCACCTCAAATATCGAGGTCTACTTCGTCATCGACCGTACCGGTTCGATGGGCGCCGAGGACTGGGACGGCGAGAATCCCCGTATCGATGGCGTCCGCAACGATGTTGCCACACTCATGGGTGTCCTCACGGGAGCGCGTTACTCGATCCTGTCGTGGGATTCGAGCGTGCACACGGACATGCCGCTGACGACTGACTCCTCTGCGGTCGCGTCATACATGGGCGACGTTCACCCGTGAGCTGTCCTCCTCCTCGCAGGGGTCCTCGATCAACCGTCCCGCAGCGGACCTCGCGAAGCTCCTGAAGAAAAACAAGGAACGCCACCCCGAAAATATTCGTACCGTTTTCATCCTCTCCGACGGCGAAACCTCGAACCAGGATCACTGGTCCAGCGCTCCCAGCGGCTCCGAGGACGACTGGGATGACGTCAAGCCCTACATCGACGGCGGCCTCGTCATCGGCTACGGAACCGAGGAGGGCGGCAAAGATGAAGGCGGTCCGCCTCAGCAACGCCGGGGGCTCAGAGTGGCGACGACGAATACATTCACGACAAGTCCCAGCCCGGTGCCCCCATCGCCATCTCGCGTATCGATGAGGCCGCCCTCCAAGGCGTCGCGTCGCGGATCGGCGTCAGCTACGTGCATTCGCCCGACAAGTCAGCGATTGACTCCTACGCGCATTCCATCCTTGACGACGCATCAAAGCTGTCCGAAGAACGGAATATGCGCGACACGTACCGCTACATCATCTGGCCCTTCGCCCTGATCCTTGGAGGACTCCTGGCGTGGGAGGGTGCAACCCTGGCACTGCGAGCCCAACAGTTGAGGAACTCCCATGCGATCTAAACACTCAGCAAGCGACGAAGACCTCCTGCCGTTCGGTGCTCCTCAGGGCGACTCCGGTGACTTCTCCGCGCCCGCAAAGCGCGCCCCGGCCTCGTCCGGCATACGCCAGCGCTCACCGCTGGCGCTCCGCCCGCTGTGGTATTCGATTCCCTTCCTCGTGCTCGCCCTCCTGGTCGCCACGTACCTGATCGGCTTGACTCTGTGGTCGCGTTCCTCCCTGGGTCACTGGAAGGCGCAGGAATACGAGGCCGCGAAGGCCGGGTACGAGGGACAGATGGGGTGGACATCTGTCGGCATCGAACAGTGGGTCGCCCACTACAACCTGGGTACCACGTTGCTGACCGAGGAGTCCGTGGACGAGGGTGTCGCCGAGCTGCGCACCGCATTCGAGTTGGTTCCCAAGAGCATCGAGGTAGAGCCCGGACGTCTGGAGTCTTCCTCCTACGAATGCCGCGTCCGCGCAAACCTGGGGCGTGGTATCGAAATGCAGGGAGATGCCAAGGACGCGGAAGGTGCAAATCTCGACGCATACAACCTGTATGCGGAAGCGGAAGAGATGCTGTCGCCCTGCCAGACGCCCGCGAACCAGCTGAGTTCAACGGGTACCGACACCAACCCCGCTGACCGAGGCAAGGAACGCACGTCGGACAAGAAACAGAAATCCGACAAGAAGAATAAGGGGAGGACCCCAACGGAGATCCCTAACGGGGATCCCAACGAGGACCCCAATAAGGGCGACGATCCGAGCAACAACGAGGATCCCAGAGTCGACCCCCAGCCCAAGTCCCACCCCGACGCCTACACCGACCGAGGATCCCTTCGCGGGTGAGAACGGCGATCAGAAGCAGCGTCGTGAGGACCTCATTCACCAGAATGACGAACACAACCGTGATCAGCGTGAACAGGACGATAAGGGGCGCAGTGGTAACCCTAACGGTGCCTGGTGACCTGCGGATCCGCGTCTCATTGTGGCTGTGAAGTGTAGCCATAAAATCCCATGTCGGCCCGTTGAACCGCCAAACACCGTTAGGCTGGAATCGTGAAGGTTCTTCTCGTTGGTAACGGGGGTCGCGAACACGCGATCGCCCGCGCGCTTGTGCGAACGTCCACCCCTGAGCAGCCCGTGTCGCTGGTCGTCCAGGCCGGTAACCCGGCGCTGGAACAGTTGGGCCGTTCACTGACCATGGATCCGCTCGACCCGAAGGACGTCGTGCGTCGCGCGACATCTGAGAAGGTCGATCTCGTGGTTGTTGGCCCCGAGGCCCCGCTCGTCGCGGGCGTCGCGGATGCGGTTCTGGACTACGGTATCCCCGTTTTTGGCCCAACGAAGGACGCGGCCCGCCTGGAGGCATCCAAGTCCTTCGCGAAGCAGATCATGGCGGACGCCGGCGTGGCGACCGCCCGCTCCTTTACCTGCACCACCATGGAACAGGTCGAGGCTGCCTTCGATGTCCTCGGTGCCCCCTACGTCGTGAAGGATGATGCCCTGGCCGCTGGCAAGGGGGTCGTCGTGACCACCGACCGCGCCCAGGCCTCGTCCCACGCGCGCTCCTGCCTGTCACGCGTCGGGGGAGCAGTCGTCATCGAAGACTACCTCGACGGCCCCGAGGTCTCTCTGTTCTGTTTCGCCGATGGTGCCACCGTCGTCCCGCTGCAGCCCGCGCAGGACTTTAAGCGCGTGGGCGATGGCAACGAGGGCCCGAACACGGGTGGCATGGGTGCCTACAGTCCGCTCCCGTGGCTGCCTGAGGAAGCAACGCAGCGCATCGTCGACGAGGTCGCCCAGCCCGTCATCACCGAGATGGCCCGGCGCGGCACCCCCTTCCGAGGCCTCCTGTACTGTGGCCTCGCGATGACCTCGAAGGGGATCCGCGTCGTCGAATTCAACGTGCGTTTCGGCGACCCGGAAACCCAGGTGGTCCTTGAGCGCCTTGACTCTCCGCTCGCCCCCATCCTGTACGCGGCGGCCACCGGCACGCTCGCGAAGGTCCCCTCCCCGTCTGGAGTGAGGACGCCGCCGTCACAGTCGTCATGGCCTCGGGCGGATACCCGGGTCGCACGGACACCGGGCACCCCATCACCGGCATCGAGGCGGCCGAGGCATTGGCGGGCGTCCACGTCATCCACGCCGGCACCTCCGAGGAGATCACCGACGACCCCGCCGACGTTGCGGCCGGGTGCTGCGGCTTTTGAACCGACCTACGCGCTGGTGAACTCGGGCGGTCGAGTCCTCGACGTCGTCGCCCGCGCGGCCACGCTCGACGAGGCTCGCGCTCTTGCGTACCGGGGCGTGGAACTCATTCACTTCGACGGCGAGCACCACCGCAGCGACATCGCGACGTGGCCTGCTGACCTGGCCGTCACCCTCAACTGATCACACGACACTGAGGAGCATTATGCCCGCTTCCCTGCACGGTTGGACCCCCCTGAACTCGGGGAAGGTTCGCGATATCTACGCTCCCGACGAGGCCGTGGTCGGCCCCGCGCAGGAAGCGACGCCCGCCGAGGGCCGTCCCCGCCATGCGAAGGCGGGTCCGGAGGCGCTCCTCATGGTGACCTCTGATCGCATCAGCGCCTACGACTACGTGCTGCCCACGCAGATCACGGGCAAGGGCGCGGTCCTCAATCAGCTTGCCATCTGGTGGATGGGCAAGCTGCGTCCGCTCGTGGAGAACCACCTGCTGGCCGTCGGCACGAAGGCCCCGGCCGAGGCCTCGAGCGCCCTGGAGGGTGCCCAGCCCACGCGCTTCGAGGTTCCTGCCGAGGTCGACGGGCGTGCGGTCGTGTGCCGCAGCCTGCTCATGATCCCCATCGAGTGCGTCGTGCGCGGCTACCTGACGGGATCCGGCCTGGCGGAGTATCGAGAGTCTGGCACGGTGTGCGGTATTAAGCTGCCCGAGGGCCTGACCGAGGCTTCGCGTCTCGAGGAACCGATCTTCACTCCCGCCGCGAAGGCCGAGCTGGGCGAGCACGACGAGAACATCACCTTCGAGCAGACCGTTGAGCGTATTGGCGAGGAGCTGGCGACCGCGATCCGCGACCTGTCGATCGCCCTCTACCGCCAGGCGCGCGACATTGCTGCGGAGCGCGGCATCATCATCGCGGACACCAAGTTTGAGTTCGGTATCGACGTGGCGACCGGCGCAATTGTGCTCGCTGACGAGATCCTTACGCCCGATTCCTCGCGCTTCTGGCCCGCAGACCAGTGGGTGGAGGGCCAAGTGACCCCCAGCTTCGACAAGCAGTACGTGCGCGACTGGCTGACGTCGGAAGAATCCGGCTGGGACCGTGCGTCCGGCGAGAACCCACCTGCGCTGCCTGAAGCCGTGGCCGCCGCGACCGCCGCGCGTTACGTCGAGGCGTATCGCCGACTCACCGGGTCGGAGCCCATCCTGTAAACAAACTTGCCCGCCGGGCAAGGTGCACGGCGGGATCCTCACCAACAACACAAGGAGGAACGCCGTGGGGCGAATCATCGTGGAAGTGATGCCGAAGCCTGAGATCCTGGATCCGCAGGGTAAGGCTGTCGGCTCGGCGCTGCCCAGGCTCGGAATCACGAGCTTTGAGGCCGTGCGTCAGGGGAAGTGCTTCCACCTGACCGTGGACGGTCCCGTCACCGACGAGCTCCTGGACCAGGCCCGCAAGGCCGCCGAAGAGGTTCTGTCCAACCCGATCATCGAGGACGTTGTGCGTGTCGAGGCCATTGACGAGGCCGACGCCCGTTACGCGGGAGGCGCGCAGTGACCCGCATCGGAGTCGTCACCTTCCCGGGCACCCTCGATGACCGCGATGCCGCCCGTGCGGTTCAGATCGCGGGTGCCGAGGCCGTGGCCCTGTGGCACAAGGACGCCGACCTGCACGGCGTCGACGCGGTCGTGATCCCCGGCGGCTTCTCATACGGCGATTACCTGCGCTGCGGCGCGATCGCGGCGACAGCCCCCGTCATGAGCGAGATCGTGCGCGAGGCCGGACGAGGCCTGCCCGTCCTGGGCATCTGCAACGGCTTCCAGGTCCTGTGCGAGTCCCACCTGCTGCCCGGCGCGCTCATCCGTAACGACCACCAGAAGTTCCTGTGCCGCGACCAGGTGCTGCGCATCGAGAACGCGGACACCGCGTGGACTGGCACCTACAGTGTCGGCGACACCATCACCGTTCCCGCTCAAGAACGGTGAAGGCAACTTCCAGGCGTCGCCCGCCGAGCTCGAACGACTCGAGGGCGAAGGCCGCGTCGTGTTCCGCTACGTCGACGTCAACCCCAACGGCAGTGCCAATGACATCGCGGGCGTCACCAACTCTGCGGGCAACGTCGTCGGCCTCATGCCCCACCCCGAGCACGCGACCGAGGCTGGCTTCGGCCCGCTCTCCCTCGGACCCGATGGAGCCAGCCACCACGGCGGCACCGACGGCCTGGGCATCTTCCGTTCCGTCCTCGCATCCCTCGTCGGCTGACGACGCCTCGCTGCACCTTCTCCCGTGAGGGTGCCTCGGCCTCGTCCATGATCTTTCGAATGGAAACACGAATGACCTCCGAAAACACCCGCGAGCTGCCCGACACCGTCGAGAACGCCGCCGCGACCCCCGGCCAGGACATGCCCTGGAAGGAACTCGGCCTCAAAGAGGACGAATACCAGCGCATCTGCGACATCCTCGGACGCCGACCCACCAACGCCGAGCTGGCCATGTACTCCGTCATGTGGTCCGAGCACTGCTCCTACAAGTCCTCCAAGAAGCACCTCGCCGAGCAGTTCGGCGCGCGCACGACCGACGCCATGAGGAAGAACCTCCTCGTCGGCATGGGCCAGAACGCCGGCGTCGTCGACATCGGCGGCGGCTGGGCCGTCACCTTCAAGGTCGAGTCGCACAACCACCCGTCCTTCGTCGAACCCTACCAGGGAGCGGCCACCGGCGTGGGCGGCATCGTCCGCGACATCATCTCCATGGGTGCCCGCCCGATCGCCGTCATGGACCAGCTGCGCTTCGGTGCCGTCGACCACCCCGACACGGCGCGCGTCGTCCACGGCGTTGTCTCCGGCGTCGGCGGCTACGGCAACTGCCTGGGCCTGCCCAACATCGGCGGCGAAACCGAATTCGACCCCTCCTACCAGGGCAACCCCCTCGTCAACGCGCTGTGCATCGGCAAGCTGCGCCACGACGACATCCACCTGGCCAACGCGACCGGCGAAGGCAACCTCGTCGTCCTCTTCGGCGCGCGTACCGGCGGCGACGGCATCGGCGGCGCGTCCATCCTCGCCTCCGAGACCTTCGAAGACGGCATGCCCGCCAAGCGCCCCTCCGTCCAGGTGGGCGACCCCTTCATGGAGAAGGTCCTCATCGAATGCTGCCTCGACCTGTTCGAGGCCGGTGTCGTCCAGGGTATCCAGGACCTCGGCGCTGCGGGCATCTCGTGCGCGACATCCGAGCTGGCCTCCAACGGCGACTCCGGCATGCACGTGGACCTCGAGAACGTGCTCCTGCGCGATCCCACGCTCACCGCGGGTGAGATCCTCATGAGCGAGTCCCAGGAACGCATGATGGCCATCGTGACCCCCGAGGATCGCGAACGCTTCTTCGAGATCATCGACAAGTGGGACGTCGAGGCCGCGGTCATCGGTCACCTGACCGGCGACGGTCGCCTCACGATCGACCACTACGGTCACCGTATCGTCGACGTCGACCCGAAGACGGTCGCCCACGAGGGACCCGTCTACGACCGCCCCTACGCGCGCCCAGCCTGGCAGGACGACCTGCAAGCCGCCACCTCCGAGGACCTTGCGCGTCCCGCCACGCGCGAAGAACTCATCGCCGACATGCGCGCCGTACTCTCCGACATCAACCAGGCCTCCAAGGCGTGGGTCACCGACCAGTACGACCGCTACGTGCAGGGCAACACAGCCCTCGCCCAGCCCGACGACGCGGGCGTCATCCGCATCGACGAGGAAAGCGGACTCGGTGTCGTTCTCTCCACGGACGCTAACGGCTGGTACACGAAGCTCGACCCGGCAGCGGGAGCCCGCCAGGCCCTCGCCGAGTCCTACCGCAACGTCGCCGTCGTCGGTGCCGAACCCGTCGCCATCACGGACTGCCTGAACTTCGGCAACCCCGAAGACACGGACGCCATGTGGCAGCTCGTCACCGCCATGACCGCGCTCGCGGACGGCTGCATCGAACTCGAGATCCCCGTCACCGGCGGCAACGTGTCGCTGTACAACTCGTCGGGTACCGAGAAGGGCCTGCCGAACTCGTCGATCAACCCGACGCCCGTCATCGGCATGCTCGGCATCCTCCCCGACGTCACGCGCGCCAACCCCTCCGGCTTCACCGAAGAGGGCCTCGCCGTCATCCTCCTGGGCACCACCCGCGAGGAGTTTGACGGCTCCGCGTGGGCGCGCATCGCCCGCTCGCACCTCGGCGGCCTACCGCCCGAGGTCGACCTGAAGGCCGAGGTCGCCCTCGGTAACGTTGTTCGAGCGCTGAGCGCCGCCGACGGCCCAGACGGTCGACCCCTCGTGCGCGCCGCACACGACCTGTCCAACGGCGGTCTCCTGCAGTCCCTCGTCGACTCCGCGCTGCGCTTCGGCATCGGCGGCGTCTTCGACGTGGCCGGGGCTGCCCGCCGCGACAGCGTCGGCGACCACGAGATGCTCCTGTCTGAGTCCCAGGCCCGCGCCTTCGTCGCGGTGCCCGAGGCGGCCGTCAAGGCCGTGTTCGCGGCCGCCGAGGCCGAGGGCGTGGACGCCATCCGCATCGGTACGACGGGCGGTGACATGCTCGCGATTAGCGGCGTGGACCTGCTCGCCGCCGAAGG